>JADMIO011135843.1_pt1 | contig 21351 bp, 21 predicted proteins | sample 8958161 | NCBI WGS metagenome assembly JADMIO01 (sample SAMN16585339, study PRJNA669376) | soil metagenome | isolation source: Crop rotation soil | place: USA: Cullars Rotation, Alabama | collected 2011
TTGCCCGCCGTTCAGGCTCGCATAGCGCGTTCGCAACACGGCGGGCAAGCCCGCCGGCTTCATCGGGCGATTCAGGACAGCCGGTCGGCGTGGTGTTCCGCCGCGGTGGTGTCGTGGGCGTGATGCTCGGGCCGAAACCGGAACGCCACGGCCAGCACCACCGCCGCCGCCATGGCGATCGACGCCTGCGTCGCCCAGAGGCCGTGATAATTGACCACCGCCGGCAGGCCCGGCCCGGTCCGCGTCTCGAACCGCGCCAGGATTTGGCCGTTGTACAATCCCGCCATGATCGGCCCGATGCCCAAAATGATGATCCCGTACACCGTCTGCGCCGAGTGGCGGATGTCCTCGCCGGCGATCTTCTCCACTAATAAGAATGACCCGGCGAAGAAGCAGCCGTAGCAGAGCCCGTGCAGCGCCTGGCAGGCGATCATCAGCTCGCGCGGCTCGCCGAGCGCGAAGATGCCGAACCGCGCCGCGTATGCCAGGCAGCCGAGGACCAGCACCCACTTGTATCCGACGCGCTTGAGCAGGAAGCCGAGCAGCAGCAGGAAGATAATCTCGCTCGCCTGCCCGATGCCGAGGACCCAGCCAAGGTCTTCCTGCTTCACGTTCACCGCCGTCTCGAAATACGGCGCGGCCCGCATGAAGTAGACCTGGTGGATCATCGCCACCGGCAGGGCGACCAGCGTGATGAGCAGAAACGTCGGGTTGCCGAGCAGCCGGAACGCCTTCACGAACGCCAGCGGCTCGGCCCCGCGCTTCGGCGGCGTGCGCGGCAGCAGCAGCAGGGCATACGCCGCGTAGCCGATCGACAGGATGCCCGACACCGTCAGCGCGTCGGCGATGCGCTGCGTGTTCACGATCTTGCCGTTGCTTTCCGGTAGGTGCAGTTTGGTGAACAGGAATGACGCCACGACCCAACCGACCGTGCCCCACAACCGCACGAGCGGGAACTTCCGCTCTGTGTCGTCGAGGTTCTGGAACGCGATGCTGTTGGTCAGCGACAGGGTCGGCATATAAACGACCGAATACGCGATCGACACCAATAAGAAGGTGCTGAAGTCGTGCACGCGGGCCAGCACGAGGTTCAGCGCGCCGCCGAGCACCAGCAGCACCGCCAGCGCGCGCTCGGCGTTCACGTAACGGTCGGCCACTTGTCCGGCGATGAACGGCGCGGCCACCGCGCCGATCGACAGGGCCAGGCCCATGATCCATCCGATCTGCTGCGGACCGAACCCCAGCCCGCCGAGCGCGGGCTGCTTTTCGAGGTACGACACCAGGTACGGCAGCCAGACGCCCCAGACGGCGTACTGCAGGAACATCATCACGGCCAACCGAATGCCCACGCCATTCGAGGCGGCGGGACGCGGGGAAGAAGAGTCGAGCGGAGTCATATCGCGGCGAAGTCTAAGCCATTCTCGTGGCGTGGGCATCCTGCCCACGCGTATTTCTGCGAGGAACGCACGTGGGCAAGATGCCCATGGCCCGATGGAATGCTACGCGCCCGGCGCGAATGCGTTTACAGTGTCGCCCGCCGCATGGGCATTCGGGCCAAGCTCATTCTCAGCACCTGCATCCCGCTGCTGATCCTTTACGTGATCGTGCTGGGCGGGGATTACTTCGCCAGCCGGCAGGCGGCGCTGGAATTTATCGAGACGCAGGTGGCGCAGCGCGCCGCCGCCGACGCCGCGCAGCTCGACGGCCGGCTGCAGACGATCCAGGGCGTCGCCGACCGCGCCGGGTACGCGCTGGCCGGCTGGGTGCAGGGCGACGTCGCCCACGGCGCGGCGCCGACGTCGCAGCCGGGGCTGGCGCGCGGCGAGCCGCAGGAGCCGGGCCGCGGCCCGAACGCCGGCCGTGGGCCGGGCGGCGGCGGCGGGCCGCTGGCGGGGCGCTTTCCCAATGACCGGCTCTTCGGCCGAGCGCTCGAAGAGAGCATCAGCCAGTTGCCGCGCATCAACGCCGTCTGGTTCCGTTTCGATCCGGCCGTCCCGCGCGTGGCCCGCGCGGCGGAGTTCGGCGGCCTGCGGCGCTCCGGCGACGAAAACCGCCCGCTCGCCTGGTACACGCCCAACGTCGGCCCCGAAGCCGAGTGGTACAACCGCCCGATGCGCGAAGGCAAGGCGATGTGGCTGCTCCCGCAGGACGTGCACGACCCCGCGCTCGGCCAATCGTGCATCTTCGCCGCGCCGTTCTACGCCAGCCAGGAATCGCAGCCCGCCGGCGTGGTCTGCGTCAGCATGCCCGTCGAGGCGCTGCGCCAGCTCAGGCAGGACACGCCCGTCCAGTCGCAGTTGCGCCAGATGCTCGGCGGCCCGGCGCCGGCGTCCATGCTCCCGACCACCACGCTCGGCAGCCCGCCCTCGCTCGCGGCCGGCGGCTACCTGCTGCTCGACCGCACGGGGAACATCCTCTCCCGCCCCGACGGCCGAGAGCAGGGCAGCCCGCTCGCCGTCGGGCCTGACGACGACGAGCTGCGCGAAGCAATCGAGCGCGCCGCGAACGGCCGCGGCGCGATCGTCATCGCCGGCGGCCTCAACCGCGTCCTCGGCGAAATGGCGCCCAACGCCCGCTACGTGCTGGCCATGGAACAACTGCGGAGCACCGGATGGCTCTACGTCACCGCGCAGGCCGAGGCGTACCTGCTCGGGCCGGTGCAGGCGCGGCTGATCAAGCGTGCCCTGTTCCTCGCCGGCAGTTTGGGCGTGCTGGTCGGCGTGATCGCGATCGTGCTGACGCGCTTCTGCCGTCCGATCGAGAAGATGGCCGCGCGCGTGCACGAGATGGCGCGCGGGCAGCTCGACATCGCCCCCGTGCCGGTGCTGGCGAACGACGAGCTCGGCCAGCTCGCCAGCGGCTTCAACGAAATGACCGGCCGCCTGCGCCACCACGTCCGCGAGCTGACGGAGCAAAGCGCTGAGCGCGAGAAGGTCGACAGCGAATTGCGCATCGCCCGGCAGATCCAGAGCGACCTGCTGCCGCGCGGCTGCCCGCCGTTTCCCGACCGCACCGAGTTCGCGCTGCACGCGGTGAACCTGCCGGCCCGCCACATCGCCGGCGACTTCTACGATTACTTTTTCACCGGCGACGACAAGCTGACGCTGGTGATCGCCGACGTCAGCGGCAAGGGCGTGCCGGCCGCGCTGATGATGGCCGTGGTGCGGACGATGGTGCGCAACCTGTCCGACCCCGGGCGCTCGCCGCGCGAGATCGTCGAGCGCGTGAACCGCATGCTCGTCGACGAGACGGCGCCCGGGCTGTTCGTCACGATGATCCTCGGCCAGTACGAGCCGGCGACGGGGCAGTTCACCTACGTCAACGCCGGCCACCCCACGGGCATCTGCATCCACAACGGCGCCGCCGGCGCGTGCTGCGCGCCGACGGGGCCGCTGCTCGGCGTCGCCATCGACTCGCTCGGCGGGTTCGACCAGGACACCGTCACGCTCCAGCCCGGAGACACCGTGCTGCTCTACACCGACGGCGTCACCGAAGCGCACGACGAAACGAACGTGATGTTCGGCCCGAAGCGCCTGCTCGAGGTCGTCAACAACCACGTCGCCGCCGACCCGCCGGACCTGTGCGAACGCATCGTCGAAACGGTGATGGGCTATCAGCACCAGAGCCCGGCCGACGATCTCACGCTCATCGCGCTGCGCCGCCGCTGATCCCGTGGCGTGGGCATCCTTCCCAAGCTCTTATTCGAAACTGAAGAGGGTGCGCAGGACGCCCACGCCACGACAGCGGAGCGCGCGGTGTTATACTGCTGCACATGGCTCCCACCTTTGTCCGCCCTAACGTGCGCGCCATGCGCGGCTACTCGCCCGGCGAGCAGCCATCGGCTGGCGAGCGTGTCATCAAACTCAACACGAACGAAAACCCGTTCCCGCCGTCGCCGCGCGTGATGCAGGCGATCCACGAAATCGAGCCCGAGATGCTGCGCCGCTACCCGCAGCCGCTGGCCGACGATTTCCGCGCGGCCGCCGCGAAGGCGCTGGGCGTGTCGCCCGACATGATCCTGGCCGGCAACGGCAGCGACGACGTGCTCACGGTCGCCACACGCACGTTCGTCCCGCCCGGCGGCACGCTGGCGTTCCCGAGCCCGACCTACTCGCTCTACAACGTGCTGGCCGAGATCGAAGGCGCGGGCGTCGCGCCCGTGCCGTGGGACCGCCACTGGTCGCTGCCGATCGACGCGCTCGTCGCCACGAAGGCCGACGCGATTTATCTCGTCAACCCGAACGCGCCGTCGGGCACCGTTGTGCCGGCCGAGGCGATCTGCAAGCTCGCCGGGCAATTCCCCGGGCTGCTGCTGATCGACGAGGCCTACGCCGACTTCGCCGACCACAACTGCCTGGCCCTCCTCGAAAAGCACGAGAACGTCGTCATCAGCCGCACGCTGAGCAAGTCGTATTCGCTCGCCGGCCTGCGGTTCGGCTACGCCGTCGCGCGGCCGGCGGTGATCGAGCAGATGAACAAGGTGAAGGACAGCTACAACTGCGACGCCATCGCCATCGTCGCCGCGACCGCCGCCGTGCAGGATCGTGAATACGCGAAGATGACGTGGGACCACGTTCGCGCCGAGCGCAGCCGCCTCACGCACGAGCTGACCGCGCAGGGCTTCGAGGTGCTGCCGAGCCAGGCGAACTTCCTCCTCGCGGCCGTGCCCGATGGTGACGGCGGGGCGATCTACCGCCGGCTCAAGCAGATGGGCATCCTCGTCCGCCACTTCGACACCGAGGGTCTGCGGCAGTTCATCCGCATCACCGTCGGCACGATGGCGGAAAACAACGCCCTGCTCGGCGGCGTCCGCGAACTGCTCACCCCGGAAAAAGCGGCGTGAGCGATCCTTCCACGACTTTCGGAGTTCATGCAACCATGCCCCGCACCGCCGAGTTATCGCGAGACACGAACGAGACGAAGATCAAGCTCACGCTCGACCTCGACGGCCGCGGCGTGGTGCGCGCCGCCACCGGCGTCGGGTTCTTCGACCACATGCTCGACCTGCTCGGTCGCCACGCGCTGATCGACCTTGCCGTCGAGGCGAAGGGCGATCTGCACGTCGACCAGCACCACACGGTGGAAGACGTCGGCATCGTGCTCGGCCAGGCGATCGAAAAGGCCGTCGGCGACAAGCGCGGCGTCTTCCGCTACGGCTGGGCCATCGTGCCGATGGACGAGTCGCTCGCGCAGATCGCGCTCGACCTGTCGGGCCGGCCGGCGTTCGTGATGAACGTGCCGTTCAAGGGCCCGCTTATCGGCGAGTTCGCCGTCGAGCTCGTCGAGGAATTCTTCAAGGCCGTCGCCACCAGCGCGAAGATGAACCTGCACGTCCACGTGCCGTACGGCTCGAACAACCACCACATGGCCGAGGCGATCTTCAAGGGATTCGCCAAGGCGCTGCGGCAGGCGGTGAGCATTGACGAGCGCGCGAACGATATCGTGCCGAGCACGAAAGGTTCGCTAACCATCTGATTGGCCGGGAGCGATACATGGTTCGCGTACGCACGTATTGCCGCATGCTTCTAGTCGCAGCCGTGGTGTGCGCTGGCGTCGGTTGCGCGAAGACCTCAAACGTGCGCGTCGGCGCTTACACGCCCGGCACGCCGTCGCGCGTCGAACCCGTGCAGCTCTCCGGCAAGTACACGATCCGCTACCGACCGGCCGATTCGAACACGCTGCGGACCGTTGAAGAAGACGGCAAGCCGCTGAAGCTCCCGCTTTACCTCGGCGACGCCGTCGGCTTCCGCACCACGGACGACGGCACGCTCGTCGCGCTGCTGCCGTACGGCAAGGAAAAGCCGATCCCCGTTCCGGCCGACGCGCGGCAGGTGCACTTCGCCACGCGCGTCCGCGAGCAGACCGACTTCGGCCGAAAGGTCGAAGCGGCCACGGTCGTCACGGCCGGCGTCGGCGTCCGCGCGGCGGCGGTCGTCGGCGGGTTCATCATCCTTGGCGAGTTGGATCACCAGGTCGACCGCCTCAGCGGCACGAAAGACCTCGATGAAGCCCAGCGGCACGGCTTCGATAACATCGACGCCTACCACCGCTGGCAGCGCGAGCACCCGCAACATCGCTAGTCGCGGTGGTCTTAACGCGAGGCATGGCGTGAACGATTCAGTAGCGGACGCCGAAGACTTGGCCTTGCTCAACACGTTCCTGAGCGAGCGCGACTGCCCGTGCCCGTTCTGCGACTACAACCTGCGCGACCTTCAGACCGACCGCTGCCCGGAGTGCGGCGAGCAACTGCGCCTGAACGTTCAGGCCGTCGACCCGAAGATCGGTTGGCCGCTGGCCGGGCTGATCGGACTCTCCGCCGGCGCGGGGTTCAGCCTGCTGATGACGGTTTATTTCCTTGTCTATTTCGCCAAACGCGGGCTCCCATCCGGCGGGATGATTTTCGACTTCTGGACCATCGTGATCCTGCCGCTCGTCATCCAAGCGGCGATGCTTGTGGCTTGGTTGAAGTCCTGGCGGGCGTTGCGCCGCGCGACGAAGGCGCGCCGCGTTACGTGGGCAATGCTGGCGTGGCTTGTGCCGGCGGTGAACATCGTGCTGTTTTCGATCTACATCAAATAACGCGCTCGACGGCCGCCACGGGATCGCCCGCCGTCGCGTCGCCCGCAAGCCACGTGACCTGCGGCCAGCGCCGGAACCATTTCATCTGCCGGCGGGCGAGTTGTCGCGTGGCGATCTTGATTTGCTCGGTCGCGTCGTCGAGCGACATGCGGCCGCGAACGTGGTCGATCAGCTCGGCGTAGCCCGTCGCCTCGCCGGCCGTGCGCGAGAGCGGGCGCGGGGCGGCGACGAGGCCGCGCGTCTCCTCGACCCAGCCGTCGGCCAGCATTTGTTTCACGCGCGCGTTGATGCGGCGGTTGAGCGCGTCCTTGTCCCATTGCAGGCCGAACCACGTCGCGGCGTGGCGGTGCGGCGCGTCCCATTGCCGCTGGTGCTCGGAGATCGGCCGGCCGGTGAGCGCGTGCACTTCGAGGGCGCGCAACATGCGGCGCGTGTCGTTGACGTGAATGCGCGCCGCGGCGGCCGGGTCGATCGCCGTGAGCCGCGCGTGCAGTTCTTCGGGCGACGATTCGGCCAGCCGCGCGCGCAGCGCCGCGTCCGCCGGCGGGCCGTCGAACAGGCCCTCGAACAGCGCCTTGTAATAAAGAGGCGTGCCGCCGGTGACGATCAGTGGGACGCCGCGCGCCGCGGCGTCGGCGATGACGGCATCCGCGCGCTCGACGAACTGCGCCACGGTGAACGCGTCCGCCGGATCGGCCACATCGATTAAGTGGTGCTGCACGCGGCGCTGCTCGCCGGCCGTCGGCTTGGCGGTGCCGATATCCATGCCGCGATAAACCTGCATCGAGTCGGCCGAGAGGATTTCCGCGCCGGCGCGCTCGGCGACGGCCATCGCCAGCGCCGATTTTCCCGACGCCGTCGGGCCGAGGATGACAATGATCGCGGATGGAACTGCCATATTGACGCCGGCTGTCAAAGATGCAGCCGACGAATGAAATAAGCTGCATCCGACCCTTGTTTTCTGCCGTAAAAACAGCGGTTCGCGTGCCACGTCGTCTGGCACGCACTTTGTAATAGTCTAGTCGATGTTCAACTTAAAGGAGATTCAAATGAACTTGCCGACTCACATGCAGCGTGTGCTTGCCCTCGACCCGTTCGACCTTCTCGGCCGCGAGAGCGCCCGTCCGTTCGCCTATGGCGTCGACGTGCGCGAAGACGCCGACAAGCTGATCCTCGAAGCCGAACTGCCGGGCTTCAAGAAGAACGAGATCGAGATCGTGCTCGACAAGTCCGTGCTGACGATCACCGCCACGCGGACGCAGAAGGCCGAGGCCGCCGACAACGGCAACGCCGAGCAGTCCGCCGAATGGCTGCTGCGCGAGCGGCGCGGCGAGAGCTACGAGCGCTCGTTTCACCTGCCGCGCTCCGCCGACGGGGCGACCGTCGACGCGAAGCTCGAAGACGGCGTGCTTACCGTCGTGCTGACCAAGCGCGAAGAGACCAAGCCGCGGAAGATCACCGTGAGCTAAGCTTACTTCGCCCGCATGGCGTTGCTGGATTCACGCATAGCGGCGGCCCTGCGCTCCAGGGTCGCCGCTGTCGTTTCTTCGGTGAATTGCTCGGAGATCAAATAATTCTCCAGCGTAAACGCTTCCAAGGTGACGGACGTGCACGTCGGGGCAAAGATGTCCCGCTGAACACGCTGATACGCTGCGTCTCTTGTCAGATCAGCTAACGCGGTTTCGTCTCGTAACGTGAGGATGAAGTAGAGCGGCCAAACGGGATTCTCATCCAGCACGTTTGCAGGCCGAGATGTTGATTTGATCGTTAGTCCGACAGGCGGATGGCCCGCCGACACATCGAGGATGCCTTTCACTTTGGCGAGATCGTTCGCGGCGTGAAGCACGGCACGTGAGTCCGCGGTCTCTTTGACATTACACTTTAAAATGACTTTTACTTGGCCGGCTGTTTCGACCGGATAAGAGTTCGACGAGGCGCAGCCGCTCACGGCGGCGAGGCAAATCACATTGAGTGCGACGGCGAGCGATTTCATGTCGTCCTTTCTGAAGAAGCGAGAGTGGTCGGCCCGGCCACCGCGCGACGACTGTTCAGGCGGCGCACGGCGAAGAAGACGGCGGGAACGATCAGCAGCGCGGCCTGTCCGGCGATGCCCGGCCAGGCGTTACGCGGGGCGCGGTTCCAGAGGGTCGCCAGCGCGGCGACGGGGCTGAACGAGAGAACGATGGCGGCGTCGGGCAAGCGGTCGAGCTCGCCGCCTTCGCGGATCAGTTCGGCGATCACGGGGCCGAGATTCGTCAGCAGCAGCCAGATGAAGGCCGACGCCCAGCCGGTGCGGCCGCGCAGGTCGGCGGCGGCGATCCAGAGCGCCACGCCGGCCAGCATAATCAGGACGACCGCCGCGGTGCCGAATTGGCGGTGGGGCATCAATATCCAGTTGCCGCCGAGCTCCGTCAGCGGCGCTGTGCAGACCAGCGCCGTCGACAGGGGAATCACGCCCCACGCCAGCGGCTGCCAGCGCGGCGGATGCGCGGGCGTGAACATCTCCGCCGGCATCACGGCGGCACGGGCGGCGGCGACGACGGGCGCCAGCGCCACGATCAGCAGCGAGCAGATGCCCGCGATCAGGCGGACACGCTCATCGAACGGGTCATAGGTAAAGCGTGTCCAGAGCGACAGCGGCTGGGCGAGGCCGAACGAACTGATGGCGGCCCAGATTAGCAGCAGCAGCAGGCCGAGGCGGATACTGAACGCGTCGGTCACGGCGCTGCGGTAGCGCCGCGCCGACGCCAGGACGAAGACCCCGGCCAGCAGCAGGTCGGCGATGACCGTGAACCCGTAACCGGGCGGCACGGCCCCGCTGGTGAAGCCCGGCATCCAGAGCGGATGCCCGCTGATCGGCGTGACGAGCACCATGAAGCCGGGGATCGCCGCAAGGCCCTGCGCGCCGATCGCAAGCACAATGCCCGCGGCCGGCAGCGCGCCGGCCTGCGTGACGGTAAACGACAGCAGGGCGACGAACGACCAGACCAGCGCGCACGTCGCCAGCGCCATGCCGTTGCCGACGAGCCAGAACGACAGCGGCATGTCGGCCGCGATCGTCAGGCCGACGCCGATGCAGAAGACCGTCGCCGCGACCGCCAGCGCCTGGATCGACCCGCCGATGAGGTAGCCGAAGACGGCGGCCAGCGGTGACGTCGGCGTGAGGCGGTGCGATTCGATCACGCCGCTCGTGAGGTCCTGCCGGATCGCCGCGCCCACGCGCGACGCGCCGAACAGCGTCAGCACGAGCCATTGGATCGCCAGCAGCCCGGGCAGGCTGTCGCGCGCCGCGTCGCGGAGCTGGTTGTTCGCCGACACCGCCACCGGCACGGCGATCACGCCGACCAGCAGCACCACGCCGGCCATCAGCAGCAGCAGCGCCTTCCCGCCGCCGCGCAGGTGGAACTGGGCGTAGCCGATGGCGTTGATGGGTTCGATGCGTTCGGCCATACGGTTCCACTTGTTCGATCAGGCATCGCCCGCGCGACCGTCGCTGGCGCGCAGATAGGCTTCTTCCAGGTTGACGGCGACGGGCGCGAACGCCGCCACGCGCAGGCCCGCCGCGATCAGGCCCGCCAGCACGGCGGCGGCCTCGGCGGGTGAGCGCGGGGCCTCGAGCGTGAGCACGTTGCCGTCGAGCGCCGGCGCGCCGACGTGCTGCACGTTGCCGGCCAGGTCGATCGCGTCGTGCGGCACGTGCGCCAGCGTCGCGCGGTAGCGGCAGCGCTCGCTCGCCTCGACGCCGATGAACTGGCCGATCGGCTCGAACCGCGTCATCCGCCCGCTCTGCATCAGCGCGATGTGCGTGCATTGGTCGGCCAGGTCGCTGAGCACGTGGCTGGAGACGATGAGCGCCTTGCCCTGGTCGCGCAGGTCGGCCAGCAGGTTGCGGAATTGCACGCGGCCGGTCGGGTCGAGCCCGGCGGCGGGCTCGTCGAGCACCACGAGCGCCGGGTTCGGCAGCAGCGTGCGCGCGATGCCGATCCGCTGCCGCATGCCGCGCGACAGGCCTTTGATCCGCGCATCGGCCTTGTCGGTCAGCCAGAGCTTTTCGAGCCAGAAGTCGATGCGTTCGTCCGTCTCACCCGCCGTCAGCTCGTATTGCCGGCCGATGAAGCGGAGGAACTGCCGCACGGTCAGCCCGTCATAAAGCGGCGGCGTGTCGGGCGTGAAGCCGATGTGGCGGAGCAGGTGCGGGCTGGTGTCGGTGAGCGTTTCGCCCATGAGCCGGATGTCGCCGGCGCGGATGGACTGCAGCCCGCAGATGGCCCGCATGAGGGTCGTCTTGCCCGCGCCATTCGCTCCGAGCAGGCCGAGGAACTGGCCGCCATGGAGCTGGAAGGAGACGTCATCGACGGCCAGCAGCTTGCCGAAGCGGACGTGGACGTGGTCTACGCTGAGCAGCGGCGCGTCAGTCCCCTCTCCCGGTATGGCCCGGAGAGGGTTAGGGTGAGGGCCATCGACTGTGTGCGTAACGTACAGACTTGAATCCGACATTAAAGTATTCAGCCGGTATTGCTCGCTGGCAGACCTTCGTCAGATCCCCGTCCCAGCCCTCACCCTACCCTCTCCCGGCCATACCGGGCGAGGGGAATTCACCGCCCGCCCACCGTCAGCGGCACCGGCTGCGGCCGCGGCACGTAGCTCGGTTCGACGGCCAGCTGCAGCGGGCGGCGCTTGCCGGCGGGGGGCATGCCTTCTTCGTCGATGATCCGCTGGATCGCCATGATGCCTTCGATGAGCGTCTCCGGGCGCGGCGGGCAGCCGGGGACGTAGACGTCGACCGGCATGAACTGGTCGATGCCCTGGATCGTGGCGTACGCGTCGAACACGCCGCCGGTGCTGGCGCACGCGCCCATGCTGATGACCCACTTGGGCTCGGTCATCTGCTGGTAAATGTGCTGAAGGATCGGCATCATCTTGATGGTGACGCGGCCGGCGACGATCATCAGGTCGCTCTGCCGCGGGCTGAATCGCATCGCCTCGGCGCCGAAGCGGGCGAGGTCGTAGCGGCTGCTGGCGGTGGCCATCAGCTCGATGCCGCAGCACGCGGTGGCGAAGGGCATCGGCCATAGACTGTTGCGACGGGCCCAGTTGACGACGCGCTTGAGCTCGGTGGTCAGGACGTTGTCGGGCAGGTCGTGCGGGTTGTACATAGGCCTCTGCCAGTATAGAGCGCGGCGGTGCAGCGTCTAGCGGATGATTGCAAAACGGAGGAGAGCCATGGCCGATTCAGCCGCACCGTATGTCGAATCCGATTACCAATACAACAACGCTCCGCACACGATGCGTTACTTGATGCCGGCCATGAATCGGTATCTGCCGGCGTCACTGGCGGGGGTTCGCATTCTCGACGTCGGCTGCGGTGACGGCTTTGTCGCGGGGGCCTTGCAAAAACGCGGGGCGACGGTCGTCGGCGTCGACCTCGGCACGCGCGCCATCGAGGCCGCCCGAAAGTTCCACCCGGCCGTCCGCTTTGAGGAAGTGGCCGCCGACGAGAACGTGCTGAAAAACCTCGACTGTCCGCCGTTCGACATCGTGGTCAGCACCGAAGTGGTCGAACACGTCTACGACCCGCGCCCGTACGCGCGCGGCTGCTACGCGGCACTGAAACCCGGCGGCGTTTTCATCTGCTCGACGCCGTATCACGGCTGGCTCAAGAACGTCGCGCTGACCGTGACGGGAAAATTCGACAAGCACTTCGATCCGCTCTGGGACGGCGGGCACATCAAGTTCTGGAGCCGTGGCAGCCTCACGCGGCTGCTGGAGGAAACCGGCTTCACCCAGGTGGAATTCACCGGCGCGGGCCGACTGCCGTACCTGTGGATGAGCATGGTGCTGAAGGCGCAGCGGCCGGCGTAAATGCCGGTTACCGCTCCACCGCGTACGCTCGGACGAACTGCACGAAGTTCTGCAACACCTTGTTCCCCGCGCGCTCGTAGCGCGGGTAATGCTCATTCGCTTCTGCGCGGAGTTTCGCCTCGGCGTCGTCGCCGATGACGTCGATCGCCTGCTGGCGGTTGCCGGTGATGATCGCGTCAATGCCGGGGCGGTCGAGCTCGGGGTGGAACTGGAAGCCGAACAAGCGGTTCTTGAACCGGAACGCCTGGTTGCGGCAGGTGCGCGTGCTGGCGAACAGGGCGTTGCCGGTCGGCGGCGGCGGGCCGGGCGGCGGGTTGGCGGGCTTCGGCAGGGCGGGCAGGTCGAACGTGTCGAAGTGCCAGTGGAACATCGGCGTGCCGTCGATCAGGCCGTACATCAGCGGCTCGGTGCCGCCGGGGAACGGCAGGTTGATCGGCGCGAAGCCGATCTCCGGCATCGGCACTTCCGGCTCGACGGGCTTGGGCGGCTTGCCGGGGCCTTCGGGCGGGGCCATCTTCACGTTCTTGTAGACCCGCGCGCCGGCGGCGTGCGCGAGCAGCTGCGCGCCGAGGCAAATGCCGAGCGTCGGCCGGTCCAATTCGACCTGCCGCTTCAGCAGCGCGACTTCCTTTTCGAGGAACGGGTAATCGGCGTGCCCGATATCGGCCACGCCCATCGGGCCGCCGAGGACGATCAGCACGCGGATTTCGTCCAGATCGGTCGGCACCTCGTCGCCGCGGTAGAGCCGGCGAATTTCGATCGGGATGCCGAAATCGCGGAAGACCGGGATGATCCGGCCGGGGCCTTCGTGTGCGACGTGCTGGAGGATGATCGCCTTGCTCATGCGGGGTGCGATCTTGACGGTGTCGCCCGGCGTGTCAAGCGGTGTGGCGAACGGGCAACAAACGGGATAAACGGATCGGCGGCGATTACGCTGGCACGAACGATGCTGCCTATTATCGGCTGGCACCGGCTTTGAGAGATCAAGTTCATGCGACGCATCGTGATGATCCTCGGCCTCGCCCTCGCCGGCTGTGCGGCCACAAAGCCGGCCGATCAGGCCGACCGCCCGGAGCGCTCTGGCCCGCCCTATACGCCGGCCGCCGCGGCGGCGCTGGCGTTCGACCCGCCGCTGGCCATGGGCCTGCCGCTGCCGGACTTCTCCCGTGACGGCCGCGCGCCCGAAGCGTTTGCCGGGTACGAAGACCAGATCACAACGTACAGCTACACCCGCCAGCGCGACGAGATCCGTGTGCGCACCGACTTCGGCGAGCTCGACCGCCGCGCCTACACCGACCGTGTCAGCATCACCACGCGCTAAGACGGCGCATGAAGCCGCGTCGCTTGCGACGCACTTTTTTCGAAACTCCACGACCTTTCTCCTTGACGCGTTCGATGAAAACGCGCGTCGCGGCCGACGCGGGTTCATCATTGCTCGTGTCGTTCGCGTGAATTTTGCTTGCGTTCGTCGTCCCGCCGCCGCACACTGGTCTAAGTCAGTGACACGTCATCGGTTACCCGGAACGGAGGCGAGGCGCCCATGGCGACCATCACCAAGAAAGAGCTGATCGATCGCATCGCCGACTCCACCAACGAACGCCGGGTGCAGGTCAAGCGCGTCGTCCAGCAGTTCCTCGACGAAGTGATCGCCGAGCTGTCGAAGGGGAACCGGCTGGAGTTCCGCGATTTCGGCGTCTTCGAATGCAAACTCCGCAAGGCCCGCCGGGCGCAGAATCCCAAGACCCTCGAACGCGTCGACGTGCCGAGCAAGCGGACGGTGAAGTTCAAGGTCGGCCGGATGATGAAGCAGAAGATGCTCGACCTCGCCGCCGCCCACGACAAGGCGGCGGCCGACAAGCAGCCGGCGCCGACGAACAACCAGCCGCCGGCGCAGGGATGACCGCTTCGCCGCTGGCCCTCGCGTCCGCCGCGGCGCTGGGCGCGCGGGAATCGGCCGGGCTGCTCCGCCGCCGCGCCGCGTGGCGGCCGACCGGGCCGGTCACCGTCGAGCGCGACGGCCGCGCGTACGTCAACTTCGCCTCCAACAATTACCTCGGCCTCACGCACCACCCGCGCCTGCTCGCCGCGCTGCGCACGGCCGCGAACGTCGGCGCCGGCGCGGCCGGGCTCATCAGCGGGCACACCGACGCCCACGCCCGCGCCGAGGCCGCCCTCGCCGCATGGAAAGGCTGCGAGCGCGCGATCCTCCTTCCGAGCGGCTACCAGGCGAACCTCGCGGTCGTGCAGACGCTCGCGGCCGTTTACGAAAGCCGTAGCACGGGCGTCTCGCCCGTGTCTTCCCATGAATTACACGGGCGGGACGCCCGTGCCACGACTGGCGGCGTCCGCTTCCTCGTTGACAAGCTCGCCCACGCCAGTTTGCTCGACGCCGTGCGCCTCGCCGGGCAGGACTTCCGCGTCTTCCCGCACAACGGCCTGCCGAAGCTCGCGCGCTTGCTCGAAAACGCGCCGCCGACGCAGACGCAGGTGGTGCTGACCGAATCGATCTTCAGCATGGACGGCGACGCCGCCGATCTGCCCGGCCTCGCCGCGCTGCGCCGCCGGCACCCGTTCGTGCTCGTGGTCGACGAGGCGCACGGCAGCGGCGTTTACGGCCGGCACGGCGCCGGGCTGATCGACGAGCTCGGCGTGCGCGACAGCGTGGACGTGACTGTCGTCACGCTCTCCAAAGCGCTCGGCCTCGCCGGCGCGGCGATCTGCGCGTCGGCCGCGTTCGTGGGCGCGGTCGAGAACTTCGGCCGAGCGTACGTTTTCTCGACCGCCGTCCCGCCGCTAACGGCCGATTTAGCCGCCGAGGCGGTCGCCATCTGCCGTGACGAGCCGCAGCACCAACACCGCGTGCGGCAACTGGCGGCGCGCGTGCGCGGCGCTCTGCGCGACACCGGCCACGCGGTGGCCGCGGGCGATTCGCCGATCATCCCGTTCGTCCTCGGCGACCCGACCCGCGCCCTCGCCGCCGCCGAGGCGCTGCGCGAAGTCGGCCTGCTCGTCATCGCCGTCCGCCCGCCGACCGTCCCGCCGGGCACCAGCCGGCTGCGGATCACCGTGAGCGCGGCGCATTCGGACGAACAGGTGGCGGAGTTGATTGCGAAGATCTGCGATTTGCGCTGTGCGATCTGCGATTGAAAAACACTGGCCGAACCCCCGGGACGGCGCAGGCCGACTTCGCCGGGCGGCGGCAGGGCGGGTTGCCGAGCAGGAACACGGCCGAGAGACGATTGTCGCAGGGCCTTTTGTGGTTGATTTTCCGAGGCACGGCTCGGTACCCTCGCCCGCCTCCACCGATGTCCTATTCGTTGACCCGCCGATCCTTCCTGTTGGGCACCAGTCTGGTGTTCCTGGGCGGCCTCGTTCCACGGCGGGAGCGCGAAGTGTCGTTCCTGATCGCGTCGGACCTGCACTACGGGCAGGACCAGTGGGAAACGAACGAGGCCACCAATAAGTCGGCGATCGCACTCCTGAACGGGCTGCCGGGCACGGCGTACTCGCTGGCGGAGTTCGGCGAGGTCGCCACGCCGCGCGCGGTGCTCGTGCCGGGCGATCTGACCGACAGCGGCACCGCCAGAAACAACGACGGCTACTGGTTCGGCCGGCACCACGACGGGTATACCGACGATTGGCCGGTGAACGGCGGCACGGGGCCGAACCAGATCCGCTTTCCGCTCGTCGAAGCGTACGGCAACCACGACATCGACAACCAGACCGGCGATGTCGTGCTGAAAGGCATCATCGCCCGGAATCACGAGTCCAAGTTGGACCGCACCTTATCCGCCGACGGCCTGCACTCGGCGTGGGATTGGGACGACGTGCGGTTCGTGAACGTCGGCCTTTATCCCGGCGGGCCGGGCAAGGCGCGCGACAGCCTGGCGTTCCTGAAAGACGACCTGGCCAAGACCGTCGGCAACAGCGGCCGGCCGATCATCGTGATGCAACACTACGGCTTCGACGACTTCAGTCGAGAGCCACGCTGGTGGACCGACGCCGAGCGCGACGCGTTCGGCGACGTCGTCAAGCCCTACAACATCGCCGCGATCTTCTCCGGGCATCAACACTGCGCCGATCGCATCACCTGGCGCGGCATCAACAATTACGTCGTCCCCCGCGCCAAGGGCGGGAACAACACCGACGGCGTTTACGCCGTGTGCATCAAGGGCAAGCGGATGATCGTTGCCCAGCGCCGGCTGAATGGCGATTGGGACAATGTGTGGACGCAGGCTGTAGACTGACGCCGCGGATATTCCGTGCGTGCACCGGACTGCTCGCGCGGGATCACGGGCTCCGTTTCCGGGGCGCGGATTCAGACGCGTACGCTGGCGATTGTGTCGTTGGTCTTACACGGAAACGTGGAATAGTCGGCCCACGCCTGCCGTCACGGCCATCGCGATCGCGCCCCACAACGCCACCCGTAGCGATCCTTTCCACATCGGAGCGCCGCCGACGCGCGCCGCGAGCGCGCCGGTCGTCAAAAGCACGGCCAGTGTCGCGGCGACGGTGAGAGCGATCGTTGTGGTCAATGGACTCGCCCAGGCGATCGCCAGTGGCACCACGGCGCCCGACGCGAAGGCGGCGGCCGAGGTCAGCGCGGCTTGAATCGGCCGCGCGGCGAACGCCTCGGTTATGCCCAGCTCATCGCGGGCATGGGCGGCCAGCGCGTCACGGTGGGTCAGTTGGGTGGCGACGGCGTCGGCCAGTTCCTGCGAGAGGCCGCGGCTGACGTAGATCGCCGCGAGTTCACGCAACTCGCCCGCGGGGTCTTCGGCGAGCTCGCGCTTTTCCAGCGCCAGGTCCGCGGACTCGGTGTCCGACTGCGAACTGACGGAGACGAACTCGCCGGCCGCCATCGCCATCGCGCCCGCCGCCAAACCGGCGAAGCCGGCAACGAGAATGGCGTTGTGGTCGGCATGCGACGCCGCGACGCCGACGACCAGGCTGGCGGTCGAGATCGCGCCGTCGTTGGCGCCGAGCACCGCCGCGCGGAGCCAGCCGGAACGGTGGCCACGGTGCTGTTCCGGCGCGTGCGGGACAGAGGTGTGATGAGGCATCGCAGCAGTCTAGCTGCTTCGGCCGGCGCGCGGCACGCCGATGCGTGGGTAGGCGCTGGAGGCGCATCGCCCGTATAACGACGAGCAATCAAAAGGCGGAGGAGCCCGTGGATCGGTTCAACATTTCTTGCGTCAATCTCAGCCGTCTCGTCCGTTCGACTCGATGGCTGGCCGTGCTCCTGCCCGTCTTTGTGGGCTTGGCCTGTACACCCCTGAATGCAACGTCGCGTGATTCGACCAGCACGCTTCGCCCGCCGGCCGGCATCGAGATCGGCAAGGTGCGCAAGCCGCTTCCGTACCGGATCGTCTCGTTCCATAAGGGGCGTGCGGACAAGAAACTCATTCGCCTTGCCTCCGAGCTCGGCTTCAACGGCGTTCAGATCCAGATCGAGGGCTCCACCGTCGACGGCATCAAGGCCTTCGCGGCCTACGACGCGAAGGAACATCTGGTCGACTTCTGCCATTCGCTGAACATGGCCGTCACGCTGTGGGTGCACGAGCTGAGCGACGTGCCGTACCCGTGGATGCCGGAGTGGCTCGGGCCGGTGACGGTCGACAATAGCGCGATCTGGTCCATGCTCGACGCCCGTTACGAATGGATGCTTTCGCAGGCGGTGCCGAATGTCGACGGCATAGTGCTGACGACCGTCGAGACGTCGATCCGCGCCACCGATACGCCCGTCATGGTGAAGCTCGTCGGGCTGCTGAACGAGAAATGCAAGCGGTACGGCAAGGCCCTGACCGTCCGGACGTTCGTCTGGTACCCCGACGAGTTCGCCAACGTGATGGCGGCCGTGAAACAACTGCCGGCGGATCAGCTCATCATGAGCAAGTGCGTGCCGCAGGATTGGAACATCCGCGGCACGGATGCCAAGGAGATCGGCGACGTGGGCGGCCGGCCGCAGATCGAGGAATTCGACGTCGCCGGCGAATACTTCCTGCGCAGCAGCGTGCCCAACTGCATGCCCGAGTTGCTCAAGCGCCAGTTCGATCACGGCGTGGCCAGGGGCATCTCTGGAATCTGTGTCCGCGTCGACCGGGACAATGACAGTGTGCTGCACGAGCCGAACGAAGTGAACCTGTGGGCGCTGGGCATGCTGGCCGCGGGCGCGACGGACAACGTGGACGACGCGTGGAACGCCTGGGCGACGCATCGCTTCGGCGCGTCGGCGGCCGCCGGCGTGGTGCGGGCACTGCGGCCGGCCGGGGCGGTCGTCTCCGAAGTCCTCAGCATCGGGTCGCTCTGCTTCGGAGACACCCGTTATTTCCCGCCGCTGGGCGATGAAGATTTCCTCGGCCAGCTCCACCAGAACTGGTGGTGGGATGAGACCTACAGCGACACGCATTTCAAAGCCGAGCTCGGCGACCCGGCATTCGTCGCCGAGGTTGCGGCGGCCAAGCAGCAGGCGCAACAACTCGCACGCACCTGCCTGATGGACCTGGACCTGGTCAAGGAGAATCTGCGGCCGGAGGATTACGCGATCCTGCGGACGCGACTGTTGACGGCCAAAACACTGATCGACGTGCGCGGGCCCATGGCCGTTGCGGTATTGCACTACCGCCAACTCGTGAACGCCACCGACGACGCCGGCCGCGCGGCCGCCGACGTGGCCCTGCGGGCGGACCTGGAACAGGTCCGAACCGCCGCGCGGCCGACTTACGATCCGCCGACCAAGCTCACGTACCTGGGCCGGACATGGTGGGTCGGCCAGCCGGAAAACGTCCAGCGCGACAGCATCTACAGTTGGGCGTATAAGATGGACCAGCTCCGGCGGGGCGAGGACCCGCGCCCGGTCATGATGGGCCATGGCTTAATGAAGACCGGGCGACGGCCGACGACGCAGCAGACGCCATGAAGTCCGCGACCCGCATCAGGACGCGCGGTCAGGCCTTTCTCAATAGCGCGATCGACGCGGGGCATCAGCCAACGATGCTGCTGGCCGGAACGAATCCGCTCCATCTGGCGGTGTACGGGCCCGACGTGATCGCCGCACCCAACCTGAGCGCGTTAATCGATGCGTACGTCGCGATGCCTGCGCGGCCGGACGGTCTTTTTATTCCCACGGATCGCATGACCGCCCGGGTCTACCCGATGCTTGCGGCGCGGGCTGAAAGTGGGGACCGATCTTCAGGTGGTCTCGTGCGACAATGAAGTAGCGCGGCTTGACGGCCTGAATCCGCGGCCCGCCAGCATCGACATCGGGCCGGAAGAGGCCGGATTTCGGGCCGTGGCCCGGCTCGTCAACCGTATTAAGCGGGCGAGCGGACCCCCTTTGCTCATTCAGGTCGCTTAACGGCTGATACCACCCTGTCCGCAGGAAAGTAACGATTCTCCCGTGGTGGAGTAAATTACACGGAGTTACCGAAATTTAGTGTTGCGTGGGCGGGGGGCGCGTCGCATGATGGGGGCAGGCGTCGGCGGGGCGGCGGCGGCGGATTCATCGAAACACTGACCTCGAATTCTGATTTTCTGTTCGAACGGAAGCTCGGTTAGACCGTTCCGTCATCGCGGCAAGAGTCTTTGCCGCTCAGCCCGACGCGATGTGGAGATATCCTGATGATCAGCCGTACGTCGCCGCAGTTGTCTTGGAATGCGGCAGGCCTTTTGGGGCTGCTGCTCGCTCCGGCGGCGGTCGTCCACGCCAACCCCAGCGACGGCAGCTACCGCCTCGTATTCGCCGATGAGTTCAACGGCACCGGCTTGAACACGTCGAAGTGGGCGGCGGCGAGCCCGAGCTGGACGATGCCGAACAGCCTGTCGACGGCGTCGTCGAGCCAGGTCAGCGTTGCGAACGGCCTGCTCACGCTGAACGCGGTTCGCACCGGCAGCAACTCGTGGTCCAGCGGCTCGATCTCCAGCTACAACAAGTACACGTTCAACGGCGGCTACGTCGAGGCGCGCATCCAGTTGCCCAGCACGCCGGGCTCGTGGCCCGCGTTCTGGGGCCTCTACACCGGCTGGCCGCCCGAAGCCGACATCATGGAATATCCCTTGCGCGCCAACGGCAGCAACGGGCTTCCCAACAACCAGTACAACACCGCCTTCCACTACAAGAATTCCAGCGGCGGCAACTCCTCCGGCGCCGGGCCCGTCGACAGCGGCAGCGACATGCGCGGCGAGTGGCACACGTTCGCCATGGACTGGACCAGCGGCTCCAGCGTCAAGTTCCTTCTGGACGGCGTGCAGAAGAGCTCGTTCAACAGTTCGTCCGTCAGCCAGATGGCGAACATGTACATGATCCTGGACTACGCCGTCGGCGGCTGGCCGGGAACGCCGAGCACCTCGCAGTGGGCGATCGGCGCCAGCGACCAGACCAAAGTTGACTGGGTCCGCGTCTGGCAGAAAAACAGCGGCGGCGACGCCGCGAGCGCCTGGAAGATCAACGGCAATGGCTCGTGGAACACTTCCGGCAACTGGACGAACGGCGTGCCGAAGTACGGCAACGAGACCGCCACCTTCGGCCGGGTCGGCCTCGTCACGACTTCGACTGTTTCCATGCCGAGCTGGTCGGTCTTCGGCGGCATGACGTTCGACGGCCTGACCAGCGGCGCGAACGCCGGCACCACCGCCTACACCATCGGCAGCAGCGGCACGCTCATCCAGCTTGCCAGCACGAACGGCCCCGTCGTGCAGGCCACCGTCAACAGCACGACCAACCAGACGATCGGCTCCATGGTCGAGCTCTGGAACAGCACGACGTTCAAGAATGACATGACCGGCGGGCAGACGCTGAACCTCAACGCGCGGGTCAGCGGCAACGGCGGCATGACCATCAGCGGCGTCGGCGCGACCGTCCTTAGCGCCGCCAACATCTACACCGGCGGCACGACCATCGGCACCGGCACC
>JADMIO011204685.1_pt1 | contig 21346 bp, 19 predicted proteins | sample 8958161 | NCBI WGS metagenome assembly JADMIO01 (sample SAMN16585339, study PRJNA669376) | soil metagenome | isolation source: Crop rotation soil | place: USA: Cullars Rotation, Alabama | collected 2011
CGCGACAACTTGTCCACGTGGAATTCTAAGCTTAGGATCCCAATGTGCTGGAAAGCAATCGCAGTGTCCCATCGGCCAGCAGCCGCTTTTCCTCCAAGTGCAGAGCCGACAAGTTTTGACGGATGCCATCCAGCGCCACCTTGTTTTTTGTGAGCAAAACCTTGAGCGAATCGGGATGGGTGACGGAGGGATTTCGGGCAATGAGGGTTGCCACCTGCTCGTCGGCCTGTTTGGTCAGTTCGACGATGTTGAGCAGATGTTGATTTTGCGTGGGGCTGTCCCTCAAGAGTTTTTGAAGGGCGGTGATTGCCGACACCCGCCCCTGAAGAGCCTCCTTGTAGGCGGACAGGTATTCCGGTTCACCCGTCAGGAGATAATCGTGAGCCATGACTTCCGCCTCCACCAACACGGTGTGCAGATGTTGAATCCTCGAATCAACATTGAGGGCGTGATGAACAAGGGTGGTCGCCTTTTGCGCCTGTATTTTGGTGAGATACGCCGACCCCACGGTGAGCAGCAGCATGGAGAGGGGAATGGCAATCACCACCAATCCCTTCCCGAACAGGGAGGAATTGGTCCACGTGCGATTCACCAGACTCCCTTGTTTTGCCATACGCGTCCCCGGGAGAGTAAGCCCATTTCATACCAATGGGAGGAGATTTGCCGGGAATGTTACCTTTTTCGGACAAAACAGGCCCAAATTTCGGCCATAAATGAGAACTCTGCCCCATTGGAATAAATGATGCTTCCTTTGGAGCCATGATCAACCAAGGCTCGGCGGTTTACGCTCCAACGGCCGAGAGAGATGAGCGGCTTTTCCCTGTGAAAATAGCCTCCGCAAATGAGGCAAAGATTCTCATCGTGGATGATGAGCAGTCGAATGTGCGCTTGCTGGAAAGGATTCTCGCGAATGCGAATTTCACCGACATTTTGAGCACTTTGGACCCGTATGAGGCGGTTGCGCTTTTCGAGAAACATCGCCCTGACCTGGTGCTCACCGACTTGCTGATGCCGGGGATTGACGGCTTTGAGGTGATGAGGCGGATGCGCCTGCTGATTCCCGACGGTGAATATCTGCCCATCGTGGTTCTGACAGCCGATGTCACGCCAAAGACCAAGCGCCGGGCGCTTGCCGCGGGGGCCACTGATTTTTTGACCAAGCCCTTGGACAACACAGAAATCGTCCTGCGCATCAACAACCTTCTCGACACTCGGAATCTCCATCTCAGGCTGCAGAAATACAATTCACAACTGGAGAAAACCGTCGAGGAACGCACCCGTGAACTGCGTGCCGCGCTGGTCGAGTTAAAGGCGACGCAGCGGCAGGCAATCCAGAAGGAGCGGCTGTCTGCCTTGGGGACGATGGCTGGCGGCATTGCGCATGATTTTAACAACTCGCTCACCGTCATCCTTGGCTTTAGCGAGCTTCTTTTGCGCGATGCCATCGAGTCGAAAAACGATCATTCCAGTCATGTGCTGCAAACCATCCTCACTGCCGCCGAGGACGGGGCGAAGATTGTGGACCGCCTCCGCGCATTCCAGCGTCCGATGGAGAACCACGATGTGCGCCTGCCCGTGAGCCTGAACGAAATGGTCACGCAGGCGATCTGTCTCACCAAGCCGAAGTGGGAGACGCAAACGATGGCCAGGGGCATCAATGTCCACACCGTCACCGATCTTGGAGAGGTCCCCACGGTTGCGGCGAACGCCACCGAGCTGAGGGAGGTTCTTACCAACATGATTTTCAACGCCGTTGACGCGATGCCGGATGGCGGAACCATCACTCTTCGCACCCGGTTCGAGGACGGCTGGGTGTCGCTGCAAATCAGCGACACCGGCACCGGCATGAGCGAGGAAACCCGCCAGCGTTGTCTGGAGCCGTTTTTCACCACCAAGGGCGAGCGTGGGACGGGGCTGGGGCTTGCGATGGTCTATGGCATCATCCAGCGGCACGAGGGGCGCATCAATCTCCACACCGAGCTGGGCAAAGGGACGACATTCGACATTCGCCTTCCGCTGGGAACCGTCCAGTTGGACGCCGTAAATGCAGTCGAATCTCCGCGAATGGTGGACCGTCCGCTTCGGATTCTTGTGGTGGACGACCAGCCGGTCCTTTGTCATTTGCTCTGCGAATATCTGTCCCAGGATTTTCATCTTGTCGAGACGGCCACCAGCGGCGCGGAGGCCCTTGAAAAATTTGACGGTCAGCAGTTCGACATCGTGATCACCGACAAGGCGATGCCGGGCATGAGTGGGGATCAGCTTGCCGAGGCAATCAAGGAGCGAAACCCCGTCCAGCCGGTGATTCAACTCACAGGCTTTACCGATGCCGACAGTGACGAAGGCAAGAATCCCGCCGTGGATCTCATGCTGGCGAAACCACTGTCACATTCGGCTCTCCGTCACGCCCTGGTGCAGGTCATTACCAAATAGCGCCGTTGCATGGCAGCGTCGCAGTGCAGGGGTATATTCCTTTGCGCATCCTGTTTAGCTGACAAAGAGCCATAGGCGGCTGACACAGTCGCCTCCACACCCCAAGGACTTTTTTCGTATCCTTGAGGGCTCCCATCCCATTTTGGGCCGCAAAAGCGCGGAATAGATCCAAAAAGGGGTGCCTTTTCTCATCATTTGCAGGCGGAGCTGATCGTTGGAACTCCCATTTTTGTCATGCGGAATTGAGAAAATGGCCGCGACAAACGCCTGTGACTTCGGTGATTTTCAGAAAATACGCCTCATTTCTAAACAAAAATGAGAGTTGTCCAACCTTGGCATGGTTATGGCTATTATAGTGATTACAATATGAATAACAATCATCGCATCCTTGTTGTAGACGATCACCCCGGAGTCACAGGCCTTTTGAAAGCCCTTTTGAGAAGGAATGGCTACGAGGTGGAAGCCCAGAACGATTCAAGAAAAGCCTGGCAGACCGCGCGGGATTTCAATCCCGATCTCGTCCTGCTGGATGTGGACATGCCGCAGATGGACGGTTGCGGAGTGGCCCGCCAGTTCTCGGAGGACCCGCTTTTGAAAGCCAAGCCTGTTGTCTTTTTGACCTCTCTTGTCACCCAGGACGAAGTCGCGAAACAAGCCCATTTTGGCGGTTTCACCTTTCTTTCGAAGCCCCTGCGCGTTGAAGAACTCGTGACCTGCATCCGCTCGAAGCTCTTGCAGGCGGCGGCGTAAGCCACCAAGTCCCCGAAGGCGCAAAAAAGCACAGGGGACTAGGCTGGTTGGGCAGCCTCGCAACGAAAAGCCTACTTTTTCTTGTGGGCTTTGGCCGTCGCCGGCGCGGCTTTTGGCGGATCATCCGCGGAAATGCGCTCCGCGACATTGTATTCGAGACCGGTGGCGACAGAAACCTTCATCCCCACTTGGAGGTCCTTTAAAGTCGCCTTGTTGCCCTTGAAGGCAACGAGCGTTTTTGGAGTGATTTTGTAGGTGAGCGTCTGAATTGCGTCACCAACGGTGATGGAATCCTCGCTGATTGATTTGATCACCCGGTGGATTGGGGCGGGGGCTGCTTTCTTCTTTTTATGGCCGCCTTTGCCGCCAGCATAGGCAGCCATTGGAAGAGCGACAGCGACGGCAAGGAGTAGCGAGAGGAGGGGGGAACGCATAAGCTACCTTTAATTTCTTTGGTCAGCCAAAGTCAAATCAAAAATTGCCCAAAAGATCCCGGCTGGTTGAGGAAAAACCAGACCAAGAGACGGGCGGGCACACACGGACTCAATGCGGCTTTTGGAAAAAGAGCACGGCCTGCGCCTGCACTTTCCGGCGGAAGATTTTGTCGCCATTCGTGACGAACAAGTATTGCAGCCCCTGTCCGGCGAGTGCGCAGTTGGTGAGCGGTTTTTCGGGCTGTGGTTTCGCCAGCACGCCGCAGAGGCGACCCTGTGAGTCGAACACCTGAAGGCCGAGCGCCGTCGTGACGTAGTAGCGGCCGCTCGAGTCGGTCGTCATCCCGTCGCCGTTGGCGATTTTTTTGTAGGGTGGCGGCTCGCCGCGGTTGAACTCGCCCGCCGGGTCAATCGGCTTGCGCATCGTCATGAACGGCTGTTTCGACGTGAGCGAGCCGTCGGCCTCGATGCGGAACGTCCACACATTTTCACCGCCGAAATCGGAGACGGCGAGCGTGCCCTGGTCGGGGGAAAGGGAGATGCCGTTGGGCGCGGTGATGCCCGTGTCCGCGGCGTGGGTTTTCTTCGTCTTCGGGTCGAGGAATGTCACCTGATGCTTGCTGGTTTCCGTGAAGTAAATGTGGCCCCGGTGCGTGACGACGAGGTCGTTCGGGCGCACGTCCTCGGCCAGCACCTCCATTTTTTTGGTGGCGAGATCGAAGACCACCACCTGCTTCTTGCCATTCTGGCAGCCGTAGAGGCGGCCATCGGGGCCGAACTTCAACCCGCTGGCAGGCTCCGTGAGCACCTGCGTTTTTGTGCCGTCCGGTGCGAGGCGGAAGATGCCGGGGGATGAACCTTTCAGGTCGGAGAACCAGAGGTTGCCCTCGGCGTCGGCGCAGGTTCCGTCGGCGAAGCCCATCCCGTCCGCCACCATCTTCCACTCCTCGCCCTCGATCAGGAACTGCGTGAGCGGCCTGTCCCCGCCGATCTGGATTTTCGTGTCAGCCACCGGCTTCGGCGTCTCCTTCCGCCAGAGCCATTTCAGGGCGTCTGGGAAAATCGAGCCGCCATGCTCGGAGCTGTGCTTGTAGCCCTCGGCAAAATCGAACCGCGTGTCGTAGCCCATGCTCACCAGCGCGGCGTGGATTTGCTTGTTGGCAATCGGCCAGTTGCCGATGGGATTGTCGAGGTCGCCCGAGGTGTCCGCCTGATAGATGCGGATCGGCTTGCGCTCGGTCTTGCGGATCAGTGACGGATACGCGTCGCCGCCGCGGATGTTTGTGAAGCTGCCAATGGTCGAGAGCACCTTGCGAAACGCCTCGGGATGCTCCCATGCCACGGTGAAGGAGCAGATGCCCCCGCTGCTCGCGCCGCAAATCGCGCGCTCGTTCGGGTCGTGCGAGAGCTTGTGGGTCTTCTCCACCTCGGGCAGAATTTCCTCCAGCAAAAACTTTGCGTAACGATCCCCGAGCGAGTCGTATTCAAAGCTCCGGTTGCTCGCGACCCGCTTCCCGTCCTTTGTCGAGTTTTTCGTCGGATCGTCGCCGGGGTTGATGAAGATGCCGATGGTCACCGGCATGTCGCCGCTCGCGATGAAGTTGTCGAACACGGTCGGCACCCGCCAGTTTCCCTTCGCGCTCACATAACTGCCGCCGTCCTGGAAAACCATCACCGCCGCCGGCTTGTCGGCCTTGTATTGCGCGGGGACATAAATCCACCAGTCACGCGTCGTGCCCGGGAAAATCTTCGACTCCCACTTCGGCATCTGCGTGACCTTGCCGTGGGGGACATCGGGCTTTTCCGCGGCATCCGGGTGAAGCTTCCACTTGTCCTCGGCCCGGGCCGAAAGGGAGGAGAGGATGAGCAGGGCGGTCAGGAGGAGTGGGATGGCGCGCATATGCGTTGAAGATTCGGGGAATATTTTCATGGAGGGAGCAGTTCGCTAAAGCGTGGTGTCAGGCCTTTGCGTGTGCATGTCGGGTGAATATCTCCAAAGCAAAGACACAGGCCACTCCAAACGCAAGAACTCCTATTCGCGCTTTGGTCTCTGTGAATTCCCAGTCCATGGCGTCGCTGAGCCATGCAGGATCGATGAGGTGTTGTGGATACCGATCGCGAATTATCTGCGAGTAAGTCTCGTCCTGCGGCATCAGGCCCTGCGGTGGAGAAAGGAGCGGGCGAACCGCCCACAGTGCAGCCATGTACAGCGCAACCAACGTGGGAACCAAGAGAACTCGAATGATGGTGCGTGGCATAAACGGCCTGACGATCAAGGCTCAGTGACCAGCCTTCAGGATGGTATGGATGCCAGCGAAAGCGCAATACCGGATTTTGGCTCGCTCCCAAACTCCGTTTGGGAGCGCAGGGCGGGGGCGAAACTCCGTTTCGGCGGTGTGTGATCAGATTGACATTCAAAGAACAGGGAAACTGGAGTTTCCGGCACTCCTGAGTTCGCAGACGGAGTGTGGGAACGATTCGAAACGGGTTGCATCCGCCAGAAGTGATTGCTGGATACGAAATGAAGGGCAGCACGCTGTCGCTGCCGGAGTGGGAGGTTCTTCCAGCTCCGCACCACGGCAGCGACAGCGCGCTGTCCTTCATTTTTCCGTTGCGAATGAAAATCATGGGCTGGATTTGGCTGGAATTGGCTGGAATAGTTAGGGCTGGTTAAGCGTCGTCCGGCATGGCTCGATCTGGTTCCGGTATGATCGAGTCGGATTCACTCTGTTGACGCCGCCGGTCCGCGGCGAGTTTCTGGGGAGCGCACGCGCCCCGCGTGCTGGCGGCAGCGCCCCCGCTGCCGCGAACTTTTTCTTCCCGCCAGATGCCCGGGGAAGCGATTGTTTTCACGCAGTTGCATTCTCTCTGAACCCAAAAGTTTTCAGCACCCACACACGAAGATTGTTTCGGCGAGGGCGCCGAAACCAGCACGCGGGGGCGCGTGCGCTCCCCATGCATCTTCGCCGCTGCCAGCCTTGAACGCTCAACACTCATTTGTCCCCGCGACTCCATGGACTTCTACCGGAGCCTCGAATCTCAATTGTTCCCGCGTTTCCATGGACTTCTCGCATAGCCTCAACTCTCAACTTTCTTTTCTCCATCCGCCAGAGACTGCATGCGTCTTTTTAGACGCACAAAGTGCGTCTAAAAAGACGCATGCACTCACTTGACAAAACGAAAAGATGACAGTTTTCGACTCGCTCCCAAAATAGTGTGGCCATCTGTGCGAACAGCGCCGTAGGCGCGTCATCTTTGTAGAAAATCAATCCAGTCGCGTCACAAGCTCCGTAGGAGCGGCATATTCTGGAATTAAGCGTGCGGGTGCTGGCATGCCCGGAAGATGTCGCTCCTACGAAGCTTGAAAATCTTCTCCCGCTGGTTCTACAAAGATATCGCGCCTACGGCGCAGTCCTCGACGGCTTTCACGGGTCCAGTCAATTTGGCTTATGTGACCAATAACGAGCCATGAGAAAGTCTCGATGAGCAACGTAAGCAAGCCACCAAAGACCAACAAGATCCAGCCCAAGGACGATTCCGTGCAGCATCTCAAGGGGCGGCAGCCCTTCGCGGTGGACTGTGAAAGCGATTATGAGGAGCAAAACGACTCCAATGAAGCCGGGCACGAGGAGAAAGTTCGACAGGCGATTATGATACGGTTGCCGACTGACTTTTTCGAGCGCATGCATGCCACCGGGGAAAAAACACTCGGTGGCGAAATGCCCGAACATAAAAACGAGCCCGCAGACGGAAACCCACCCTGGCGGCGGAAAACCGTTGAGAAAGGGGATGGCGACGAGGAGCACAATCCATTTGATTGTCGCGGCTGTTATCCAAAGTTTGAATCTCACGGAGCCTGTTTCTCTGCTGGCGGCAACTGCTGAAGGTCCTTCATAATAAGGTTTGTCTGGGATCGAGGCCGCCAGTGATAATTGACGACAAAGAGTGAAGTGCCAGCAAGAAAAAGCCCGATCAATGCGAAACCGACGCTGCCAGCCTGATCGGCGCGACGACCAAAAACGGCGAGAATCAGCAATAGAAGCGCGGCGCAAATGGCAATAGATATGGGAATGCGCTTATCAAGCTCCATCGACATGCGGCTGCCTCCGATGATTATCAACGACGAAACAGCACCCGAAAGCGCGATCATAACGAAGAGCTTCTTCATCGAAACTTCATATCACAGGGGGTTAGTCCTTTGGTGGTAAAAACACATCGGAGTTGATTCGGAATCCGTTGATTTTCCAAGTGTCGTTCACCCGGCGGAGTTGAATCTGAATTGTCGCGGGGCCCTTCTCGAAATCGGCCCTGGCAGTGTAGTTGCCGAGCGTGACGGTGCCGGTCCCGCTAAATGCACTGCTTACGACCTGGCCTTTGGGGGTGTCGAGATGCCTGAGGAAGCCGAGCTGCTGAAACATAACGAAAAGGCGCCCGATGTCCTCGCCGGAGTTGGTGGCGGAAAGAAGCTCCGGAGTGGCGCGGTCAATCAGCGCCTGGCTGTTCCACCCAGTTACAATCTTGGGGACAATGTCTTGAATGTAGGCCGTCGCCTCCCGGTCCAGCTTGAGTGCGCGCGGGATGAATATAACGGCAACGGTTACAAGGATGACAATGATGACCGCGAAGATGCCACCAAGAATTGTGAGGAGTTTTTTCATGCTGCGTTGCAAAAACCTAACATCTCATTGAACCGCAGAGTGCCGGTTTATACATCGAAATGGATGTCGGTATAAAAGGAGGATGGTGGGACGGTTTTCACGGGTCCGGTCAATTTGGTTTATGCGACCAGTAACGAGCCATGAGAAAGTCCCGATGGACAATGTAAATGAGCCACCAAACGCCAACAAGGCCAAAACCGAGGACAGCTCCGAATCGCACCTCAGAGCGTGAAAGCCAGTGGCGAGAACCTGCAAAGGCAACCATGAAGACCAAAGCGCCTCCAATGGTGCCGGGCACGAGGAAAAATTTCGACAGGCGACGATGATACGGTTGCCGACTGACCTTTTCGAGCGCAAGCATGCCACCGGGGAAGAAACACTCGGTGGCGAAATGCCCGAACATGAAAACAAGCCAGCAAATGGAAACCCACCCTGGTGTTGAAAAACCGTTAAAAAAAGGGATGGCGACTAGAAGTACAATCCATTTGAGTGCCGCGGTTGTTATCCAAAGCCTGAATCTCATGGAGCTTGTTTCCCTGGTGGCGGCAACTGCTGCAGGTCTTTTCGACTCGCTCCCAAACTCCGTTTGGGAGCGCACGTCGGGGGCGAAACTCCGTTTCGGTGGCGTGTGAACGGATGGATGTTCATAGGACATGGAAACTGGAGTTTCCGGCACTCCTGCGTTCCCAGACGGAGTCTGGGAACGAGTCAGAAATTGTTTCGATGTTCGGTTTTTTTACAATGCAGGTTCATACCTGCAAATCTCTGAGTAACTAAACTTTTCATCCCCAAGGTATGTAACGTCACCGTAAGACACCGATTTACCCAGACACGAAGCAAGACGGTGTCCGAATTCAGTCGGGTCTGGAAGATATGGGTTAATGATGAAGCGGAGTGGTGCGGTAACACCGCCCTGCCGACAGACGTAAAATGCCACACCGTTGCGCGCGAATCCTTCGACCCACTCTTCGTCATCCTCTGCACCGAAGTCTGGGTCAGCAAGGCCAAATGCTGCCTCAAGTCGAGACGCGACGTCTCTCAAGTCGAGTGGAGCGACAATCCAAAAATTACGCTGTTTGGATATGGAGTAAGCCCACATGATTATCTAACATCTTACTGATCCCTCAGATGTAATCCTGTCTCGTACCCCCCGGCTACTTGCCCGCCCAGTCGCGCCACATCCAGCGCATGGTGTCTGGGAAAATCGCGCCGCCGTGCTTGGCGGAATGTGCGCCCTCGCCGAAGACGAACTTATAGTCGTATTCCGCGTACTTCAGCGCGGCGGCCATGTCCTGGTTTGAGAGCGGCCAGCTTCCGTGCAGGTTGTCGAGGTCGTTTGCGCCGTCCTGCAAAAAGACGCGCAGCGGTTTTGCAGTGTCCTTCGTTTTGCGGATGAGTCCGGGATAGACGAAGCCGCCGCGGATGTTTGTGAAGCTGCCCACCCAGCTCACGACCTTGCGGAACGCGTCCGGTTTTTCCCACGCCACGGTGAATGCCGCGATGCCGCCGCTGCTTGAGCCACACACGCCATGGTTTGCGGGGTCTTTCGAAATGTTGAGGCCCTTCGTCGCCTCGGGCAGCAGTTCCTCGATGAGGAACCGCGCGTTGGCGTCGCCGAGCGAGTCGTATTCAAAGCTGCGGTTGCTCTGGTCTTTCGCGCCGGGCTGAGCGGCCTTGATCACCCCGGGGCTCACGAAGACGCCGATGGTCACCGGCATCTCTTTTTTCGCGATCAAATTGTCGAACACGACCGGCACGCGCGACTGCCCGTCGGGCTTCACATAGCTGCCGCCGTCGAAGAACACCATGAGGCACGCGGGCTTTTTGGCGTCGTATTGGTTTGGCACGTACACCCAGTAGTCGCGGGTGGTGCCGGGGAAGATTTTGCTGCTGGCGAAGGTGAACTTGTCCACCTTGCCGTGCGGGACGCTGGCCTGCACCTGCGAGTCGGGGCCGAGCTTGTAGTCGTCCGCGGCGAGCGCGGCAGTAGCGAAAAGGAGGAGAAACGGGAGGGATTTGAGCATGGTGCGGGAATGGGTGAAAAGGATGCGTAGCAGATGATGCGCGTCAGCGGAAGCGTGAAGGTGGATCGCGACCTCCGGGCGCGATGGGTACCCCAACTGCCGAAGGCGCTATATAGGTGTGATGCGTCACACACAAGAATATCTGCCGCTTCGCGGGTTGTGGACCCATCGCGCCCGGAGGTCGCGATCCACCTTCGCGTCAGTCGAAATTTGCCCTGATGCGGCTTCAATGGTCTTTTCTCCCGTTCCCGATGAGTCGCCTTTTCTCATTATTTCCAGCCAGCATCGGCGTTTTTGCGCTGATGCTGCCCGTGTCTGGGCTCGCGGCGGGCACCGTGCCGGATTTCAACAGGGACGTGAAGCCGCTGCTTGAGGCGAACTGTTACAAGTGCCACGGCAACGGGAAGAAAAAGGGCGGCCTTGCGCTGGATGCCTTCGCCAGCCCGGAGGCGATGCTGAAAGATCTGAAAACGTGGGACCTCGTCTTGGACAACATCCGCTCCGGCGACATGCCGCCGGACGACGCCGAAAAGCAGCCCACGCAGGCCGAGCGCGATCTCATCGTCTCATGGATCAACCGCGTCGTGTATGCGATTGACCCCGACCATCCCGATCCGGGCCGTGTCACCATCCGGCGGCTCAACCGCGTCGAATACAACAACACCATCCGCGACCTCGTCGGCGTGAAATTCCAGCCGGCGGACGATTTTCCCGCCGATGACACCGGCTACGGTTTCGACAACATCGGCGACGCGCTTTCGATGCCCCCGGTGCTCTTCGACCGCTACTTCACGGCGGCGGAGAAAATCATGAGCATGGCGATCCTCAACGACCACAAGCCGCGCAAGGCGAGCATCAATGTGGATCTTCGCAATGCCGAGGGGGGCCAGGCTCTCCCCTCCGTGCCGGTGTCGCGGCGCATAGACGAGAAGGGGGCCTCGGTGAAAGTGAACCTGCCGGTGGCGGGTGAGCACTTTGTCCAGCTTGAGATCACCGCCGGCAAATACCGCAATGAGCAGACGAAAATGGAGATGAAGTTCGACGGCGAACCCGTGCCGACGACGCCCCTTTCCGGAAACCGCGATGTGCCGGAAACGCAGAAAATCAAAATCAATGTGGCAAAGCCCGGCGCGCACATGATCTCTCTGCGCGTCGCGAATCCGATGGCCGAGCCCGAAATGAAAAACGGCAAGCCGAGGCAGCGCAACTTCACCCTGCGGAAGCTGGTGGTCATCCAGCCGTTGCAGCCCCCAAAGGCGCCTGCGTCGCAGATCAAGATTTTCGCAGCGGGCTCGGGGCAGCCGACGCTGGATCGTTCGGCGCGGGCGATCATTGCGGCGTTCGGCCAGCGCGCTTTCCGCCGTCCGTTGGGGGACAACGAGGTCGGCCGTTTCTATTACCTGTATGAGCAGGCGAAGAAAAAAGGCGGCAACTTCGAGCAGGGAATCCAGACCGCGCTCACCGCGGTGCTCGTCTCCCCGCACTTCCTTTTCCGCGGCGAACTCCAGCCGCAGCCGGACAACCCGAAATCCGCCCAGCCGGTCAACGAATGGGCGCTCGCCTCGCGGCTCTCGTATTTTCTCTGGAGCACGATGCCGGATGAGGGGCTTTTCGAGCAGGCCCGGAAGGGCACGCTTCGGAAAAATCTCGCCAGCGAGGTGGCGCGGATGCTCAAGGACCCGCGCGCCGACACGCTCGTGCACAACTTCGCCAACCAGTGGCTCCAGATTCGCAACCTCCAGCAGGTGCTCCCCGATCCGCTCACCTATCCCGAATGGGACAAGGCGCTCGCCACCGCGATGGAGCGGGAGACGGAGCTGCTGTTTCAGGACATCATGCGAGGCGACCGCCCGATCACCGGGCTGATTTCCGCCGACTACACCTTCGTGAACGAGCGGCTGGCGCGGCACTACAGCATCCATGGCGTCGAGGGGAAGGAATTCGTGAAAGTAAGCCTGCCCGCGAACCGCCCCGGCGGCATCCTCGGCCAGGGCTCGTTTCTCACGCTCACTTCGAACCCGACCCGCACCTCGCTGGTGAAACGCGGCAAATACGTGCTCGAAAACCTCCTTGGCTACACGCAGCCCCCGCCGCCACCCGGCACGCCCGACCTCGACGACACCAAGCGCACCGAGCTTCACGGAACCACCCGCCAGAAACTCGAGCAGCACCGCAAGGACCCGGCGTGCGCCTCCTGCCATGCGCGCATGGACCCGATCGGCTTCGGACTGGAGAATTTCGACGGCATCGGTGTCTGGCGTGACAAGGAAAACGGCCAGCCTGTGGATGCGACCGGCCAGCTTTCCAGCGGCGAAAAGTTCACCGGCCCGACGGAACTGCGGAACCTGTTGCTGAAGGAAAAGCGCGCCGATTTCCTCCGTTGCGCGACGGAAAAAATGCTGACCTACGCGCTTGGCCGCGGCTTGGAATACTACGACCGCCCGGCAGTGGACAAAATCACCGCCGCCCTCGACAAAAACGACGCGAAGTTCTCCACGCTGGTGATGGAAATTGTCAACAGCGCTCCCTTCCAGATGCGGCGCGGCGAGGGCGACCACCGGAAATTTGCGGGGCAGGGTGTCGCTGGGAATTGAAATCTGAGAAACAGCAAAACCACATTTGTGAACACATGGGAAAGCTTAAGAAGCTTTCCATGAATGACACGGAATGCGACTCTCCTATGGGTTTATGAAATCAATGGTTATGTGTGGGTGGCTGGTGTCACTAATACTGATTGCCGGGCTGAATGATGCGAGGGGGCAGGGGACAAAAAATCCATTTGAGAAAATATCGAGCGAGAGGGTGAAGACACTTGTTTTTGACATAAGGGATATGTCACCTGAAGCAAATCGTATCTATAAAATTGATGACACTGAGGCAGTCCGGAAATTATTTACCTCAATCAGAAAGACTCCCTTGTCGGAGGGCAAGTATCACTTGTTATTCGGATACAAGTTATTCTTTTTGGACAAGAACGGAGGTGTTGTTGCCGCTTTTAGCTGTGTAACCTCAACGCAAGGAATGGCGTTGAAACCCTGCAAGGCAGTTCGTAAGGGTAGCACCTATTCCTTAGGTGATGGTTTGACACCCGGAAGAGGGATAATAAACGATGATTTTAAGAAATTTTTTGATAAATATGACGCAATCAAATAAATGATTTCGCAGGCAAGCCATCCATATTATAGCCGCGGGTAGGGAAGGCCGCCATCCACGCTCCTTTGCCGGCTAGATATCTGCGTGGAATTTGATGGACTAAAAGCGCGGTATTTCTTAATTTCATGCACTCTTCGCATTGCGGCTGCTTGTGTCCGCCTGTGTGGGAGAGTTAAGCCGTATAAGTTTCAACCTGTCTCCCTATGAAAACCCTATTCGTCTCGCTGTTGCTTGTCTTCACGCAATTGGCATCGGGATCAGAGCTGAGCCTGAGGACTGTCACCCAGCCGTTGTATCTGCACGGGTCAGAGTCCGACCCCAGGATCAGCTTCGAGCCAGTTCCCTATATGACATTTGGGTCTGATCCTGAATGGCGGTTTATTGCGATTGCGACCCCGTTTTTTCCACCCGCCGGCGGCGCGACGAAGTCACAGAATGTGAATCTCACCTCGCTCTATCAGATTCTGGTGGAGGGGAGTTACAAGAAGGACAGCCAGGACCTGCTGGTTACCATTGATGCCTCCAAGGCCATTCAACCCGAGGGATACCCGTTCACCATCGAGCAGGTCATTGATGCAGTGACGACGTGTGTCAAGATCATGTATCCACCCCGCCCGCCGGATGATGGCGTGCTCGAAATAGCAGTTGTCCGACCCAAGCCCAAGGCAAAGGCCGGCGCAAAAAAGTGACAGTCTCCCGCTAAGTTGGGTCTGTAGTCGGTGAAGGCTTTTACTGTGCCGGGAATGGCCGCCCGTTGGGAGCGGTTTTGCCCGGGTCTTGGGTGCGGTCTGTCCGAGTGCGGTTGGCCTCGGCTTTCTTTGCGGCCTCCTGCTCGGCGCGCGCCTTTTGCTCCGCCTGCATTTGCTGGGCACGCTGCGCTTCGGCGGCTTTTTTCTGCTGCTCCAGTTCATTGGCCTTCCGCGCAGCATCGGCCTGTTGCGCGGCCATTTCCTTTGCCCTTCGCGCGGCCTCGACTTGCTGGCGGGCTGCTTCAGCCTGCTGCTGCGCAGCGGCATCCCTTGCATTGCGGGCGGTCTCCTGGTCGGCGCGGGCTTTTTGCTCCGCCTGCATTTGCAGGGCTTGCTGGGCCTTGATGGTTTCATCGGCTTTTTTCTGCCGCTCCAGTTCAACATTTCGGCGCTGCTGTTCTGCCAGGTCATTGGCCTTGCGGGCCGCGTCGGTCTTCTGCTGCGCGTCCATCTCCTTCGCCTTGCGAGCGGCTTCTGCCTGTTGACGTGCAGCCTCAGCACGTTGCTGTGCAGCCAGATCCTCTGCCTTGCGCGCTGCATCGGTTTGCTTGCGGGCTGTGTCAGCCTGCTGCTGCGCGGCGGTCTCCTTTACTTTGCGAGCATCATCAGCGGCTTTTTTCTGCCGTTCCACATCGAGGTTTCGGCGCTGTTGCTCTGCCAGTTCACTGGCCTTGCGCGCTGCGTCGGTCTGTTGCTGCGCGGTCATCTCTTTTGCCTTGCGATCGGTTTCGGCCTTTTGGCGTGCAGCTTCCACGCGTTGCTTCGCAACATCTTCGGCTTTGCGCGCTTCCTCGGTCTGCCTGCGGGTTTTGTCAGCCTGCTGTTGTGCGGCGGTCTCCTTTGCTTTGCGGGCGGCATCGGCCTGCTGCTGTTGTTGCACTGTCTTCAGGCGCGCATCGCGGTCGTCTTTCGCCTTTTGCATGGCCGCGTCGTGTTCGATTTGCACGCCGGTCAGGCGCTGGGTCACGTGCGGCTTCGCTCCGGGTGCGGCGTCATGCCTGACGACCGGGGCGCATATTTCAAGACGTCCGTCCCTCACCATTGTTTCGCCGCCAAAAGTCGACTTTCGATTCACCATCGAGCGCCGCATGGGATCTCTCGACCATTTCGCGATGCCATCAACACCGGGGCCGCGGTTGAAAATCCGGCTGTTGACAACGGAGAGGTAGGTGATGTTCCGGGTCTGGTCGAAGATCGTGACAACCTGCCCCGGTCTGAGAATGGCCGGACGCAGACTGGGCGCGCAGAAATTCTGCGTCTCGACGAACACGTAATCTCCCGGGTTAATGCGATACTGGGTTTCAACATACGTGCCGAACCCGGCCCTTTTGTTCCAGCGCGCCTCCGGCGGCAGGGCGGCCCATCCGACATGATGATCGCCGTGCCGCCACGAGACCCATGCCGGAGCCCATTCGTCGCCTGGGCACCAGATCCAGCCGAGTCGCGCGACGCGCGCCCAGCGTCCATAGTGATACACCGCCCAGCCAAACCGCTCATTCGAAACCCACGTCCAGCCGTAGTCGGTGTAGTCCCAACGGCCGTTGGTGTATGGCTGCCAGCCCGGCTCGCGAACCGCGACTGTTGGCCGCCAGACGTATCCGTAGCGGTCGGTTTCGATCCATTCGCCATCGGACTGGAGATTGCGGTAAAAAACCTCATACGACTGCTCACCCACCGGCTGCTGCGCCACGGTGACAGGCGGGGGATTGGGCTGGGATGCGGCCTTTTGCGCCACGGCCAGTGCCGCTGCCGCCGCAGCCCTTGCCTCCTCTGCAACCCGGTCGCGCTCCTGCTCCATTTCCTTCTCCTGCTCCGCCAGCGACTGCTCGCGCTCTGCAAGGGTCTGCTCCTTTTGCTGGAGTGCCTGGTCCTGCTGCGCGCGGTGTTCATCCGCCAGCCGTTCCTGCACGCGTCGCTCGATTTCCTTCTCGTTGTCCGGTGGTGGCGGCGCGATCGCTGTTTTTTGGTCGCAGGAAGCGAGGGAAACAAGGGAGGCAGCCAGCAGGAAACGGGTGAGGATTTTCATAAAAAGGAGGGGAGTGACACTTTGGACGCGTAAAACTTGCCGATCTTCAAAAGAGTATTTCGTTTTTTCCTCCGCTTGACAACACAGGGAGTGCCTGTAACCTTCGCGTCCCGATTTATGGCCAATACGAAATCCGCCGCCAAACGCGCCCGTCAAAGGGCAGTCCGCACTCTTTCCAACAAACGTGTCGCCACTGCGCTCAAGGGCCAGTTGAAAAAAGTCCGTGGCACGATCACCGCAAAGAGCAAGGACGCGGCAAAGACCGAGTTCCAGAAACTCACCTCGATGCTCGACAAGGCCGTGAAAGGCGGGCGTCTGCACCGCAACGCCGCCGCCCGTCACAAGAGCCGGCTCAACAGCCAGCTCGCGGCAGTCAAGTAGGCCGTTCATTTTCGCATTTCGCACAAAGCCGCCACGTTTTCAGCGTGACGGCTTTTTGCATTTGGTTGCCCGCCGCCACGCCCGCACGCGTGGTGGCTTTTTGTTGTTTTGATTCCTGATTTCCGTCTAAAAAAGAGGCGTGATTTTGTAGCTTGACGCCATTTCGGAAAAAATGTCAGCGTGCATTCAATATCAACCGGTTTGGAATCCTGGGGAGGGTGCCACATCCTGGCAGGCCTCTTCTCTTCGTTTCAGGCCGTCATCCGAAAACGAATCCTGCCAGGCACAACATCAACATGTCCCAGTCGATTCAGCAAACCAACTCCAATTCCTCCCTAAAAGAAACCACCGGACGCCTGCCTGTGTGGCGCGCCCTGATCCTTTCCATCCTCGCCCTAATTGCGCTTTCGCAGGCGGCGCGGGCGGTCAGCCCGGCCCCGGACGGGGGCTATGCCGGCAACAACACCGCCGAGGGTGACAATGCGCTGTTCACCCTGACATCCGGCTCGAACAACACGGCCCTGGGTAACAGCGCGCTTTACGGCCTCACCTCAGGACACGACAACACGGGCGTCGGTTATCAGGCGCTCTACAGCATCCGCAACAACACCAGCTATAACACGGCCATCGGCACGCAGGCGCTCTTCAGCAACACCGCCAGCGACAACACGGCTGTTGGAGGTCTGGCGCTTTATTTCAACACCGAGGGCGCCTTCAACACGGCCGCCGGTTCCTCCGCGCTCATTAACAACATCACCGGCAGCTACAACACAGCCAGCGGCGCCTCCGCGCTCTACTTCAACACCACCGGCGACGGCAACGTGGCCATGGGTTATACTGCGCTCTACAGCAACGAATCCGGCGGCTACAACACAGCCACCGGCTTCCGGGCGCTCTCCAGCAACACAACCGGCGGGAGCAACGTGGCCAGCGGTTTTGATGCGCTTCGCTTCAACGGCTCCGGCGGCAAAAACACTGCCAGCGGCGCCGCCGCGCTCTACAACAACACCTCCGGCGGCGGCAACACGGCGGATGGTTATCAATCGCTCTACAGCAACACCACCGGCGGCAACAACACGGCGGGTGGTTATCAATCGCTCTACAGCAACACCACCGGTGGCAGCAACATGGCCAGCGGTGTCAACGCGCTCTTCAGCAACACCACCGGCAGCTTCAACACGGCCAGCGGTGGCAACGCGCTTCAAGCCAACACCACCGGCACCAACAACACGGCCAGCGGCTACAACGCGCTCCTCCTCAACACCACCGGCAACTTCAACACGGCCAACGGCTCGTACGCGCTCCAAAACAACACCACCGGCAACGACAATACGGCGACCGGTTATCAGGCGCTCTACAGCAACACCACCGGCGTCAACAACACAGCCATCAGTGAGGGGACGCTCTTCAGCAACACCACCGGCAACGACAACACGGCCATCGGCATCTATTCGCTCAACGCCAACACCACCGGCAGCGAAAACACGGCAGTCGGTGGCGGCGCGCTCGGCGGCAACACCATAGGCAGCTACAACATCGCCGTCGGTTCTGGCGCGCTCAACAGCAACACCACCGGCAGTTATAACACAGCCAGCGGTTTTGCTGCGCTTCAGGTAAACGACTCGGGGAGTTACAACACGGCCAGTGGTTATAATGCGCTATTAAACAACAGCACCGGCAGCGCCAACACAGCAACCGGCCCCCAGGCACTCCTCAACAACAGCACCGGGCTCAACAACACGGGCGACGGCTATAACACGCTCCACGAAAACCTGAGCGGCAACAACAACACGGCGATCGGAGTCAATGCCCTTTACAACAACACGACCGGCAGCGGCAACATAGCCCTCGGCCTCAACGCGGGAAACGCCCTCACCACGGGCGGCTCCAACATTGACATCGGGAACACGGGGGTGGCCGCCGAGGCCAGGACCATTCGCATCGGGACAAAGGGCACGCACCTCAACACTTATGTCACGGGCATCAGCGGGGTGACGGTGGCGGGGGGCGTGGGCGTCGTTGTGGATGCGAACGGACATCTGGGCACGATTACCTCCTCGGCGCGTTTCAAAGAACAGATCAAGCCGATGGACAGGGCGAGCGAGTCAATCCTGGCACTCAAGCCGGTTACTTTCCGTTACAAGCATGAGTTAGACCCGCAAGGTGTCGCGCAGTTCGGACTTATCGCCGAGCAGGTGGAGAAAGTGAACCCCGATCTGGTTGCCCGCGACGCCGACGGAAAGGTCTACACCGTTCGTTACGAGGCGGTGAACGCGATGCTGCTCAACGAATTCCTCAAGGAGCACCAAAAGGTTGCGGCACTGGAGCGCAAAGGGCAGGAGCAGGAAGCGGTCAACGCCCAGTTGAAATCCGCGCTCGCGCACCAGCAGAAGGATTTTCAGAAGGCAATTGAGACCCTTTCGGCGACCATTCGCGAGCAGGCCGCGGAAATCCGCAAAGTCGGCGCGCGGCTCGATGCGGCTCCAGCGGCGTTGCAGACCGTCGCGTCAAGCCGCTAGGGCTGCGACCGGACGCGGCTTTGGCGCAGAGACGCAAGAACGCGGGGAGAGAAAGTGAATGGTGATGGGTGACTGGTTGCTGGAAAGGCCGATTTCATCTACCCATCACCATTCACTTTCTTCTTGGGGTTTTGAGATTGACGCTGGCGGGCAAAACCGGCAGCGTCTGCGCACAATCAACCGGTTTGGAATCCTGGGGAGGATGCCACATCCTGGCGGGCCTCTTCTCTTCGTTTCAGGCCGTCATCCGAAATCGAATCCTGCCAGGCACCATACCAAATATGTCTCAGCCGGTTCAGCAAACCAACTCCAATCCCCCTGTAAAAGAAACCACCGGACGCTCCCATGGGCGACGCGGCCTGATCCTGTCCATCCTCGCCCTAATGGCGCTTTCGCAGGCGCACGGTGCGCTTTCCCCGGATCCCAGCGATGCCAACGACAACACTGCCGAAGGCACCAATGCACTTTCCGGCCTCACCACCGGCCAATTCAACACGGCAATCGGCAAGAATGCGCTCCAGAGCACCACCGGCGGCTACTCCAATACAGCCAGCGGTTATCATGCGCTGCTAAACAACACTACCGGCGGCAACAACACGGCCAGCGGTGACAGCGCGCTCTTCAGCAACACCACCGGTGTCTCCAACGTGGCCATCGGTTGCAACGTGCTTTTTAACAACACCACCGGAAACTACAACGTGGCCAGCGGTGACAACGCGCTCTATTTCAGCACCACTGGCAGCAACAACGTTGCCAGTGGTGTTAGCGCGCTCTTCAGCAACACCTCAGGCAACTTCAACACGGCCAACGGCTACAACGCGCTCTACAGCAACACCACCGGTGCCGCCAACATGGCCAGCGGTGTCAGTACGCTCTTCAGCAACACCACCGGTAACGAAAACACTGCGAGCGGTGACAGCGCGCTCTACAGCAACACCACCGGCGGTTACAACACCGCCAGCGGTGTTTACACGCTCTACAAAAACACCACCGGCAATTACAACATGGCCAGCGGTGCTTACGCGCTCTACAGCAACGATAGCGGAAACTACAACACGGCCAGCGGTATCAGCGCGCTCGGCAGCAACACCACCGGCGGCTACAACACGGCCAGCGGTTATTATGCGCTCTACAGCAATACCACCGGCATCTACAACACGGCCAGCGGTGCTTACGCGCTCTCCTTCAACACCACCGGCAACACCAACACAGCCACCGGCCCCCTGGCGCTCTACAACAACACCACCGGCAACAACAACATGGGCGACGGTTACAATACGCTGAAAAACAACACGACCGGCAACAACAACACGGCCTGCGGGGTCAATGCGCTGTTCAACAACACAACCGGCAGCGGCAACATAGCCATCGGTCTCAACGCGGGCGGCGAGCTGACCACGGGCGGTTCCAACATTGACATCGGCAACACGGGGGTTCCCGCCGAGGCCAAGGTCATCCGCATCGGAACAGTAGGGACGCACCTCAGGACTTACATCGCGGGAATCAGCGGTGTGACGGTAGCCGGTGGCGTGAGCGTTGTGGTCGGTGCCGACGGGCATCTCGGCACGGTGACCTCCTCGGCGCGTTTCAAGGAGCAGATCAAGCCGATGGACAAGGTGAGCGAGGCAATCCTCGCGCTCAAGCCGGTAACCTTCCAATACAAGCATGAGTTAGACCCACAGGGCGTGCCGCAGTTCGGACTTATCGCCGAGCAGGTGGAGAAAGTGAACCCCGACTTGGTCGCCCGCGATGCGGAGGGAAAGGTCTATACCGTCCGTTACGAGGCCGTGAACGCGATGCTGCTCAATGAGTTCCTGAAGGAACACCAAAAGGTTAATGAATTGAAGCAAAACGACCAGGAAAAAACGGCAACCATTGCCGAATTAAAGGCTGCCCTCGCACAGCAGCAGGCGGAAATGAAAGCCGTCGTTGCAACCCTCAAAGAGCAGGCCGCGCAACTCCAGAAAGTCAGCGCACAGCTCGCGCTGGATAAACCGGCGCCCGAGGTTGCCGCGAACCGGCAATAAATCCGGCACCGCCTTCATTTGCAGGAGCCGTCTCGCTTCAGCGCGTGGCGGCTCTTTTTTGTGCGGCGAATGGAGAAAAAAGCGCCGGATTTTGCAGCTTGACGCCGCTTCTGTAAAAATGTCAGCGTGCATACAATATCAACCGGTTTGGAATCCTGGGGAGGATGCCACATCCTGGCGGGCCTCTTCTCT
>JADMIO011529861.1_pt1 | contig 21343 bp, 21 predicted proteins | sample 8958161 | NCBI WGS metagenome assembly JADMIO01 (sample SAMN16585339, study PRJNA669376) | soil metagenome | isolation source: Crop rotation soil | place: USA: Cullars Rotation, Alabama | collected 2011
AGGCGGTGTTGGCTCGATATTGGAATATTATGGCCCAGGCCTTAAAAACTTAACTACTTGGGATAGGCATGTCATCGCGAATATGGGTGCAGAATTAGGCGCCACAGCGACGGTGTTTCCTTCGGATGAATCTACTAAGTTATTTCTCAGACAGCAAAAACGCCCTAAAGACTGGAAACCTTTAATCGCCGATGCAGGGGCTAAGTATGATTTACATGATGAAATTGATTTATCGAAATTGGTGCCACTGATTGCTCTGCCTTCCAGTCCTGGCAAAGTGGTGCCGGTGAGAGAAGTTGCAGGTGAAACAATTTATCAAGCTTATGTGGGATCTTCAGCTAACCCAGGTTTTCGCGATTTTGCGGTCGCTGCCTTGATGGTGAAAGGTAAACAAGTTCATCCTGCCATTTCGTTTGATATCAATCCTTCTTCACGTAATCAATTAGAAGAATTAGCACGCAGTGGATTGTTAGCTGATTTGATTCATTCCGGAGCGCGCATCCATCAAGCAGGCTGTAATGGCTGTATTGGCATGGGTCAAGCACCTGCTACCGGACGTAATAGTTTACGCACTGTACCGCGTAATTTCCCTGGGCGATCGGGTACACGTGAGGATAGTGTTTACTTATGTAGTCCGGAAACTGCTACTGCTTCAGCCTTGAAAGGTGTGATTACTGATCCACGTGATTTGAAAGCGAAAAAAATCAAATATCCTAAAGTAAAAACCATCGTCAATCGTGAGGAATTATTAAAACCGCTACCTTTAGCTAAGGCCAAACAAGTGCAATTGGTAAAAGGGCCAAATATTGCTTCTATTCCCAGTTTTCCTGCTTTGCCACAAGAATTGAATTTGCCGGTGTTATTAAAAGTTGGTGATAATGTTTCGACTGATGAAATCATGCCAGCTGGTGCGCGGGTATTACCGTATCGCAGTAATATTCCTAAAATTGCTGAATTTACCTTTGATATTGTAGATGAGACTTACCATAAACGTGCGAAACAATTACGTGATCGTGGGGGTGTGCATGTGATTGTTGGGGGTGAAAATTATGGTCAGGGTTCGAGTCGCGAACATGCTGCTTTAGCGCCACGTTATTTGGGTTTGCAGGTCGTTATCACTAAAAGTTTCGCCAGGATTCATTGGCAAAACTTAATCAATTTCGGCATACTGCCTCTCACTTTTGTGAATCCCTTGGATTTTCATAAAGTAGAGCAAAACGATGTGCTCATTTTGCAAAATGTGCCCAACACCATTAAAAATAGCAACGAAATAAAAGGGCGTATCGATAGTAAAAATTTGACTATTCCGCTGCGCCATACTTTATCCCCACGTCAGGTGGAGATTTTGCTGGAGGGTGGATTATTAAATTGGATTAAAAAACATTTATGAAACCAAGTGACGAATTTAATTGGCAAGACCCGCTGTTATTTAACGAACAATTAACCGAAGAAGAAAAAATCATTGCAGATTCTGCGCATCAATTTGCGCAAGAAAAATTACAACCCAGTGTAATTAAAGCTTTTCGTGATGAAAAATTCGATCCTGCCATCATGCGTGAAATGGGTCAGGCTGGATTTCTCGGTGCGACCATTAAAGGCTATGGTTGTGCCGGTATCAATTATGTTTCTTATGGCTTGGTTGCACGAGAAATTGAACGTGTCGATTCGGGTTATCGTTCAGCCATGAGTGTGCAATCCAGTTTAGTCATGTTTGCAATTTACAATTATGGCAACGAAGTACAACGTCAAAAATATTTGCCTAAATTAGCCAGTGGCGAATGGATAGGTTGTTTTGGTTTAACTGAAGCTAATCATGGTTCTGATCCTGGCGCGATGGAAACGCGAGCTAAAAAAGTGGAAGGTGGATTTTTATTAAAGGGCAGTAAAACCTGGATTACTAATTCACCCATTGCCGACATTTTTATTGTCTGGGCGAAGAATGATGAAGGTCGCATTCGCGGTTATATTTTGCAAAAAGATATGCCGGGATTATCTGCGCCTTATATTCATGGTAAATGGAGTTTGCGAGTTTCCATTACTGGTGAAATTGTAATGGATGATGTTTATGTGCCGGCTGAAAATGAATTAGAAAACGCCGATGGCTTAGCGGGTCCTTTAGGTTGCTTAGATAACGCGCGGTTTGGCATAGCTTGGGGAGCTTTAGGTGCAGCTGAATTTTGTTGGCATGCTGCACGGCATTATGTGCTAGACAGACAACAATTTGGTTTACCATTAGCTGCTAATCAACTTATTCAATTTAAATTAGCGAATATGCAAACCAGTATTGCCCTGGGCTTACAAGCCTGCTTGCGTGTGGGTCGATTGAAAGATGAAAATCGTGCGTCGACTGCGATGATTTCTTTAATCAAGCGCAACTCTACTTTAGTAGCCTTGGATGTGGCCCGTGAATCACGCGACATGCATGGTGGCAATGGCATCACAGATGAGTTTCATGTGATACGTCATATGTTAAATTTAGAAACCGTTAAAACTTATGAGGGCACAGCGGATATTCATGCTCTAATACTCGGCCGCACGCAGACCGACATTCAGGCATTCAAACCGTTGGGAAATGTGAGGGGATGAGAGCCATCAGTGATATCACCTAGGGCGACCACCGGTCGCTCCTACAGTAGCGCGGACTAAAGCCCCACGCTTTTTTGGGGCTGTGTCCGCGAAGAATGGGTAACACGAGGAATCAACATGCGTTTATTAAAATTATTTACCTTAGCGACAGTCATTAGCTTAACCAGCTGTATGAACATGGCAACCACCAGTGCAGAAGCAGTTTATAACCACCGCAGTATTCAAAAAAATATTAGCGATCAATACATCACCATGCGAGCCTATCGCGCTTTAGATATTGATAGTCCCTTATTCAAAAATACCAATATTTCTGTGGTGACGCTAAATCATGAAGTCTTATTAACTGGTCAGGTACCAGAAGCTTGGCAAAAACCTGAAGCAACCAGAGTGATTAAAAGTATTCCAGGCATTGTTCATCTTTATAATTTGTTAACCGTAGGGCCACCCACTTCACGCAGTGTAAAATTAAAAGATACCTGGATTACTGCAAAAATTAAAAGTCAATTCCTTACCTCTAATCAGGTCGATGCTTCACAAATTAAAGTAATCACTGAAGATGGCGTAGTTTATTTAATGGGTATTATTCCACCTTCGGAAGCCATTCCTGCTGTTGATATTGCCCGTCATACCGAAGGCGTACGTTCTGTGGTGAAAGTTTTTTCCTATGTAAGAATTAGTAAACGATTCGAGGAGTAATAACCATAGACGCACTTATTTTATCCAGATTACAGTTTGCTTTAACCCTATCCTTCCATATTATTTTTCCGACTTTAACAATAGGCTTATCCTTGTATTTGCTGCTGTGGGAACTGGCGTGGCTCAAGACAGGTAAAGTGGCCTATCTGCAATTATGTCGCTTCTGGGCCAAAATATTTGCCTTAGGTTTTGGCATTGGTGTGGTAACTGGCGTTGTACTTTCTTATGAGTTCGGCACGAATTTTAATCGTTTTTCCTATCTTGCTGGCAATGTTCTTGGTCCCTTAATGAGTTACGAAGTATTAACCGCTTTCTTTTTAGAAGCTGGTTTTATCGGCATTATGTTATTTGGTTGGCAAAAAGTCTCGCCGCGATTGCATTTATTTGCTACGTTAATGGTCGCTATTGGTGCTATGTTTTCAGCATTTTGGATATTGTCTGCTAATTCTTGGATGCATACCCCGTCGGGCTATACCATTAAAAATGGGGTTTTCTATGTTGCCAGTTGGTGGCAGGTGGTTTTTAACCCTTCATTTCCGTATCGTTTAGCGCATATGCTAAACGCTGCATTTTTGACAGTTTCATTTTTAATTGCCGGCGTTTCCGCCTACTATTTGCTGAATAAACAATATAATGACTTTGCGAAAAAATCATTTTCATCGGCCATGTGGTTTGCACTTATATTTGCCCCATCGCAATTTATTATTGGCGATTTACATGGATTAAACACGCTGAAATATCAACCGTACAAAATCTCCGCTATCGAAGGTCGATGGGAAACAGAGAGTGGTGCACCATTAACTTTATTTGCCTTACCTAACATGCAAGCTGAAACAAATTTTTATCCTATCGACGTACCTAAGCTGGGTAGTTTAATTTTAACCCATCATTGGAATGGCAAAATATTAGGGCTAAAAAATATTCCTCGAGCAGATAGGCCCTATGTGCCAATGGTATTCTTTTCGTTCAGGTTAATGTTTGGTATCGGTTTAATTTTTATTTTTACTGTGCTCTGGAGTTTATATCTACGTATATGCGACAAATTATATAATCAAAAATATTTTTTGCGCTGGTGTATTTTAATATCACCTTTAGGTTTTTTAGCGGTGATAACTGGCTGGGTTACCACGGAAACGGGTAGACAGCCTTGGGTAATTTATAATTTATTGCGTACCCGTGATGCGGCTACTTTATTGCCGCCCTCTGCTGTAATGACCACATTATTATTAATTGCAAGTTTATATTTAATTATCTTCAGTGCTTTTATCTATTATTTATTGCGCACGATTCGCAATGGACCACACAACATCGAAATATCGCAGATAAACAAAATAACGCCTTGGCTAGAGGATAAATAACATGCCTGATTTATCCCTCATTTGGGTTGCAGTGATTGGTTTCAGCATTATTATGTATGTTTTGTTGGATGGTTTTGATTTAGGTATTGGTATTTTATTTTTATTAAATCGTAATACGCTTGATCGTCAAGTGATGCTCAATAGTATTGCCCCCATTTGGGATGGTAATGAAACATGGCTCGTTCTAGGTGGTACGGGCTTGTTTGCTGCTTTTCCCAAGGCTTATGCTTTGTTGCTTCCCGTGTTATATTTACCAATTATTTTTTTATTAATTGGTTTGGTGTTGCGTGGAATAGCTTTTGAATTTCGTTTTAAAGCGCATGCTCGACAATATCTTTGGGACTGGACATTTGCTTTGGGTTCCTTGTTGGCAACTTGTATGCAAGGTTTTATTCTCGGTAATTTTGTGCGTGGTTTTCCCCATTTAACTTATTTACAAGCTGGTAATTCCATGTACTTAGATTTAAATGTATTTAATTTTATAACGATGCTAGGTTTAGTCTGTGGTTATGCTCTCTTAGGTGCTACTTGGTTAATTATTAAAACTGAAACCAAATTGCAAATTTGGTGCCGCAAGATTGCCACTCGTCTGGCAGCTGCTGTCATGATTTTTATTGTCTTAGTAAGTATTTTGACACCCTGGCAAATTCCACAAGTTGCAGAACGTTGGTTTACTTGGCCAAATTTAATTTATCTCTCGCCTATTCCTCTTTATACCGGTGCATTGTGTTTAACTTTATTTTGGAGTTTATTAAAGAGAAATACTTATTTACCTTTTCTGAGTAGCATAGGTTTATTTTTATTATCCTTTATCGGATTAGGTGTTGGTATATGGCCCTATATTATTCCGCGAATTATGACGATTTGGGAAGCCGCCTCACCACCTGAATCGCAATTATTTATGTTAACAGGTGTTTTACTGCTGCTGCCCTTAATCTTGATTTATACCGTGCATGCTTGCTGGGTTTTTCGTGGCAAAGTTAGTGGGACGGGGTTATGAGTAGGCTATAGGGGTCTTGACAGTCACTCTACAGAAGGTTACAGTTACTGTAACCTTCTGTAGAGTGTTAATATGCAGCCTATTAAGCAATTAAGTCAGTGGTTATTACAATACGCTAATAATAAGCATTACTTATTTGCATTTAACGACTTACGTGGATTATATCCGACTTTATCTGATTTAGCCTTCAAAACCTTGTTGAGTCGAGCTGTCCATTCGCAATTATTGTGTCGTATCTGTAGAGGCATCTATCTTTATGAAAAGGCTATGCCAGCTGATGGATTACTCTTGTACCATGTAGCAGTTTTGCTAAGAGCAAATAATTTGAATTATATCAGCCTGGAAACTTCTCTCAGTGACGCTGGTGTTATTTCACAAATTCCTATGAATTGGATATCGATTATGTCTTCCGGAAGAAGTAGTACGATTTCTTGCGGAGAATATGGCACTATTGAGTTTATTCATACCAATCAAAAGCCCAGCGAGCTCGTTAATCTTATTAAATATGATCAAGCCTGCGGTATGTGGAGGGCTACTGTTAGCCTAGCCATTAGAGATATGAAAGCAGCACATCGAAATTGTGATTTAATCGATTGGGATTTTGCTAATGAATTTATTTGAAGAATTAGTTACGCAGGCAATTCAGCATCAGCCAGATTTAACAACTTTAAGAATAGTGGTTGAAAAAGAATTGTTGCATCATGAAATACTAAGAATATTAAATCAAAATGACTTACTCAATAATTTAACATTTATCGGCGGGACATGCTTGCGAGCATGCTACGGTGGTATACGACTTAGTGAAGATTTAGATTTTACTGGAGGCAAAACATTTACGAGAAACAGTTTAGCCAATATGGGAAAAATCCTAACTGATACAATGCAAGAAAAATATGGTTTAAATGTATTTGTAAAAGAACCTATCAAGGAAATTAAAAATGTCGACACTTGGAAAATTAAGGTCGAAACTAAACCCAAACAAAAGCATTTGCCAGCACAGGTAATTAATATAGATATCTGTGCGGTGCCTTCTTATGAAAAGCAACCGATGTTGTTGCTGAATCCTTATGGGGTTGAAACTGGTACAAGTGGTTTAATCATACAGGCACAAAGTCGAGAAGAAATCTATGCAGATAAATTGTTAGCATTTGCTCTACGTTCTAATAGGTTAAAGTACCGTGATTTATGGGACATGTTATGGTTACATCAACAAGGCTTAAAGCCAAGGTTTGAATTAATACCTCGCAAATTAAAAGATAGAAAACTGGCAACAAAATATTTCTTAGAATTGTTTCAGAAACGACAAAAATCTTTGGCAGAAGATACACAATTGGCTGCAGAATTCAAAAAAGAAATGCAACGCTTTTTGCCGCCCAAACAAAATAAGGATTTAGTTAATCAAAAGAAATTATGGGAATTTATCGTCTATTTAGTACGGGATTTGGGTACTCAATGTAATAAATTATTCGAGAATCTCGCTTGAAAGTAAGCGCTATTGTGTTAGCGATAACTGTATTCAAGCACGATTAATTTTTTATTTTATGCCTATATTATAAAAGACATAATCTTGTATGGGCTCCATCCCGAGGCGTTGTGCGGTTTTGTTAGAGGCTTCATTATTTTTGGCGCAAGACCAAATTGGATGTAGCCCCCTCTTTGTGGCTGTCATAATTAAATGTGAACAGACTTTCGTTGAAAACCCTTTACGGATGTAAGCGGGATGAGTAACAGTACTAATTTCCATAATATTACCACCAACAATGCCATATGCTTCACTCACAAGGTTGTGCAATTTTTTATCCCAGATCATAAAGCCTATATGATTATTTATGTTTTCATCTCCTACAATATCACTTATAAATCGGTGCCAGAGACATTTCACGATATTCTGTTTGTCTATGGGAGTTATCTCATAATCATTATCACTTCCGTTGTCTTCTGAAATATAAGTTGGATTGTGTCTGTATTCGGTTCGTATAGAAGGAACAAAATCTAACGCTACAAAGTTCACCGGGGATATCATCATTGTTTCAGGACATACTAAGCTTAAATGATTTTTTACATTATTAGACATTTTGGCTAATAATTTTATTTGTTCTGTAATAATTAAATAGCAATCATCAAATACTTCTTTGGTAATTTTTCCTGAAAGGAACATATAAAATCCGCATATTACTAACGCAGATTGAGGGTTATTTACATTATCAACCCATATCTTTCCTTTAATTGTATGTTCAATTGTTCCGTAGACAAACGCTAGATTAGGATAGTTGTTAGGAAATAAATTGCGTGCAATTTCATAGTTGTCTGAATTCAATAGTGTAAGCATTGCAGAATACCTAGTTGATTTTAAGTTGCAGAAGTATAGCAAAAATAAATTGACAGCGCGCATTATTATAGGCAAACTACCTGCATAATTTTTAAGCAATCGAGGTTTAGATAATGTCTTTCAAACCGTTAAATTACCTGGTTTTTTTATTATTCCTCATATCCCCAACCCTCAGTAAAGCGCAATCGCAAAATGAATGGTTTGCTGACCATCTTCATGTTCCACCTTTAAAGCAGGTAATTATTAATTATAATTTCCCATCCCCCAATCATTGTTTAGTTTGTCTTCAAGAAGCTTCAGCCAGTCAGTTGGCTTCAGTGGAATGGCAATACGCAGGACAAATGTACAAGAGCCAACTAGGTGATATTTCACGTATTCGATTGGTGCTGACCCAAGATAATTCTCCTACCCGATGGCAAGTGGGATCTATGCAAAATAAATTATTCGCTGATCATTCTGGTGCAATCATAGTGACAAATAACAATGCTAAATATGATTTTGTGGTCAGCTGTATGTACACCTTAGATTTAGATTAAGCTGAGTCTATTTTCTACAGGTGCCCTTATGTTAATTACCGTTTTAAAATCCAAAATTGCTTATGGTGTCATTACCGGCAAGGATTTATTTTATGTCGGTTCGATAACGATCGATGAAGAAATTATGCAAAAAGCCAATCTTGTTGAGAATGAAAAAGTTCAGGTAGTTAATCTGAATAATGGCGAACGTCTAGAAACCTATGTTATTAAAGGCAAAAGAGGTAGTCGAATTTTTAATTTAAATGGCGCTGCAGCAAGAAAAGCTGAAATTGGTGACCAAATTTATATTATTTCCTACGCACACATTGATCCTAGCAAAGAACAGCTTAAACCTATTATTGTGGATATGAAGAACGCAGACTAAAGCCCCCAACAGTGTTGGGCTTTAGTCCGCGCCACCTAATTGTCTAGGTATTCAGAACCCAGTTGCCAGAAGTTTCGTTAATCTATCGTTAATATTCCACCTTCATTATGTGCCACAATATACCTATGATTTAAATATAATCACTCCAAGAAGGCTGCCAATGGCATTTAGAAAAAGCAATAAAACTAAGAGTAAGCCTAAGTCGGTATCTAAAGAAATTTATGAAATATTACAGCAGCTTGTTGAGTTAAATTCAAAAATAAAAACTAGCGGGGGCGCTGAAGCAACGATCCAACTCATCAATAAGGGATTGTATGGTAACCTGGACCTAGATAAACGCATACAGACAATATGCGAACAAAATTTTAGAGAAAAAATATATAAAGTTATACCTGCAGCTGAACTCGAAGAATATTATACGCATGTAAGCGGATTGTATAAAACACTCTATTTAAATTTAGGATATTCCTACGATAACCTGAGACAGCCTGAAAACGTCAAAAAAGCGATGCTTAAATATAGATCGCTTTGTTCAATTGATTCAGATGATGATTATTTAGATGCTCAAAGTTTATTGGCCTTTGCCCATTTTAGTTTAGGTGAAAATGAAGAGGCAAAAAACATTTTGTTAGAAATTATTCATCGACAATCTTTGGATGAAAAAAATAATAATGTTGAAGTGAAACAAAATAGTCGAATTATAGGCGAGTCTAATGTCCAAGATAAGCTTGTTAAATCACATAGAGTTTTAATAGAGATTTTCCATAGATCGCCAGCCTTAGTGTCGGAAGAGCAAGCGTATGCTTCGATGAAAATTTGCAAGCAATCCAATACTTGCGCAGGCCAAGTCGGCTATTTTCGTTACAGTAGACATATTGGAATAAATTTAAGAAAATCAGGCCAGTTCAGTGAGGCAATAAATCATTATAGAGATTTAGCAGAGATTGAAAATGTTTGTTTTCAAATACGTACATATTATGCTTTGGGTAAGATAGAACTAGACGATTGCAACAATTTTGCGGAAGCTGCAAGCTATTTTGAAAAAGGCTTGAATTTATATCGTGCAAATAAATCCAATATAGAAAATAATTCGGGTGATCCAAAGTATTGCGATGATCCAAATGCCCCTCCGTTAACAAAAGTGATCGCGGGGCTTGCATATGATCTTGCAGATATCTACTTGTTTCCAGATTTAGGGTTAATGCCGGATATTAACAAGGGTATTGAATATTTACAGTTCTCGGTAAAGCATGGGTTAGCACATGCTTATGATTTGATGGGCCAACTTTATCAATCGGGAGATTATTTTAAACGTAGGTCAAAGAAAGCGTCTTGCTATTATTTAAAAGCGATTAAGATTAATCAGTCCACAGATAAATCCATCGAGTTAGATTATCACAGCAAACGCAATTTGTTAACGTTATTTATTGAAAACAAAAATTTCAACAAAGATGAAGAGCTCAGATTAATTGAACAAAAAAATACAGAGATCGTACGACGAGAAGGGTTAGATAAAATAACTGCAGAAAGGATTAAAGTAAAAGAAGCTAAATATTTTTATGAATTGGGCAACTATTATAATTTAAAAGCAATGGCCAAAAGTGAATATGATGCTGAGTTATTCCAAAAGGCAATCGATTATTATAAACAATCAGCTGGACTTGGCGATGAAAATGCTAAACAACTCGATTTAACGCCCGAAGCATTTAAGGAAAAATATCAGCAAGAAAAAAATGATACAAATGTCGCAGAAGAAAGCATCTTAGAAAACTCGGCAGATAATTTTCCGCATGCTGCTGCATCTGCTGTTTCCAATGCTACTGGCCTTGCAGAGCAAAAGTCTCCTCTGCAAACAACAAATCAAGAGAGCAATAAGGAAGACCAAAATCGTGTTTGGCAGACAATAAATAATGAACTGAGAGACATTTATAAAAATTCAAACGTAGATGAGACTCACAGGCGTGTTATTACATTATTAACCGATAAAGTGAATGAACTGAATCAAGGACATCTAAACTCTAAAACGCTTGTCAGAATTATCCATCGTTTAGGTATGCATACAGAAAATAGTATGGTTGATCGACAATTTCATGCCAGTAAAATTGTTGCCATAGAGGAATATTTACGTGCTGCAGAGCGTTGGTTAGTAGCACAAAATCCTGATACACGAGAAAATGCTAATGATATAGTTTGGTTGGTTGAAGGAATCAGTAAACTTTATTTAAGTAGTAAAATAGTCGGCAATATACTGGAGAATTTATATGCCAGAATCACAGCACATCTTGATGCTTTTACGCCACAGCAGTTAATTGCTGTCTTATATGCCACTGGGCGTATGGATAACAATAACGAAGCGATTTTAAAACGACACACTAATACCATATTACAATATATTTTAAATCTAAAGAATTTAACTGCGGAGTTGCAAAGAGGGGATATGGCTGCTTTGCTGCAGGCGTGTTCGATTTTGCAGGTGGCTGGATATATTCAATTGCCAGACAAGCTAAAAATCACTCTGCTAATGTCGGTGCTTAAATTAAAACTTACCATGAACCCATCTGTTGCTGCTGAATTTAAAAATGACGACATAGATGACTTTCGCCAGGATATGAATTATCGACAATTGCATCAAATTTATCGGGCTTTATATCTGCTTTTACGTCAGAACTTTATCAAAAGTGATGATGACAAATCAGAAAAATTATTGGCTCCGTTCAGATTAAAGGTTGAGCAATTGCTATCGGAATTATCTGAAAAATTAAAAACGGTAGATAAACCAGATTCTACTATTTCTGCAAGTCAAAAAGATTTTATTGATTATTTATCACGATTTATGCCACACCCCGAAATAGAGAAGGTTTTTAATCTTACAGCAGTAGATAGTGTTTTTACCAAAATGGAACTGAATAAACCTGTGGGTATTCCTGTCGTGGTGGAATTTGATGGGCCTACGCATTTTGTGCATCAACGGCTTGGTGATCAAGACCGACCACTTTATACTTTGAAAGATCAGGCGAAAAAATCTTACATAGAAATTTCATCAAAGTTAAAGGTCATTAGTTATGGTTATTATGATTATGATCGTTGGCCAGACATGAGCTCTCAACAGCTTGACGAGCATTTAAATACGGTATTTTCATCGATTGGTGGTCTGCCTGTTGGTGAAAAATGGACTGAAAAAAAATCAGAGAATCGAGCAAATCGAAAAAAAGTCTTGCAGCAAATGAGCCATTTGCCAAGACGTAATTTTTTTACGGAACAACCGCATGTACCAAGTAGTACAGCAAATGATGATGTTCATGCGCCATCTCTTACGTCTGATCAAACAGGATCAGAGAAGCAGCAAAAGATGTAGATCCGCTTGCTCCAATACTTCAATTTTCATTCTTCACATAATAAACGATATGCGATATTCTCTCTGAAATTTTAGGTAATGGGATCTCAGCATCATGTCTAAGTTATTATCTTTTGTTGAAAAGACGCATCCTATTTTGCGAGAAATTATGCCGGATGAAACCAATTTTCAAGAGCCAGCTTTGCAGCAGGCTATTAAACATATGTGTTATTCCATTGCGCCAGAACAATTGAAAGCAGCCAATGGCGCACATGAAAGCGCTGCAGGTATGGCGGCTAATCAATGGGGGCTGAAACGCCGGGTATTTATTTATACCCCAGAAGGATCTGAGCCAGGCAAACGTTTAGAAGTGATGCTCAATCCGAGTTATGTACCACATTTGCGTGAACATGAAACAGAGCCTTCCCTAGTGCCTGCTTATGAAGGTTGTTTTTCTGTACCACTCACTACAGGGATCGTGTATCGCTACGATTGTATTTTAGCCACCTACTACACGCCTGAGGGTGAGAAAATTGAAAAGATGATGCAAGGTTGGGAGGCACGTGTATTTCAACATGAAACCGATCACCTCAATGGCAAATTATTTGATGGGGTATTAGATAATTTGCCTGGCCCTATTTGTTCCGAGCGAATTATTTTTAAAGATAAAGCAGAGATGCAAGGTTTTTGGCAAGGTACGGTTAAACCTAGTCGTGAAAAAGAGAAATAGGTAATTGCCCTAGTCAGCAGCATAAAAAGCTTAGAATATATTGTCTATGAACCAGCAGATGAACCACTTAGAGGAAAGCGGCAGGGGCAGAGATCAATAAGATTAAATAAAGCCTATCGAGCGATCTATGAAATTAGTAAAAGCGTAACAATTGATTTTATCGAGGTATGGAGGTAAACAAACATGACTATTAAAAAATCTACTCCTATGAGTGATAAAAGTTTAGCATTTTTAGAAAAGTTAAGCGGCAAAAAGCTTACTTTAGGTAATTTACACAGATTTTGCTAAAAAACTCAAAATATCTCGACAATACCTTTGCGATATTGAACGGGGGCGGCGAATAGTAAGTGCCGAAGCTGCGGCTAAATTTGCTCTCAAGCTGGGATATTCTCCTGTGCAATTTATACGATTAGCTATACAGGATTCATTGAATAAAGCTGGTTTTCATTTTGATGTGGATATTCACGATCATAAGGATGCAGCTTAAAGGCACCCACTACTCGATATTTTCTCCGTAACGAATTAGCAATATTAAGACAATCTTAACTCAGCTTAGTTGGCAATGAATTAATTCAATAATGTTCTATACTAACATTAATACGAGGATAATTTTGTGCCAAACGAGCAAGATTATATCAATTTTAATTTGTGGGAAGACATTGCGCACCTAATGTGTATTCGTGAACGCAAGCCAATTATTAATCTGATTAATGGTTATAGGATTATAAAGGCGGATCTCGAAAATATTGCGGTTGATAATAATCAACCTGTTATATCGCAAGAAAATATTGAGCATATGAATTCATGGCTGCGTGCACTGTTAAGTGCGCAAGACATTTTAGAGCAATATCTCGCAACTATTTCTGATTCTGAAAATAAAGCGATTATAAAATTCAAAGCCGCTTTAAAATTTTTCATCAACTTGGCAGCGCAAGAAAGTGCTGTAAAAGAGAGCTGTATAAAAGGATTGTTGCAAAGTACTAAATTAGTTCAATTAGCAAATATTGTATCAACCATTGCTGAGACTAAAGTCGAGCCGAAAAGCCTAAATTTTAGCGTGTGGGCTTTAGAAGAGGAAATGGAATACAACAAGACGTATTACCTATCAAATATTCTCCCAAGATTACCCCGACATCATCAAGTTTATGATAGGGAACTTCATGAGACTTCAGAATCGAAATGGTTTATTGAGAGAGTTATGCAATTCCCGCCACCAATTCCTTATCAACAGTTTCGTCATAATAGCATTAAGAAAAATATAGAAACTTGCCGTGAATTAACAGAATTGTCCATAAAAGATTTTAGTTGTTGCGAGTGTTGTTATGATAAAAAGAAGAGTTCTAAGTTATATCCAATTTCAACAGATATTCTTCCAATAACTGAAGCACCTATAACAGCTGTGAATCAGAACGGTCGGCTTCCGCGAATAATTAATTTGGATAACCCTCCTCGACAGCTTCTACCGACTCGTAAAGCCATATCACCTGCGGAAAAATTTGTAGAGCATGAACGAAAGACTAAAGATGTATTGGTAGCGGAGAATTGCGATACGCTTTCTGCATTATTGTCGTCAACTAAATTGAAAAAACTTATTCTAGATACCTCTTGCATGACGAATGCAGATCTTTTGCACATTGTTGAGAAATGTCCTTATCTCAATTTATTGGTGATCGCTAACCCTACTAAGCACAATAGTGAAAGATCCCATAATAATATTTCTGCTGTGGGATTAGAGCATTTAAATAAATTATCTTATTTAACCCATTTGGTTTTAAATAACCTTAATATCACTGTAGAAGCTTTAATAAATTTGCCAACTTCTATCACGCATTTGGTCGTGACGGATTATCCACTATTTGATAAAACAACATTGCAGAATGTGGTCTCAAGTTTACCCAATCTGCAACTGCTTAGATTAAATAGATCCCTTTTAGAAACAATAAAAAAAGAAGAGGTTTTAAAGTGGCAACTAAATGATTTAATCGATAATATTTTTATAGATACACCCAATAACAAGAGCTTGCTTGTGAAATTTAGTCACTTTGCCCCTAATGCCAAGCCAATTGATGATACACAGAACATCTTATCTCGATTACCAAGAGCTAAACGTTAGATATAACTTATCTTAAGCTTTCTTGCTAAGAAAACGCTTAACCTCGCTGATATATTTTTCTTTTTTGTCTCTACCGATAGAATGACCACAATTTTTAAATATTTTTAACTTTGACTTGGGGATATGGTTCGCCATAATTCGTGATTGATTTGCACTGCAAATCCAATCTTTTTCTCCTGCCAGGATCAGGGTTGGACACTTTATTTGTTTAAGTTTAGGTATATAGTCAAATTTTTGTAAGAAACCGCCGAACCCAGCATTTAATGCTTGGTAAGAAAAAAAGTTTTTTAATGTGCCTAACTTAATATCTTTGGTAGAGGGTGTTCTGCGTTTTCTGTTTTTGTTGTGAAAATACAACGGGTCTAGCAGCTTAAAATAACGATCCACATCTTTGTCATTTTTAAATGTGCCATTCCATAAATATTTTTCACAAACTTCAATTTGTTCAGGCGTACCTATTTTTTTGATAGTGTCTTTTGCCTCGGCAATAAAGCGATAACTAGGTGCTGTTACCGCTAAAATTAATTTATCAATGTTTTTGCTGTAGCGAATTGCATAGCCTTGCGCAACTATTCCGCCGTACGATATACCGAGCACGCAGATTTTATCTAATCCTAAATATTTGCGTAATGCTTCTATATCTTCGATATTATTCTCTAACGTACAAGCTGATTTGTTTGCTTTCTTACTCCAGCCGCACCCTCTTTGGTCTATAAAAACTAATTGGGCATATTTTTGCAGAGAGATTAAATCATATTTAAAATGAATATGATTTCCCCCGGGGCCCCCATGTATTAAAAATAATACTGGCTTTTCAACCAGCTTTTTGCCAGCAGGTTCGATTTGCATACCTGCTACATCGAAAAAAATTCGCGTCCCGCGGATAGTTGCTTTCATGGAGATACTCCTTGTAAATAGGCGAATTAATTAATGAACAGCTCGTCGTCTAATGGGTTGAACTGGCTCGGTGGGTTCTTGTGCGACATCTTGCTCCACTTGTTCTGCTGGGTTAGGAGCAGACCAAATTGCATGATAAATATCCGTTATAGGTCTTAGTTTACGGTAATTGTTGTAATCCTCTTCTGGTCCTTTAAAGCAACGCATGGCTGTTATGCCACCTGTAATGCCACCAAATAGGCCCATACCTAATTTACGGGCTAAGGACGTGCCTCCATGTAGATAAGCGTCTATAGTTGGTACGAGTATAGCGCCTAGAGTTGTTTTTATAGCAATGTTCTGGACTTCTTTCATAATTTCTTTTATTGGACGAATTTGTTCTGATTTTTCTCTAACATATAATATAACTACTTCACGCTCCTTCTGAGTAAGTGCATTAAAGCTTTGCTTAAATTCTTTTAGTAAGCGATTATTGCCGCGAGATTTATCTATTGTGTAATCTGTTTGATACGCATCGATAGTTGTTTTGCAATTGTTAACGAGTTCTTGACGCATATTAATTCCTTAAATCCAATGCAATAAGTGTGATATGGCAAAGGGTAAAGTACAAAAGCAAATTAACGAAATACCCGCGAGAAAAGCTAAATTACCCATGATGCCGTTGTGTAAATTCAGTTGAGAAAATGTATCGATACCTATTAATAAAATAGGTACACAAAGTGGTAATAATAATAAACCGAGTAATGCACCTTGCTGCGGTAAATGCAAAGTTAAGGTTTTACAGGTGGCGCCAATGCAAATAAAAGCAGGAGTAGCTAATAACAATGAACTCAGGAGAGTAAGCATTTCTGGCCAAGATAAATGCAAGATTGGCAATAATACGGGTAACAAACAAATCAAAGGTAAAACAGTAGCCAGCCAAAATACGCATATTTTAAGCGTTAATAAACCTGTTAATGAAAATGGGCTTAATAATAGTTGATCTAGGGCTGCATCTTCTAAATCTAAACGTAGGAAATTTTCTAAACCTAATAAACTGGCAAGAAAAATACTAACCCAAACAATGCCAGGCGTTAAGTTGTGCAGCAGATTTGGCTGAGAGGAAAATGATAAATGTAAGCCAAATATAATGACCAAAAAAAACCCTAAGGAATGAAAAATAATTTTTTTATCGCGCTGGATAAGTAGTAATTCCTGAGTAAATAATTGGTAGACAGTCTTTAACATGCGCGTAATTCCAAATTTTCTAACCAGCTGGCTGGGGGGGAAGACTTGGGCTCAAATTGATGGGCAGCTAGCAAAACCATGCCGCCATTTTGTAAATGTTGAGTGATACATTCTGCAAAAAATTCAGTAAATTTTTTATCTAGATTTGCGAATGGTTCATCTAAAATCCATAAGGGTTTTTGTATTAATAATAATTTAGCTAATGCTAACCGTCTTTTTTGCCCAGCAGATAATTGTTTAGCCAGTTGATTTTGTATTTTGTATAGCCCTAATTGTTGTAGGACTGTTTCTACTGCTATTGCTACAGGCATTTGTTGTAACTGCAAAAAATATCGAACATTCTCTGCCACCGATAAATTCAGTTGTAACGCATTAGCATGGCCCAGGTAATGTAGGGCTTGATGATATCGGGTTGTCTCTGCCAAGTAGCAATTATCTTGCCAGGTGATTTGACCGGTAGTGGGCATGAGCAAACCCGCAATGATGCGTAGCAAAGTCGTTTTACCTGCCCCATTAGGTCCAGTGACTAATAATCCTTGCTGTGCCGCGAGAGTAAAATTTATATGGCCTAGCAGCTGCTGGTCGTTGCGCTCGTAGGATAAGTTGCTGATGGCTAGCTTGCTAATGATGGTAACCCTCTGGTGGAATAGGGTGATCGGGTCGCAAATCCTATCAAAAAGTGGTAAATTCCGCAAATTCGCAAGAGGTCATTATGGCTAGGAATGTAGAGGCAGATATTGTCATTGTCGGTGGCGGTATTGCAGGTTTATGGATGTTAAATCGATTACGTCAGCAAAAATACAATGCAATTTTATTGGAATCTGATGTATTGGGCGGTGGGCAAACCCATAAATCACAAGGTATTATCCATGGCGGCATGAAGTTTGCTGCAGGTGGCTTTGCCAAGGCAGCTACAGCCATTGCTGATATGCCAGCGCTCTGGTCGGATTGCTTAAATGGTAAGGGTGAAATTGATTTACAAGGCGTACCCTTGCTTTCTGCTAAGCAATATTTGTGGTCTCCCCCCACTATCGCGGGCAAATTAACTGGCTTGTTAGCAGGGGTTGCCTTACGCACTAAAGTACATGCTCTGTCCCGCGATGCTTACCCCGATATTTTTAAACATCCCCAATTTGAAGGGGATGTGTATGCAGTAGATGAGATGGTGATTGATGTACATCGTCTCATTCGGGAGTTGGTCAAACCTCATCAAGATGCTATTTTTAAAATTGACCCCATCAGTGAAGAAAATATTCACCTAGATTTAGAAGGTAATATTACTGCAATTGATATTCACACAGCTGTTTCAAATGAAGCTATCCCAGTCAAAGCGCAACGATTTATTTTTGCGGCCGGTCAGGGTAATGAAACCTTACTTAATAAACTGGGCTCAGGTGCTGTTTCAGCTCAGCGTCGTCCTTTGCATATGGTATATGTGAAACTACCCCAATCCTGGCCCTTGTATGGTCATTGCTTAAATATGGGTACGACACCACGGATTACTATCACCACGCATCAAGCCAAAGATGGTAGCAGCATTTGGTATTTAGGTGGTTTATTGTCTGAAGTGGGTGTAGACCGCAGCTCTGAAGAGCAAATTGCTGCCGCCAAGTCAGAATTACATGATTTATTTCCGTGGTTGGATTTTTCTCAAGCGCAATTTGGTACTTGTCGTATTGATCGCGCGGAACCTTTGCAAGCAAATGGCGGTCGTCCGGATTCTTGTTTGGTTAAACCCATACGCAATGCCTTAGTAGCCTGGCCCACCAAATTAGCTTTAGCACCGAAATTGGCGGAAGAAGTGATGAAAATTCTAGAGCAAGCACAAATACAAGCGCGTTTATTCGATACACGCGAATTGCGAGCTTGTCCCATGCCACCCTTTGCGCAACCCTTATGGGATAATGCAATATGTTAAAACGTTTGGTCGGTCAGACAAATATTACAGTCAGTGTCGCGGGTTTAGGTACAACCAAGTTCGGCCGCAATCAAAAAGTAAAATACCCTCAGCATTTTGAATTGCCAACAGATAGTGAAATTCTAACTCTATTAGATGTGGCGCAAGAGTTGGGCATTAATTTAATCGATACTGCGCCAGCTTATGGTCATAGTGAAATGCGCTTAGGTAATTTATTGGCAGGTAAGCGTGATCAATGGGTGTTGAGCACAAAAGTCGGTGAAGAATTCGAAGCAGGTGAATCACACTATGATTTTTCTGCAACCAAAATTCTTAGTAGTATTGAACGTAGTTTACAAAGGTTAAAAACTGATTATTTGGATATTGTTCTCGTGCATTCCAATGGCGATGATGAAAAAATTATTGCACAAGATCAAGTATTTTCAATTCTAGAAAAATGCAAACAAACGGGCAAGATACGCGCGTATGGCATGTCAACTAAAACAGTTGACGGCGGTATTCAAACTTTGCGACAAGCAGATGTTGCTATGGTGACTTATCATCCGCAGCATATGTTAGAGCGACCGGTTATTGAATATGCACATAAACATCAAAAAGGTATTTTCATTAAAAAAGCTTTTGCTAGCGGACATTTGTTAACAAGAAAAGAATCTTTGCAATTTATTTTGCGTGAGCCAGGGGTAACCAGCATTATCTTGGGTACCATTAATCCACAGCATTTACGCGAGAATGTTGCTGCTATGGACTCTGTTTTGCCATGATTATTTATTTAGTGGGCGGTGCTGTACGCGATCAATTGTTGGGGCTGCCGGTTAAAGAAAAAGATTGGGTGGTGGTCGGTGCCACGGTTGAACAAATGTTACAACAGCATTATCGGCAGGTTGGCAAAGAATTTCCTGTATTTTTACATCCACAAACTCACGAAGAATATGCGCTAGCCCGTAAAGAACGTAAAGTCGCACCAGGTTACAAAGGTTTTACTTTTGAAGCAAATGAAAATGTTACGCTGGAAGATGATTTATTGCGTCGCGATTTAACCATTAATGCCATGGCGCAATCGTTAGAAGGTGAATTAATCGATCCTTATCATGGCAAAGAAGATTTAGAACGCAAAATTTTACGTCATGTTTCACCAGCATTTGCAGAAGATCCTGTCCGTATCCTGCGCGTCGCACGATTTGCTGCACGCTACGCGCAACGCGGTTTTATAGTGGCGCCTGAAACCATACAGTTAATGCAAAATATGGTGAAGGCAGGAGAAGTAGATGCCTTAGTTGCAGAACGTGTATGGAAAGAATTTGAACGCGCACTTAGTGAAAGTTCTCCTAATTGCTTTTTCAAAGTCTTGGCTGAGTGCCAAGCTTTATCTATTCTTTTTCCTATGATTCAGTTAAATAGTGCTGGCTTAAAAGCATTAGAAATCGCCTCACAGCTTAGTCAAGATACTTTAGTACGTTATGCGGCACTGATGCATGATCGCAACCTTGAGGACTTAGCATGGATCAGCAAACGTTATCGCTTGCCTACTGAGTATCGTCAAGTTGCCCAGATGTTAATAACGCATCAGCATGATTTACTGCACTTTGATACTTTACAAGCTGCGGCAGTATTAAATTTACTCTCCAGCATGGATGCGTTACGTCGAGAAAAACGTTTTCTACGCGTACTAGAAGCAATGCAAGCTATAGCACAATTAAAGCAAAAGCCTTTTTCCATACAAACTGTCATAACGCTTTGGCATATGGTGAAACAAATCGACATTCAGCCTTTAATTAAACAAGGCTTGCCAGGAGCGTTGTTGGCAGAAAAAATTAAATCGTTACGTTTAGAAAAAATTGCTGAGTTTTTAAAAACCCGCTAGACTGTCCCCACTTACGAGATTTATAAGGAGAATATTATGCGTATTTTTGCTTGGCTATTTTTATTACTAACGATGTCTGTTCAAACTGTACTAGCCGATGATGCTACGGATAGCAGTAATGTTGCGACTGGCGCCAACAAACAACAAATTGAAAACACCGTACACCAATATTTAGTTAAAAAACCAGAGGTCATTGTTGAAGCTTTACAGGCTTATCAACAAAAACAAATGGATTCTATGCAAGCTCTTTCCAGCACATTGGGATCCTAAGCTTAGAATTCCACGTGGACAAGTTGTCGCGGCCGCTTCTATAGTGTCACCTAAATACTAGTGACTCCAGCGTAACTGGACTGGCCACAGTTAGGCCGCAAATGTAATCACACTGGCTCACCTT
>JADMIO010849014.1_pt1 | contig 21338 bp, 13 predicted proteins | sample 8958161 | NCBI WGS metagenome assembly JADMIO01 (sample SAMN16585339, study PRJNA669376) | soil metagenome | isolation source: Crop rotation soil | place: USA: Cullars Rotation, Alabama | collected 2011
CTTTCCCCGCGAATACGCCCGCCGTTTACATCCTGACTTATGTGGCCGACGATGGTCATGGAAATTCCTCGACTAACCACCGCACGGTCACGGTTTCGGACACGATTGCTCCAGTGATTACGATGGCTGGCGGATCTTCCGTCACCAACGAATGCCATACCCCCTACAACGATTCGGGCATTTCGGCCCTGGACGCTTGCGCTGGAAATGTTCCGTTTGACACGACCGGGACCGTGAATGCAAATGTGCCAGGCGTTTACCCTCTCACCTACCACGCCGGCGATCTCAGCGGCAACACCAATACGGCCACGCGAATGGTCTATGTGGTTGATACTACCGCTCCAATTATCGTCTGCAGCACCAATCGCCATGCGGCGGCCACGGGTCTGAACGGCGCGGCCGTCAACTTCGTGACCACGGCCACGGATGCTTGCGATCCAGCGCCGGTGGTGACGTGCTCGCCGACCAACGGCTTCACCTTCCCCATCGGCACCAACACGGTTAATTGCTCTGCGCAGGATGCGGCTGCGCATATCAGCACCTGCAGTTTCCTGGTGATTGTCACGGAGGGCGCCTTGCCTGTCATCACCTGCAGCACAAATCGGCTGGTGGAATGCACCAATTCGGGCGGGACGGTCGTTCAATTCACCACGACTGCGTTTGACGAGAGCGATCCTCATCCAACGGTCACCTGCACTCCCGCCAGCGGTTCAGCGTTCACGGTCGGTACTAATACCGTGAACTGCACCGCCGAGAATCAGGCCGGTGGTATCAGTAGTTGCAGTTTCCTTGTCACTGTTCGGGATACGGCTCCGCCGCTGGTTATCTTGACCGGTCCCGCTTCGGTGACGAATGAATGTCATACGGCCTACCTCGATGCCGGCGCGACGGCCCTGGATGGCTGCGCTGGGACGGTGGCCGTCACGAGCAACAGCACCGTCGACCCCAATGTGCCGGGCAGCTACCTGGTGACTTACACAGCTCAGGATGGCAACGGCAATACTGGAACCGTCACCCGGGTGGTGGTGGTGCGCGATACAATCGCGCCGGTGATTACCCTGACGGGTCCCGCTTCCGTGACCAACGAATGCCACACCGCCTATGTGGACGCCGGCGCCTCCGCCCTGGACGCCTGCGCTGGAATTGTCCCTGCCACGAGCACCAGCACGGTCGACACCAGCCTGCCGGGCACCTATGCCGTCACCTACACGGCTGACGACGGACGTGGCAACACCGGGACGGTCAGTCGGGTGGTGGTGGTGCGCGACACGATCGCGCCGGTCATCACTCTCACGGGGCCTGCTTCGGTGACGAACGAGTGCCATACGGCCTACGTGGATGCGGGCGCGACCGCCAGTGATGCCTGCGCCGGGACTTTGCCGCTGGCCACCAGCAGCACGGTCAACACCAACGTGCCGGGCACCTACAGTGTGACCTACACTGCTAATGATGGAAATGGCAATTCGACCTCCGTGAGCCGCACTGTCGTGGTCCGCGACTCAATCCCGCCGGTCATCACGATTACGGGTCCGAGCTCCGTGACAAACGAATGCCATACGGCCTACGTCGATGCCGGCGCCACGGCCAGCGACTCGTGCGGCGGTGGGCAGCCGGTGAGTCCCCTCAGCAACGTCAACCCCAATGTGCCCGGGACTTATAGCGTGACCTATACGGCCAATGATGGCAACGGCAACTCGGCCACTGCGACCCGCACGGTCGTAATCCGCGATTCCATTCCTCCGGTGATTACGATTACGGGTCCGCTCTCCCTGACGAACGAATGTCACACGGCCTACCTGGATGCCGGTGCCTCGGCCAGCGATTCCTGCGCCGGTTCTCGTCCGGTGAGCACGTTCAGCACCGTCAATACCAACCTGCCGGGCACGTATAGCGTGACCTACACGGCTGATGATGGCAACGGCAACACCGGCACGGTCAGCCGCACGGTCGTAGTCCGCGACACGATTGCGCCGGTGATAACAATCACGGGAGCCGCCTCGGTAACCAACGAGTGCCACACCCCATACAGCGATCCGGGTGCCACATCCAGCGACTCCTGCGCCGGGGCGGTCACCGTCATCACCACGGGATCGGTCAACATAAACGTTCCCGGGAGCTACACCCTCACCTACACCGCGACCGACCCGAGCGGCAACGCCACCACGGCCACCCGCACCGTCACCATTCGGGACACCACGCCCCCTGTGCTGACGCTGATTGGCCCGGGCACCGTCACGAACGAGTGCCACACCGGCTATGTGGATTCCGGCGTCAACGGAAGCGATGCCTGTGCTGGACCGGTGATTGTCACCCCCAGCGGCAGTGTTAATCAGAACGTGCCGGGTACCTATACCCTCACCTACACCGCCGTCGATCTCTCCGGCAACAGCAGCGTGGTGCATCGCACCGTGGTCATCCGCGATACTACCCCTCCGGTCATCGCTTTGACTGGCGGAAACTCTGTCACCGCCGAGTGCCATGTCCCATTCACGGATCCTGGCGCTACTGCCAGCGACTCGTGCGCTGGGAGTGTGGGCGTGACCAGCAGCGGCAGTGTGAATGTCAATGTGCCGGGCACCTACACCCTCACTTACACCGCCACGGATTCGAGCGGCAACACTGCCACTTCCACCCGGAGCGTGGTTGTTACCGACACTATTGGGCCGGTTATCGTTTTAACCGGGTCTGCTTTCGTCACCGTCGAGTGTCACACGAGCTATACAGACGCTGGCGCCACAGCCACGGACGCCTGCTCCGGTCCGGCCACTGTGAGTAAATCCGGCACCGTCAACGTGAACCAGCTTGGCACTTACACCATCACCTACAGCGCGACGGACACGCATGGCAATACCAGCACCGCCACCCGCTCCGTGGAGGTTGTGGATACGACTGGCCCGGTCATTACGCTCGTGGGCGGAAGCTCGATCAATGTCGAATGCCACACCAGCTTCAGTGACCCCGGTTCCTCGGCAACCGATAGTTGCGCGGGGAGTGAACCGGTCAGCGTCAGCGGGACTGTGAATCCGAATGTTCCGGGCATTTACTTCTTGACCTACTCCACCGCGGATTCGAGCGGGAATTTCTCCGCTTCCGTTCGGGTGGTGAATGTGATCGATACCATCGCGCCGGTGATTACCCTTACAGGGCCTGCCTCCGTCTCGGTGGTCTGCCACACGGGCTACACCGATGCGGGTGCTACCGCGGCCGATGCCTGCGCCGGAGCCGTTTCTGTCCTCACTTCCGGCTCAGTGAATACAAACCAGCCTGGTGATTATACTCTCACATACACCGCGGCGGATTTAAGCGGCAACACGAGTACGGCCACCCGTCTGGTCCATGTGGTCGACACCACCGCGCCGGTCATTGTCTGCTCAACCAACCGCGTCGTGGAATGCACCAATGGAGCCGGGGACGTGGTTCTGTTCACCGTTTTGGCCACTGATGCCTGCGCGGGCGCTGTCACCGTAGTCTGCAATCCCGCATCAGGCTCGGTCTTCGCGCTCGGGACCAATACGGTCAGTTGCATCGCTTATGATGCCTCCCTGAACACCAACACCTGTAGCTTCAAGGTCATCGTCCTGGATACCACGGCTCCGGTGATTACCTTGACCGGGTCCGCCTCGGTCACCGTGGAATGCCACACCGGCTACTCCGATGCGGGCGCGACCGCTCTCGATGCCTGTGCCGGTTCCCTGGCTGTGACTACGACCGGCAGTGTGGATGCGAATATTCCGGGCACCTATGTTCTCACTTACACCGCCAATGACGGCCATGGAAATTCCGCCACGAATCACCGGACCATCACGGTCTCGGACACCATCGGGCCGGTCCTCGGCGTCTGCCCGACGAATCAGACGATTTGCACTTCCTCCAACAGCGCCCGGGCGGTCTTCACCGCTCCGACCGCAACCGACGCCTGCTCGGGTAGCGCCACGGTCGTTTGCACGCCGGCCAGCGGCGGCAACTTCCCGCTCGGCACCAACACAGTGAACTGCGTGGCTCAAGATACCGCCGGAAACTCCTCGGCTTGCAGCTTCCAGGTCGTGGTGTTCAAGGGCACATCGCCCACTATTGGCAATCTGGCCTACACGGGCGGCCATTTCAGCTTCACCTTCCCGACCGTCAATGGGTGCAGCTACGTCGTGGAATACAAAAACAGCATTGGCGCGGCCACTTGGACCACCCTGACCACGGTGGCTGGCGATGGCTCCGTTAAATCGGTCACCGACAATACGCCCGCGCCGTTCAGCCGGTTCTACCGCGTTCGGCTTCTCTAATACCTGAACCGGTCCAGAGATTCAGATCGAGCCCCCGTTCCGGGGAAAAACCGGAACGGGGGATTTTTTTTGACCCAAAACTGGTAGGGACGCGCTGCAGAGGCTGTCTCAAAACTTCTGGAACTTTTTTGAATAGCCGGTCGATCGCTTCGATCGAACTTTTCATGGCCAACCCAATTGCTCCTGATTACGGACAGCAGTTCCTCTTGCCGCCGACTTTGGAAGACTGGGTGGGGCCTGACCACCCGGTCCGTTTCTTGCGCGAGTTTGTGGATCAGTTGGATCTGCCCGCTTTGGGCTTTTCTATCCCAACCGCTGCCAAAGGCCGCCCGCCTTATGCCCCCAGCCTCCTTTTGAAGATCTGGCTCTACGGCTATTTTCAGCGCATCCGCTCGACGCGCAAACTCGAGACCGCCTGCCGGGAGAACCTGGGCTTGCTCTGGCTCACCGGGATGATTGCTCCAGACCACAACAGCCTGTGGCGCTTTTGGGACGACAACCAGAAGGCCCTGCGCACCATCTTTAAACAAACCGTCCAAGTGGCTCTGAACACGGGGGCCATCGGGCTGGTGGTCCAGGCAGTCGATGGCACCAAAATCCAAGCTGCGGCCAGCGGCTATAGCGGCTGGACCAAGGAATATATGGAAAAGCTTTCAGCCGAACTGGAGGCAGTGCTGAATCACACCGAACTGGAAGTCGTCCAGGAAAATGCCAGCCCCAAGAAGGAGGCTTACCAGTTGCCTAACGGAATGGGTGAACGCAAAGCCTTGCAAGAGAAGATTAAAGCGGGTCTGGCTCAACTGGCGGCCGATGAGCGCAAGCACTACCATCCCGTTGAACCAGAAGCTCGGCGCATGAAGCTGGATGGCAAGAACCGCTTTGGCTACAACGCCCAAGCGGTCGTCGATGGCCAAGAAGGGATTATTGTAGCCTGTGCAGCCACCCGCCAAGAGTGCGATGCCGAGCAATTGCGGCCGATGTTGGAACAGGCCCGTGAAAACCTGGGCCAAAGCGCCCTGGCCCACAATCCCTTGACCCTGGCCGATAGCGGCTATGGAACAGGAGCCCAATTACAAGCGGCGGCGGAGGCGGGGCTGCCCGTCTTAGCGCCTCCCTCCAAAGGAGCCTCCTTGGAAAAGAATCCCTACGTCAGCCTCCATTTTCAATACAACCCGGAGCAACACACCGTGACTTGCCCGGAGAGGCGCTTATTGGATCACGAAGGCCACACGACGCGAGGGGGAGTCAGGATTGAGCGCTTCCGCTGCCATCACAAGGATTGCCCGGTGAGAAACCAGTGCACGCGTGATCCCAAAGGACGCCAAATCGAAGTCTGGCCGCACACGGCGGTGGTGCAAGAGATGCGTGAGCGCCTGAAAGATCCGGTGGTTCGGGCTCGGTGGCAAAAGCGCGGTACCATCATAGAGCCACGCTTTGGGCAACTCAAAGAACACGATGGCTTCCGGCGCTGGACGGTGTGGGGCTTGGAAGGAGTGCAAACGCAATGGTCACTTTTGTGCGCAACTTTAAACTTAAGGGTGCTGTATAAGCGATGGAACTTGGCACACCGGCCCAAAGCTGAGAGTGGAGTGATCGCTCTGCGGCAGCCCGCGGCCAACCCAGGCTGGCAGCCAGTAGCGGTCAAAATCACTGCAAAAATAAGCAGAATAATGATCAGCCGCTCAAACCAGTGGCTTTTGGATCCACAGAGCCCCAATTAATGAACAAACGGCGAAATTCGCTCACCGTCGGCTGGCGGTTTGGCCCTTGGCACCGCACATTACTTTTGAGACAGCCTCTGCCGCACGTTTCCTGATCTCCGGCCTCCGCCCCCACGCTCAACCAAATGCCAGTCCATCGTGTCCATCCCGTCCAGCCTCGGCTTTTTTCTCCTCCTCTTGCTGTCAAATATCCCCACTACATAAAGCCTGTCCCCATCCACCGTCGGAGTCGCACTCGGCCCTTCTTTTGACTGCGGCCAGTTCTGCGGTTGAACTGCGTCAAGCGGACACTCTCGCAGCGGCATGGTCGGATGCGTCGCATGGATTCAGCAGCTGCGGCAAAGAAATGGCCACGCCCGTCGAACCTGGGATTTTCGCTGCCCCCACCAAGCGCATCCATGCCTCATGCACCAGCGCATGTAGCCCTGCAACGTGTGGCCCGATGCTTCGTTGGCCATCGTGCGGAGTAACGACTCGCCTTCGCGAGCGGTTTGGACTACCTTTTGAAAGATGAAATTCCGGTCCCTTCTGTTTGGAGCCATGTTGTTTGTGTCCGCGCTCGCGGTTCACGCTGCCACCTCGGACGACATGCTGATGTTTTCGGACCGGTTCAACAACGGCTGGAACGACAACTGGTCTTGGATGCCGCGTCATGCCACGAACAATCCCGTCTATGCCGGCACCAACGCGATGGCGTGCGTGCCTAGCGGCCAGTTTCAGGGTTGGATGCTGAAGCCCTTCGCCACCGCGGATGCGACCCTCTACACGAATCTGACTTTCCGGCTGAATGGTGGGGCGACGGGCGGACAAAATATTTCGGTCAATGGCGAGTTAAACGGCTCAAGCTCGGGACTTCCTTCAGTTTCAGTGACGGCGCCGACGAACTCATGGAAGCAGGTCGTCATTTCTCTCGCCACGCTCGGCGTCAATAAGACCAACCTGACCGGCTTTCTATTTGGCAACGGCACTTCGACACAACCCTTCTTCTTTGATGATATACGATTGATCGCCGCACCGAAGCCGGCGACGGTTCATGTGAGCGTCAATGCGAACCAGACCGTTCGAACCGTCAGCGGCCGAGTCTTTGGGATTAATGTCGGTGGCGGGGACGGGAATCTGAACACGTCCGCGACAAAGGCGGTTTTGAATGACATCGGCAGCACCGTTCTGCGTTGGCCGGGCGGCTCCTATGGTGACTCTTACCACTATGCCAACGAGCCTTGGGACACCGGCGCCACCAACCCGCGGACCCAAGGCTCTTTTTCCAAAGATTTCATCGCCCTCGCCACCAATACGCATTCCCAGGCTTTCATCATCGTGAACTACGGCACCAGCACGCCCGAGGAAGCCGCCTACGCCGTGCGGATGTTCAATGTCACCAATCACAGCAATTTTAAATACTGGGAGGTCGGAAACGAAATCAACGGCGCTTGGGAACCGGACTACAACACCAACGCACCTTTCAAGGCACACGATCCCTGGACCTACGCCATGCGCTTCACGAATTATTATGCGCAGATGAAAGCCGTCGATCCGACGATCAAGATCGGCGCGGTCATCGAGCCCTCCGAGGACGGCTACGCAAATTACACGGACCATCCCGTGGTCAATCCGCGCACCGGCGTCACCCACAACGGTTGGACGGCGGTGCTGCTGGCTTATATGCGCAGCAACAATGTTACACCGGATTTTGTGGTCGAACACAATTACGGCCCGGCGGCGGGCGACACGCAGGATTTGCTTTATTCCAAAGGCTGGGCGTCCGACGCGGCCGCTCTCCGCCAGATGCTGAACGACTATCTGGGCAACGCCGCCACGAACGTGACATTGGAAGTGACGGAGAACGGCATGGGAAGTGATCGTCAGAGCGTGAGCCTGCCGGGCGGATTGTTTTACGCCGACAGCATTGGACAAATTTTGCAGACGGAATTCAATTCACGCGTTTGGTGGGATTTGCGAAACGGTCAAGGCACGGTTGACAATTCCGACCCGGAGTTTTACGGCTGGCGCACGAACGCCAACGGCAGCGTTCTGGGAGACGGAGGAATTGTCTATGGCCTCGGCGGCGTGGGCAGCGCCTATCCGTCTTACTATTGCGCGAAGCTGATGCCAAAGTTTGCGGCGGATGGCGACACGGTGGTGCGCGCCACGAGCGATTATCCGCTGCTGGCCACGTATGCAGTAAAGCGAACCAACGGGACGCTGACGCTGCTGGTGATCAACAAAAGTTCATCGTCCAATCTCACGGCCGATTTCAATCTGTCGGGCTACGTTCCTTATGGCAATGCCGCCATTTACAGTTACGGCATTCCGCAGGACGAAGCGGCGCGAACCGGAATTGGTTCGCCGGATATTGCGCAAACCAATTTCATTGGAGCCGCCGCCAGCTTCTCGGCCACGTTCGCTCCGTTCTCCGCCACGGTGCTGGCGATGATTCCTGCCAACCAGCCGCCGGTCACGCCCGCGGGCTTGGTGGCGACTGCGTCCAATGCCGTGGTGTCATTGAGTTGGAATGGATCGGCCGGCGCGGACAGCTACCTCGTCAAACGCAGCACCACCAGCGGCAGCGGCTACACCAACCTCGCGACCGGCGTGACGGCGACCAGCTACGTAGACAGCGGCGTGGTCGGCGGCACGACTTATTATTACGTGGTCGCCGCCACGAACATCTACGGCGTCAGCTTGAACTCAACGGAAGCCAGCGCGACACCGCCGGGGCCTGTGCCGCCACCGTGGCAGACGCAGGACATCGGAGCGGTGGGAGTTGCCGGCAGTTCGCTTTACGCCGCCGGAGTATTCACTGTGTCCGGGGCCGGAGCAGACATTCAAGGCTCGGCCGATGCCTTCCGGTTTGACTACATGACTGTGACCGGGGATTGCACCATTATTGCCCGGGTGACCTCCGTGCCGAACCCTGATCCGTGGTCGAAAGCCGGGGTGATGATCCGGTCCAACCTGGTTGCCAACGCGGCCAACGCTTTTATCGCGGTGACGCCGGGCAATGGCGTGACCTGGCAATCCCGTTCAAGCCCCGGTGGCGGCACCAGTTGGAACCAGACCGGAGGTTTAAACGCACCCTATTGGCTCAAGCTGGTCCGGAATGGCAGCATCTTTACTGGATACCGTTCTCCCGATGGAGCGAACTGGACGCCGCAAGGAACCAATACCATCATGATGTCGAATCCGGTGCTAGTTGGCTTGGCCCTGACCAGTCACAACAGTTCGAGTCTTGGCACGGCCACCTTTGACAACGTGACGGTGCAGCCGGGCTGGCCGCTCGCGCCCGATGCCCCGGCCGGTTTGACGGCGACGGCCGGCAATGGCATTGTCGCGCTCAATTGGTCCGCGTCGGCCACGGCCACGAACTACTTCGTCAAACGCTCCACGACGAGCGGCAGTGGCTACACCAGCATTGTCACCAACGGGAGCTTGGCGTTCACGAACTCCGGATTGACGAACGGCACCTTGTATTACTTCGTGGTCAGCGCCGGAAATACTTTCGGCGAAAGCACCAACTCCCCGCAGGTCGGCGCGCGTCCGACCTCGTCCGCGTCCGTTGCCATCGGTGTGACCAATGCGCCCGGCCAGCTTAAGTTTTCCTGGCCGGCGGATCATACGGGCTGGCAGTTGCAGGCGCAGACGAACACTCTCGCCAGCGGCCTGGGGACGAACTGGGTCAATGTGCCTGGCTCGATGCAGACAAACCGGATGGCGACGTCGCTCAACGCGACGAATGGCGCGGTGTTCTTCCGGTTGCTGCGGCCTTATTAACCGGCAGCACGGCGTTCTGGCGCGAGCCCGCGAGGCATAGACCAGCGGCAGGAGTTCCTCGGCCGCTTTCGCATCGCCTTGTTCCAACCGACCCGGAATATGCGTGATTCCGGACACGCTTTAGTGTGCGAAGAAAGCCCTGCAAAAGCGACAGTCAGTGTGGATCCGAGTGGTCGTCCGTGGTGAGAAGGTGGCGCTAAGATGAATCCGTGGGCCGGAATATCGGCGTTTCGCCCGGTTTTCAGAGGCGATCCGTAGGATTTCCGCACGAGTCTGCTTTGGTAATAATCACGAGGGTTCGATTCCCTTCACCCGCTCCAATGCTAATCAAGGATCGGGGTCACGGCGCGCCCGGACCGGCCCATAATTCCTTTGCCTCATCGCCATCGCCGTTTGGGAGGAAGCCAGCCTCTGGCTGGGCGAAGAACTTCCCCGCGCCTGGATTACCGAGCTTATTGAATGCGCCAGCCAGGTTTACACCCACAACCCGCAATTTCCGAAAACTCCTGCACCGCCGGGGCAACACCGGTCGCGATTGGCTCTGGTCCTTCACGCACCATTGGCTCGCCGCTCTCCTCGGGAAACGCCGCAGCCGCTTCCAAAATATTTCCCGTCTCGAAGCCTGCCTCCGAAAAGCGGAAGGGCGATGACCACGTCGCATGCCTCATGGCGACTCCTCTCCTCCCGGAGGGCAGGGGAGCTGGGGCTTTGCTTTTCATTCTTTGTAATGTAGGTGGCCATGTATGCCCTTGGTGCACCTCTCAACCCCGGCGCAGGGTTGGCAAGGAGATCTCCCGAACACGTAATTCCCTGTAACTCGATCACCACGGCTCCATCTTTCCTGTCCATACCACCCCCAAATCCCTGCGCGCGCACACTGGTTCAGGCTCCTGAATTCTCAATCCAAGTCACTAAAAACCCCTCAAAAACTTTTTGACCCCTAGGACGGTAAATGTCCTACCCCTCCTGATATAGTCAGGGGCAGATAATATGAAAGCTCAACTTAATCTCAAAAGAGAATGGGTTGGCAAGGAGGCCCGCCCGCAAACCTCGATCACCCCTCTGGCCCCAAAGGGTCGATTTGGAGGCGTGTCGGGAAATTCCTGCTGCTGCTCGACTAGCCAGCAGACAAAACCAGACATTTGGAGGAAATTTCTAAACCTGTCTTCTATTGTCTTGTTTTGTCTGGTTTTAGCTTCTTTTGTCTTCGTCTCGCCCCATTTTATTGGTTTTTTTGGCGTTCATCGGGGCTTGGTCTGGGATGCATGTCTTCTATTGTCTTGTTTTGTCTGTTTGACCGGAACTGCGCTCCCAGCGCTCTACCCTCAAACATTCCAAAACTCCCTGTTGCCCAGCACCTTCTCACCTTCGAGCATCAAGCATGGAACCCTGAACCTATTGGAAATCTCAATTTATGAATGACACCACACCACGCCACGCAAATCAGCCAAAGACTCAAGGAGTCGCTTCACCGCTGCAAACCGTTCCAGGCGAATCGCCTGCTGCCTTGGAAGCGTTCATTTGTTACTTCGATCTGGGACCGGAACGGACCCTGAAAAAAGTCTCTGCTGCCTTGGATTTGGGGGAATCGACTGTCAGGGATTGGTCCGCAAAGTTTGGCTGGGGCCAGCGTATCCTCGATTACCGGGCTCACCTTTTCCACACTCGTCTGGCGGGCGAATGCTCCGCTGCCAGCCAATTGAGCCTCGTCAAAGTGGAACACGAGAAACACCGCCTGGAACAAAAGCTCGCTCGGGCCAATCGCTTGAATTCCACAGGGGATGTGTTGATGGATAATCATCTGCTCCTCAACGCGCACAAAACCAAACTCGCCGATATTCTCCGCATGTACCAGGTGAGTGACCAGCTTGCAGGAGACGCTGGCCTCGACGCTGCTTCTGAGCGCGAGACCGTTTCTATTCGGACCGAAGTCGAGGAAGCCATTCGGCTGGCCTATCCGAAAAGCCCCACAGACCCAATCGCCAGCCTCCCCGAGGAAGGCGAGGTGATAATATGAACCTTTGGATTCCCCATGTTCTTGCCAGCGCCGCAGCTCACTGTCCTCCTGGTCAAATCATTAATTTCTCCACTGCCGGCGTCATTCTCCAGCCTCGTCAGTTGCTCGCCAGCGCCGCCGCCCGCTCTTGCGATTATCCCGACGGCCCAGTCGCCATTGGCTACGGCGGGGCCCGGGGCGGTGGCAAATCCTACTGGCTTCTCGCCCAGATGGGCCTGGATGATTGCCAGCGCTTCCCCGGTCTTAAATGCCTCCTCCTGCGCAAAGTCGGCAAATCCAACTTCGAACACTTTGAAGATCTCCGCCAGCGCCTCTTCCGGCATGTCCCGCACGTTTTCAAGGTGCGCAAAGGCGAGATGATCTTCCCCAACGGCTCGCGCATTATCGCCAAACATTTCCAGCATGAAAAGGACTTGGACGATTATCTCGGCCTCGAATACGACGTCATCGGCGTCGAGGAAGCCACCACTCTTACCGCCCGCAAATATTCGGACATCACCACCTGCTGCCGCTCTTCGAAAGTGGGCCCCGACGGCCAGCGTTGGCGGCCCCGCATCTATTCCACCACCAATCCTGGCGGCGTCGGTCACGCCTGGTACCGCGCCAAGTTTATCATTCCACACCAGAAAAGGGACGAGCAGGAAACCCGCTTCATCCCGGCCCTGGTCCAGGACAACAAGTACAACAACCCCGACTATCAAAAGGTGCTTGAGCGCCAAACCGGCTGGAAGAAGCGGGCCTGGCTGCATGGCGATTGGGACATCGCCGCCGGCCAGTTCTTCACCAACTTTCGTCGCGAGGCTCATGTCATCGAAGAGTTCGATGATCGCGCGGCCCAGGAGTGGTTTGCCGCCTTTGACTACGGCTTCCGCCATTACACCGTTGTCTTGCTCGGCTGCAAGGATGGCGATGGCAACACCTTTGTCGTGGACGAGCACGCCCAGCGCGAGTGGCTTCCCGAGCGTCACGCCCGCGCCATCGATGAGATGCTGGCCCGGCACGGAGTTTCCTCCCGCCCTGATCCCCGCAAGGAGCGCATCATCGCGGGCATTTCCTTCGGCTACGAGCCTCTGCCCTATGGGCGCAGGGCCCTGGCCCGCTTTTCCGCCGGGCTGGACGTTTTTAGCCGCCAGTCCGACGGCACCACCATCGCCCATCAGTATTTGAAGCACGGCATTCGCCTCACCCGCGCCAACCCCGAGCGGCTCAATGGCTGGGCCGAAATCCTGGGCCGGCTGGGCGATCCCGACGCGGGCGTTCCTCCCAAACTATTCATCCATAAACGCTGCAAGCTGCTTCTGAACTGTTTGCCCAGCCTTCAGCACGATCCCAATCATCCCGAGGATGTCTTGAAAGTGGATGTGGACGAAGACGGATTGGGCGGCGACGATGCCGCCGACGCTCTCCGTTACCTGCTCGCCACCAAACCCCGCGAACTCATCGTCACCAAACTCCGCGGCCTCTGAACCGTAACTCCCGCCTTCCGAGCCATCAGCCATGAACTCTTCCTTCAATGAATCTACATGTTGCTTTCTGTTCACTCTGGATCGAGTTGCTCAAAATCGAATGCTATGGTCAAAATGCAACAGGTTGGGGATGGTTCATCAAAAAATTCATAGTCTATCTTAAGATGTTGCTCCTCAGCAGTTAACAAAACAACCGTTCACTTAATCCGTTTAACCGAACGGCTGGCATTCCCGGTGCTAAAGGGTCCTGTCTCGATATTAGCTGTGTTAGGAATCTTGATGAGCATCCATCCACCATTGGTGCGGTGTCTGTTCATTTATTGAGCGAAAACTACCGCCCGCCGGTCGAGCACCGTGCGGGTAACGGCAGCAGTCCAAAACAACTCGGAAAACTATGAAAAAAGTCGAAGCGATTATTAAACCATTCAAATTGGAAGAAGTTAAAGACGCCTTGGGAGATGTCGGAATCGAAGGGATGACGGTGAGTGAAGTAAAGGGCTTCGGTCGGCAGAAGGGCCATACTGAAATTTATCGTGGCAGCGAATACACCGTGGACTTCCTCCCCAAAATCAAGATCGAGATGGTGCTCCCGGATAATCGAGTCGATGCCGCTGTCCAGGCCATCGTTGGATCCGCGAAGACGGGCAAGATCGGGGATGGAAAGATTTTCGTTTCCACGGTCGATGAGGCAATCCGCATTCGCACGGAAGAAAAAGGTGAACAGGCCGTTTGAGCAACCCGAACCCAAAAACAATTAAAAGAGTTACTTCATGAAAAAATTTATCTTAGCGTTAGGAATGTTGGTGGTGGTGAGCGCGGCTTCGTTGAACCTGCGCGCCGCCGATGAACCCGCCGTGGCCGCTCCGGCAGTTGCCGCGGCTGCCGCGGCAGCGCCCAAGCTTAAGGATCCCTCTGTTGAAGATCGGTTGGCGGACCTTGAGGCGTATGTAAACAATGGCGCGCGCTCCAGCGTCGCCAATACCAACATTACCACCAAGATCGCCGGCTCCGGCCCCGGTCATAATTCGTTCCAGATGATTTGCACCGCCCTGGTGCTTTTCATGACGTTGCCCGGCCTGGCTTTGTTCTACGGCGGCCTCGTTCGGAAGAAGAACGTGCTGTCCGTCCTGGCCCAGTGCCTTGGCATTGCGGGGTTGGTCACGATCCTCTGGTGGATCTGCGGGTATAGTCTTGCCTTTCATAGCGGGGGAGCGTTTTTGGGACACTTGGATTGGAAGTTCCTCAACGGCGTCGATTCCAACCCGAACACCGACTACAGCTCCTGGGTTTCTCATAACATCTATTCCATGTATCAGCTCATGTTTGCGATTATCACCCCGGCTTTGATTGTGGGTGCCATCGCCGAGCGCATGAAGTTTTCCGCCATTCTGCTGTTCGTGACGTTGTGGATGTTCGTCGTTTATTTCCCGCTCGCGCACATGGTGTGGGGCGTGGACGGTATGATGAATGGTGTCTGGAATGCTGACGCGAAAATCAAGGCGATCGACTTCGCCGGTGGCACCGTCGTCCATATGTCCTCCGGATGGTCAGCGCTGATTCTCTGCTTAATCCTTGGCAAGCGCCTCGGCTTCGGCAAAGAGCCGATGCCGCCTCATAGCATGGTCATGTGTATGATTGGCACCGGCATGCTCTGGGTTGGCTGGTACGGCTTCAACGCTGGCAGCGCGGTTGCCGCCGATGGTGTCGCCGCCAATGCCTTCACCACCACTACAATTGCCACGGCGGTCGCCTCGTTCGTCTGGGCCATGGCCGAATACATCTTCCGTGGTAAGCCGAGCATCCTCGGTTTCTGCTCGGGTGCCGTTGCCGGACTGGTCGTGGTCACTCCCGCCTGCGGCTTTATCGATGTCACCGGATCGGTCATTATCGGCATTTTCGCCGGGCTTGTTCCGTTCTTCGCAGTCGTGAAACTCAAGGCCTGGCTGGGATATGACGACGCGCTGGATACCTTCGGCGTGCATGCCATCGGCGGAACAATGGGCGCGCTCCTCACCGGCTTTCTTGCCACGGCGAAGAGCGGCAACGCCAATATCGTGAGCAATCTTGCGGACGTCGGCGGAAAGATGGATCTCGCGAATTACGCCACCAAAAACGGCCTCGCAAAGCTCGTTTCAGACGGCGGGCTCTGGGTGGAACAACTTAAGGCTATCGGCGTGACCCTCTGCCTCGCGGTGGTCGGCACGGTCGTCATCGCCTACATCGTCAAGGCCACCATTGGCCTGCGGGTCAGCGAGGAAGTCGAAACTGTCGGTCTCGACTTGGCAGAACATGGCGAAGAAGGCTACCATGGCTAATCTTTAATAAATCAATTCGTTCGCACATCAATTAATTCGGCCCGCGAGCCGTCATTGATGTGCGAACGCATTTTTAGTAACTACACAAAAATCAAAAACCTTAATCTAAAAAATATGAGTGCAAGTCCCTCCCGTCAGGCCGCCATCCAAGCGGCAAACTACTATCGTGTTCCCGCAACGCTCCCTTACAAAGCCAACCATTCCGCTTCGGTTTACGGTTCCGCCGTCTTTAACGAAAAGGCCATGCAGGCCCGCCTCCCCAAAGCCATTTTCAAATCCCTCAAGAAGACCATTGAAACGGGATCTTCACTCGATCCCAACACGGCCGACGTGGTGGCCCTCGCGCTGAAAGACTGGGCTCTCGAACATGGCGCGACCCATTACGCCCACATCTTCCAGCCGCTCACCGGCATTACCGCCGAGAAGCATGACAGCTTTCTGGAACCGGATGGCAAGGGCGGCGCCATTGCCGAGTTTAACGGAAAGCAACTGATCCAGGGCGAGCCCGACGCTTCCTCCTTCCCGAGCGGCGGTCTTCGCGCCACCTTCGAAGCGCGCGGCTACACTGCTTGGGACGTCACCAGCCCCTGTTACCTGCTCGAAACAGCAAACGGCAATACCCTCTGCATTCCGACCGCTTTCGTGTCGTGGACTGGTGAAGCGCTCGACATCAAGACTCCGATCCTCCGTTCGATGAAGGCGCTCGATGAACAGGCCCGCCGGATTCTCAAGCTCTTCGGGCACACAAACGTTGCGATGGTTACCGCTACCGCCGGACCCGAGCAGGAATACTTCCTGATTGACCGCAACTTCTTCCTGGCGCGCCCCGACCTGATTTCTTCCGGTCGCACCCTCTTCGGCGCCAAGCCGCCCAAAGGCCAGGAGTTTGAAGACCAATACTTCGGTGTCATCCCCGAGCGCGTGCTGGCCTGCATGCACGAATGCGAAGCCGAGCTCTACCGCCTGGGAATTCCGGTGAAAACCCGCCACAACGAGGTCGCGCCCAGCCAATACGAAATCGCGCCGATCTATGAAAACGCCAACGTGGCTGCGGATCACCAGCAGCAGATCATGAGCACCCTCAAGAAGGTGGCGCGCAATTATGGGATGGAGTGCCTCCTGCACGAGAAGCCGTTCGCGGGTGTGAATGGTTCGGGCAAGCACCTGAATTGGTCGCTTGGCAATGGAACTCAGGGCAACCTGCTGGAACCGGGCACCACCCCGCACCAAAACCTCCAGTTCCTTGTCTTTTGCGCCGCGGTAATTCGTGCTGTCCATAAGCACAGCGGGCTGCTGCGGGCTATGGTGGCCAGCGCCAGCAACGATCATCGGCTTGGCGCGAACGAGGCGCCGCCCGCCATTATCTCAATCTTCCTCGGCGATCAGCTCGCGGACGTTTTCGAGCAGCTTAAGAAGGGCTCAGCCAAATCCTCGAAAAAATCCGGCACCATGGACCTCGGTGTGCCCACCTTGCCGGTCCTGCCCAAGGATGCCGGCGATCGCAACCGCACCTCGCCTTTTGCCTTTACCGGCAACAAGTTCGAGTTCCGCGCCGTCGCCTCAAACCAAAGCATTGGCGCTCCGCTCGCCGCCTTGAACACCATCATGGCCGAATCGCTTGACTATATTGCAACCAAGCTCGAAAAGGCGACCGGGTCCAAGTTTGAGCCGGCCGTGGCTGCGCTCCTTACAGAAATTGCCCGCGAGCACAGCGTGGTCATTTTCAACGGTAATGGTTACTCGCAAGAATGGCATGATGAAGCCGAGAAACGCGGCCTCCCGAACCTGAAAACCACTCTCGACGCCCTCCCGCTCATTACGGCCAAGGGCACGATCGGGGCCTTTGAAAAGTATGGAGTTCTGAGCAAGCGTGAACTCGAATCCCGCCGCGATATTGCTTACGAACAGTACTGCAAACACGTCAATGTGGAGGCGAACCTCACGGTTGAATTGGTTAAAACCAAGTATCTGCCTGCAGCCCTCCGCTACCAGACCGAGTTGGCCAACAACGCGACCGCGCTCAAGGCGGCCGGTGTTTCCACGCAGAGTAACCTGCTCACCGCCGTCAGCGGCCTGATCGATAAGCTGACCATCTCGTTGGACAAACTCGAAGACGTTCGCTCGCATCACGCGGGCGGATTGGTTGAGGAAGCCCAGCATTATTGCCAGGTGGTGCTGCCTCAAATGCTCGTGGTTCGCAACGTCGTGGATGCGCTCGAAGCCGTGGTCGCCGACGACCTCTGGCCAATGCCGACCTACGAAGAAATGCTCTTCATCAGCAAGTAATTGGACGATTGAACCTCAGCGGGAGGAACCAAGGGCGTGGACGACAGGCGTCCACGCCCCTTTTCTTGAAAAGCTTCCAGGGCGAAATGTCCAAAGCTTGCGCAGAGTCACTGGTTTCCCGCAGACTCAACGGGCTTGGACACCATTAAGCTGAAGCTCACGATTGCCTACGACGGAACGGCCTACGCCGGCTGGCAGGTCCAAAAAGTCGGGCTGGGTGTCCAGCAAAAGATCGAAGAAGCGTTCCAACAGCTCTTCCCGTCCGTCACCCGCATCCATAGCTCAAGCCGGACCGATGCAGGGGTCCATGCCCTGGGAATGGTCGCGCACGCCGAGATTCCCGCGCGTGAATTTCGGATGGCGGTTGAAAAGTTGCCATTAGCCCTCAATGCAAATCTTCCGGAGGACATCCGCATTGTCGATGCGGTCCAGTGTTCCGCTGAATTCCACGCCCGCTTTGATGCGTCCGGCAAACAATACCGTTACTTTGTCTGGAACCACCCGGTGATGAACCCATTGCTGCGCCATCAAGCCTGGCACGTTCCGCAGGAGCTGGATTTTGAAAAAATGCGTCGCGCAGCCCGGCCATTGATTGGCAAACATGACTTCAAATCCTTCGCCGGGACCCGGAGCTACGAAATGGAAACCACGGTGCGCACCGTGACCCGCTGTGAACTCACCCGAAAGGGCTCTTTGCTCACCTTCATCATCGAAGGAGACGGCTTCCTCTATAAAATGTGCCGTGGCATCGTGGGAACCCTGGTGCAAATCGGGCGGGGCAAATTCTCCCCGGAAGACCTGGCACCCATGCTTGCCGCCAAGGATCGTCGCGTCGCGGGCATGACCGCGCCCGCGCAGGGGTTGGTCTTGTGGAAGGTACTGTACAAACACCCACCCAAACGCTGGGTCACGATCCCCCGGAGTAAAAATGCACCTCGTTCTCGTTGAACCTGAAATTCCACCGAACACGGGAAACATCGCCCGGCTTTGCGCGGCCACCAAGACGAGCCTGCATCTGATCGAGCCGCTCGGCTTTTTGCTTGAGGACAAACAACTCAAGCGCGCCGGCATGGATTATTGGAACCACTTGGAATGGCGGCGCTGGGCGAACTGGGCCGCATTCCAGGAGCACTTGCCTCCCTCGGCCCGACTCTGGTTTGTCGAATCAAATGGGCCACGCCATTATGCTGAAGTCGAATATGCACCCGGCGATTACCTTGTGTTTGGCCGCGAGACAGCCGGACTTCCCCAGGACTTGCTCGCGTCGAACCGTGACCATTGGCTGCGTATCCCCATGTTCAACTCGGCGTCCCGTTCATTGAACCTGTCGAATTGCGCCGCCATCGTTCTCTTCGAGGCCCTGCGCCAACAACGATTCCCCGGGGCAATCTGACGAACTGACCAATGCTTCACATCCAATCGGTCACAAGCTTTGACGACCCGGCGCTGGCTCCCTACCGGACCATGCGCCGCCAGGCCGAACACCAGGCGCAACACATCTTCGTCGCCGAAGGGGACAAAGTTGTGCAGCGGCTGCTCGAGAGCCATTTCCTGGTTGTGTCGGTCCTGCTGCCGCCGGTTTGGCTCGAGAAATTGCGTCCGCTCCTGGAGTCCCGATCGGAAGAGATTCAGGTGTATGTGGGAGAAAAGAAGCTCCTCGAAGATTTAACGGGCTTCTCCATGTATCAGGGAGTGCTCGCCGTTGGGAAGATTCCCATTCCCCTCACGCTCGACCATGTTTTGCAACAGATTGTTCCGCCCGTCCTGTTCGCGGCGGTGGACGGTCTGAGCAGCGCGGAGAATTTGGGTGTGGTCGTCCGCAATTGCACCGCCTTTGGCGTGCAGGCTCTGCTCGTCAGCGAGACTTCTGGCAGTCCCTACCTGCGGCGCGCAGTGCGGAGCAGCATGGGCACAATCTTCAAGCTGCCGGTTGTCCAACTCGTCAGCCTGCCCGAGGCCCTGATCGCGCTTCGGCAACGCGGGGTTAATTCGGTCGCCGCTCATCCGCATGCCAGCGGCAAAACGATCGAGCAAACGGATCTGACGCGGAGTTGCTGTCTGGTTTTCGGCAGTGAGGGCTCCGGCCTGAGGCCCGAGGTTCTGGATGCCTGTTCCGAGGCCGTGGCTGTGCCTATGCACTTGGGCGTTGATTCCCTGAACGTGGGCAGCGCTGCCGCGGTTTTCCTCTATGAGGCCCAGCGGCAGCGTCGGCGGGCCTGTATCTGACCTTGCCCATGCCGTGAGGGTGGAACCGCTGGCGGCTGGATCGGATTCGTTGCACAAAGCCTCAATATCCTTGGCCAAAAGGCAAATGACATGCCTCTGGCGCGATTGAGCCGATACTCGAACACGGAATGAACCATTTCTCGTGCTTGGGATTCAACTCCTTAAGATGCTGGCTGTGGACATTCAGGACGAACTACCGTTGGAAGCCGCCAAGTCGGGTGATCCCGAGGCGTGGAGAATGATTTTCCAGCGCTTTCGTTTACCCGTTTACGTTTACGTATTTGAGTTGGTTCGCGAAAGGCAGGATGCTCTTGATGTAGTTCAGGAGACATTCCTTAACGCAGTTCGCCATCTCTCCACGCTTCGGGATGATAAGAAGTTCGCCTCCTGGTTGTTCAGTATCGCCCATCAAAGATGCCTTCGACATTTCCGCCGAAACAAAAGGGACAGGGAAATGCTAATCGATTCTCCGTGTGGGGACGTTGAGTGCATTCCAGACCCGGCTGAACAACCCCGGGAATGGCTTATTCGCAAAGAGTGCCAGGAGGCCTTTCTAGCCCTGGTGGCTCGGCTGCCGCCAGCGCAGCGTTCCGTTCTTCTGCTAAATATTCTGGAAAACTTTTCGCTCGAAGAAATTGCGAGTATTAGCGGCGTGCCTTTGGGAACGATCAAGTCGCGTCTATTCTATGCCAGAAAGGCATTTAAAAAATTGTTGGAGGAAGTAAAATTATGAAGAATACACTGCGGGAACTTCTGCTGGAGCAGCATCGCGCTGCCGATGCTGAACTCGAGAGCATTTGTAATCAATTGTTGCCTGGAGGCAACTCGGAGCTGGAAAGGGAAGCTGTTTCAGAACCGCTGGCCCCATTGCCAATTTCTCGGTTTTTCCTTCGTGTATGGACAGAACTTTTTTGGTGCTGCCGCTATATCTGGGGCGGGCTGGCTGTAATTTGGGTGCTAGTGGCCGTATTTCAATTGGCTTCAGTCGAGAGCACCGCCCCGGGCAAATCCCAGGGTGCCTCCGCTTCGAGCGTAAGTTTTCTCGTGGCGCAAAAGAGACTTCAATTAGAGTTGCGGGAACCGCCACCTACGCAGTCGCCATCCGGCGGCCCGCAAACGAGCCGCCAAAAGCCTGCGCCCAACCTCCGAATGACTGACATTACTTATGAACACAACCACACCGCCTTCCGCTGGACCTCGAGCGCCTTTCTCAACCCGGCTTTATCGTTGGCTGTTTAGCTGGCGCACGATTCGGAAAG
>JADMIO011020057.1_pt1 | contig 21337 bp, 23 predicted proteins | sample 8958161 | NCBI WGS metagenome assembly JADMIO01 (sample SAMN16585339, study PRJNA669376) | soil metagenome | isolation source: Crop rotation soil | place: USA: Cullars Rotation, Alabama | collected 2011
TGTGGGTTGATCACGAGCGCTAAGCCGCAAGCGGCTGCGCTACTGATGGGGATTGTTTGGATCGCATTGGAGTGGGTGCGCGGAAACTGGTCGATGTTTGGCAACACCGGTTTGCCGTGGCTCTATCTCGGGACGACGCAGTCAAAGTTCCTTCTGATGTGTCAGATCGCCGACATCGGCGGGGTCTACGCCGTGTCGTTCTGGGTCGCGCTGATCAACTTTGCGGTGTTTTTCACGTTGATCGAGCGGCGCGTGAACCTGCATCTTCTCGCGCACGTCGCGCTTGCGCTACTCATTCTCGGGCTCTACGGCGCTTACCGAATGAAAAGTGAGCCGGTCCGTCCCGGGCCGGTCGTCCTCGTCATCCAACCCAACTACCCCCAAAGCAACACCGGCGAAAAAGGCGCGCCGATCGACCAGATAGTCAAGTTTCACCTCCAGACCACCCGCGTCGCACTCGAAGACTGCCGCAAGCGCGGCCTGAAGGTTGACCTCATCGTCTGGTCTGAAACGATGATGTCGTACCTGAACCCGCAGGCGCGGGTGGCGCTGCAACATCTCGAGTACGGCTCGTTCCTGCGAAAGACGTACGATCAAATCGCATCGCTCGCGAACGAATCCGACAGCGCCATCCTCGCCGGCGGAATGTTCGCAGACGGCTGGCACGTCGAAGGCGACAGCCTCGTCGCCTCCGACCGTCGCAACAGCGCCTACCTCTTCGAGCGCAGCGGCCTGCTCAGCGAGAAGCGTTACGACAAGATCCATCTCGTCCCGTTCGGCGAGTTCATCCCCTATGACTCCATCCCGCCGATTCACAGCCTGCTGATGAAGCTCGGGCCCAGCGGATACGAGAATTACGTGCTCACGCCGGGGAACGAAAACGAGATGGCTGTGTTCGACGTAAACGGCACGAGATTCGTCGTCCCGATCTGCTTTGAAGACCTGGTCGGCCCGCTGGTCGCGGACATGATCCGCGTTCCCGGCGGCACGAAGCGCGCCGACCTGATCGTCAACATCACCAACGACGGCTGGTTCATGTGGAGCGAGATGCCGCAGCACCTGCAGGCGGCGGTGTTCCGCAGCATCGAGAATCGCGTGCCGACGGCGCGATCGGTCAATACCGGCATAAGCGGATTCATCGACTCGCTAGGCCGCGTCCACGACACGGTTCAAGCGAACACAGAAGGCTGGAGCGTCGCGGAACTCAAGCTCGACCCGCGGGTCACGTTCTACACGAAACACGGCGACTTGTTTGTCGAGATCTGCGCCGGCATCTCGGCATTATTGATCGCAGTCAGTATCTTGAGAAGCAAAGCCACACGAGGAAAGCCCGCATGAAGACGATCTCGACTCAAGTATTGATGGTCATCTCTCTCGCTATGTTTGCTGCCGGTTGTCCTTCTGCGGGTGAAGACCTCACGCGCAAGGAGATCAAGCCACCTAAGGCGCCGCCGAAGGTGGCGCCGGTGGTGAACGAGCCGCTCAGCCCGCAGCTCCGTCAGCGGGCGCGCGAGCAGCTCAATACTGCGCTCGAATCCAACGATGCGGTCCTGCGCGCCAATGCGATCGAAGCGCTGCAGGACTCGGTCGGCGCCGAGGCGAAGGATCAGGTCCTCAAGGGCCTGGGCGATGCACACCCTCTGGTGCGGTTCGCGGCGGCGATGGCGGTGGGGACTCTCCAGATCAAAGATGCGCATTCTGACCTGCTCGATCTCGCCAGTGATGCCAGTCCCAATGTTCGCGTGGCCGCCCGTTATGCGCTGCACCGCATTGGCGACAGGCGACTGAGTCACGATCTGGAAAAGATGTCGCAGGATCCCGACCGCGGCGTTCGCGCCAACGTCGCGATGGTGCTTGGTCGGTTGGGCGAGAAGTCGGGGCTGGTGATTTTGCGGACGATGACGCACGACGCCGAGCCGCTCGTCCGAATCCAGGTTTCCGAAGCGATGTGGCGACTGGGCGACGTCGAGGGCCTCGAAGCTCTCGTCGCTTCGACCATTTCGCAGGCGCCCGATGATCAGATCGTGGCAACGATCGCGCTCGCCGGACCGAAAGACGAGCGGGTGCTCGGACATATTTACTCGAAGCTGACGAGCGATTATCCGGAAGTCTCGCTGGCAGCGGCCCGCGCGCTGGGGATGATGGGGTCGGACGGCGGCTACACGATCGCAATCAACGGCACCAAATCACGCGACCCGCGGCAGAAGGTGCTGGCGGCGCTGGCGCTGGGCGCGATCGGACGATCCGATGCCCAATCGTCGCTCGGACGGTTACTCAACGACCCAAACCCTGCGGTCCGTCTGGCGGGCGCCACGGGGATTCTTCAGCTCAAGCCGCCGCGCGGCCGAACATCGTGAAATCCTGCGATTTCGCGGGCAATTTGCCGAGTCCCAAGCCCTGTGTCCGTCCCAAGTTAAACTTGACACTCACACGGTGCGGATTAGGATGATGCAGACAACGCGTGCGCGAAGATTGCGCTGCGCGAGCACGCCGCGAGAACATGCCGGTAACATGCTGGCAACCTTGAGTTTGCACCGCGCGTTGCATGCACCAACTGACTCGACACCACAGGACCGCCACGCGGACTAACACCCGCTGTCCAAGGAGCCGCCCGTGAGTCCCCTGACTAAGCTATTCGTCGTCCTGCTCGTCATCCTGTCGTTGCTGACGACCTCGGCCGTCGTCGTCTTCGTTAATCAGGTCGAGAACTACTCGGCGCAGCTCAACACCGCCAAGACCCAGGTCACGTCGATGCGCACGGACCTCGAAAGCGCACAGGCGGCGCTCGCCGCGGCGCAGGCGCGCGAGCAGTCGACTATCAGCCAATCACAGCAGCAGGTGGAGCAGCTTCGCCAGAGCATGAATCAGTTCCAGCAGCGGATCAACGACCTGGCCGCCCAGAACGCCGATCTCACCAGTCGCATGGCGCTGCAATCGGCCGACCTGACTCGCGTGACTGAATCGCTCAAAGCGGCACAGGATCAAAACGGCAAGAAAGACGAGATGATCGCGCAGCTTCGCACGACGAACGACGATCGGCTGAAGCAGAACGTCGAGCTGAACACGACCGTGACCGAGCTGACGAACAATCTCCAGGTGACCGAGCGCGAGCGGCGGTATCTGGCGGAGCAGCTCACAGAGAGCAAGCGTCTTAATGATCGGCAGGGGGCGATGCTGCGGGATGCGGGCATCAGCCCGAAGATGGCCTCCGCTGCCGGAACCGGCGCGGGCGCCCCGCCGATTAATGGCGTGATCCGCAGCACCAGCAGCATCGCGGGTGTGCCTTATGCGTCGATCTCGGTCGGCAGCAACGACGGCGTGACCAAGGGCATGGAGTTCAAAGTTGTAGATCGCCCGACCGGCGATTTTCTTGGCATCCTGACGGTCGATTCCGTCGAGCCAACCGAATCCACCGGCCGTCTCAGTGGCCCCGGCCTGAAGCGCATTAAGCCGGGCGTGGACGTGAAGACGCAGCTCTAGTCGAAGCGATGTAGGAGTCTGACATGACCCGTGCAGCAACAGGCGATGTGGTTGCGATTCGAGCTGAGCCCAACGTCTACACCGTTCTGGTGATCGCCGCCGTCATCGTGCAGGTGATTGGTCTGGCGATCGTGTGGGTGCGCGCCACGCAGGTCGGCGTGAATCTTTTCCAATAACCGCGCGGCGTCGGGCGCGGCAGTTCATTTACCCAGCAGCGATCGTTCGACGAATCCCGTATCCACTTCCCCGCTCTGGAAGTGCTGGTTATCCATGATCTGAAGGTGCAGCGGGATCGTGGTCTTGATCGGCGAGATGTAGAACTCGCCAAGGGCGCGCTTCATCACCGCGATGGCTTCGCTGCGGCTGCGGCGATGGACGATCAGCTTGCCGATCATGCTGTCGTAGTTGGGCGGGATGCGATAGCCCGCGTAAGCGTGCGAGTCGATTCGCACGCCGGGGCCGCCGGGCGGGCGGAATTCCTCGATCAAGCCTGGTGAGGGCGCGAAATTACGGGTCGGGTCCTCGGCATTGATGCGACACTCGATCGCGTGCCCGTATTGAATGATGTCCTTTTGCCTGTAGCTCAGCGGCAAGCCGCTGGCGATGCGGATCTGTTCCTTGATCAGGTCGGTTCCGGTGACCTGCTCGGTCACCGGGTGTTCGACCTGAATGCGCGCGTTCACTTCAAGCAGGTAGAAGTTCTGATCCTTATCGACAAGGAACTCGACCGTGCCCGCGTTGGTATAACCAGCCGCCTTGATCAAGCGCACGGCGGACGCGCACAGCTCTTCGCGAACACTTTGCTTCAGGACGGGTGACGGCGATTCTTCAACGAGCTTCTGGTGGCGGCGCTGCATCGAGCAGTCGCGCTCCCACAGGTGAATCGCGTTGCCGTGATTGTCGGCGAGGATCTGCACCTCGATGTGGCGGCCGAACTCGACGTATTTTTCGATGTACACGGTCGAGTCTTTGAAGGCATTTTCTGCCTCGGCTTGAGCTTGCTTTAAACCCGCGCGCAGGGATACGTCGTTGTGCGCGATGCGCATTCCGCGCCCGCCACCGCCGGCGGCGGCCTTGATGATGACCGGATAGCCAATCTCGCGAGCGACCGAGAAGGCCTGCTTCTCATCGTCGATGGCGCCGTCGCTGCCGGGAACTGTCGGCACCTTCGCCTTTTTCGCGAGCTTTTTGCACTCGACCTTGTCGCCCACCGCCGCCATGGCTTTGACCGGCGGGCCGATAAATTCAATCTGGCACGAACGGCACACCTCGGCGAAATGATCGTTCTCCGCAAGAAATCCGTATCCAGGGTGAATGGCCTGCACATCCGATATTTCCGCGGCTGAGATGATCCGCGGGATGTTCAGGTACGACTCGATCGGCGGTCCCTCGCCGATGCAGATCGCCTGGTCGGCAAGCTTCAGGTACGCCGCATCTTTGTCGGCAGTCGAATAAATGATCGCGGTCTGAATCCCCATCTCGCGACAGGCGCGGATGATCCGCAGCGCGATCTCACCTCGGTTGGCGATCAGTATTTTCGAGAACATGCAGAGTTGCCAGTTGTCAGTTGTCAGTTGCCAGTAACGGAGCGATGCAAGCCGCTCAGCACGCGACCAAACTTGTCAGCCAGGGACATGAGTCGAGAGACATCTTCTGAGGTTACGTATCCCAACCGCGCCGCAATAAGCAATTGCGTCTCCACTTCCTGACGCGAACCATTTGATATGCGAAGGTGATGCGCGAACTCTGCACCGATCCCGCGGCCCTGTCCTTCTGCAATGTTCGACGGAACCGATACCGCTGCACGGCGCACCTGATTTGTTAGTCCATACAGCTCTTCTCGTGGAAACTTCGCGGAGATCCGATAGACGTGCTCAACTATTTCCATTGCCTTCTGCCATGCGACCAGTTCCCGATAGTGTTGCACCGCCATCGTCGTCTCCACTTTGAGGCTTCGGTCAGTCGAACTGACGATTGAAACTGGCAACTGACAACTGGCAACTGGCAACTACGCGGGCTTCACCAGGAACAGAGGTTGCCCGAATTCGACCGTCTGACCATTCGCTACCAGGATCTTCTCGATCGTGCCGCGCATTTCGGCCTTGATGTTGTTGAAGACCTTCATGGCCTCGATGATGCAGACGTCGGTGTCTTCGTCGACCTGCGCGCCGACGTTGACGAAGGGCTTGGCTTCGGGGCTTGACGAGGCGTAGAAGGTGCCGACCATCGGGCTCTTGATAGGAACGAGTCCCGCGTCGCCGCCCGTATCGGTTGCGCCGGCGCTGGCAGCAGACGCAGCGTGACCTGCCGTGGATGGCGGATGATGAGAGAAGTGCGCGGGTGCAGAAGCAACCTGTGCGATCATCGCGCCGCGTTTCAGGATGACGCGTTGATCGCCGTCGCGCACGTCGACCGTGTTCAGGTCGTTATCGCGCATCAGCCGCGTGATCTGCTCGAGAAGCCCCAGATCCATCGGGCTGCGCGACGAAGCGGGCGAACTGCTGTTCGTGCTTTCTCGATTCCTTTGTTTCCCCGGATTCTTCTTTGCCAAGTTCCGATCCTCTACTCGATGTGACAGCCTTCGAACGTGTTGTCGATGGTCGAGAGCACCTCGCAGCCAGAGTGCGTGATCAGCACGTCATCCTCGATGCGGACACCGCCTTCGCCGGGCAGGTAAATGCCGGGCTCGACGGTGACGATCATGCCCGGTCGGAGCTCTTCTTCGCCGCCCGTCTTGCGCATGGTGGGCAGCTCGTGGATGTCGAGGCCGATACCGTGGCCCAGGCCGTGGCCGAAATATTCGCCGAAGCCGGCTTTCTCGATGACATCGCGGGCGACGCGGTCGGCCTGCATCGTCGTCACGCCAGGGCGCAGGAATTTGATCGCCTCCTGCTGAGCGTCCCACGCGACTTTATAGATCTGCTTGATGCGCGGCGAGGCGCGGCCGACGATGAACGTCCGCGTCAGATCGCTGCAATAACCCTTGTAATGCGCGCCCCAGTCGAAGAGCAGCGGCTGGTCGCGCTGCACAAGCGTCTCGCCGGGCCGGTAGTGCGGCAGCGAGCTGTTAGCGGCCGCGGCGACGATCGGGGGAAAGCTGCTGCCCGCTGCACCACGTGATTTCAGCTCCAGGATCAACAACCCCGCGAGATAGCCTTCGCTCTGCCCGACCTTGATCTCCTCGCGGATCGCGTTGAACGCTTCTTCGGCGATCTGCACGCTCTTGCGCATCAGGTCAATTTCGTGATCGTCCTTCACCTTGCGCAGGTTGGCCATCACATCTTCCAGCGGCACCAGCTCAGGTTCGCCACCGCCGCCGTTGCTCTTCGCGGCCTCCTTCAGGGCGCGATCGAGAGCGGTGATCTGCCCGAAAGTCGTGTAGTTCGCTTCGAAACCGATCCGCCTCGCCTTCGCATCCACGACCGTCTTCGTGAGGGCCTCGACCATCTTGCCCTCGCGCATGTTGATCTTCAGCCAGCCCGCTTCCAGGCCCGCCTGCTCTTTGTAGCGGAAGTCGGTGACGAGATAGAACTCCTTGTCGGCCACCAGGCCGATCGAATCGTCGCCGGTGAAATTAGTGAGCCATTCCAGATCAGGGCGATGGGTCAGGAGCATGCCGTCGAGCTTCAGCTCCTTCATCATGTCGCGGACCATCTTGTGGCGGACCTTGAGGTACGCTTTGGGACGGCTGACAATCGGCTTGGGGGCCTGCGTCATGGGTGTCGAAAAAACTGCGTGGCAGCCGCTTTTCGAGCCGTGAAATGTAGGGGACGGCGGGGCGGGCGTCAACGAAACGCGGGTGTCGGCTGACATGTCGCGTGAACGGAGCCGATTGGACCTTGGTCCAATAGCTGCGGATACTCCGCGGGCTTATCTTTCGCGCAAATACTGGGGATAGCACACGATTTGACAGGAGCTCACGTCATGACACGTCCGTTCATCGCTCGTCTCGCGGGACTTGGATTGTCGTTCGCCTTGATCGTTGTCATTGCGGCTGGCTGCAACTCCAGCGGTCGCGCGCCGGAGAGCGAGAAAGCGGTCAGCAGCCTCGATGACGCCTATGCGTCGCTGGCGCGGGCGACCGCGCAGGTGAACAAGAGTAATGCGCTGCTTGAGCAGCTCCAGCATGGCGGAGACATCGCCGGCACGTTTAAGCAGTTCACTACATCGATTGACGAGCTTCGTCAGGCCGCAGACGACGCCGCCATGCGCGGCAGGTCGTATCGCGAAAACCGCAACGCCTACCTTGCCAAGTGGCAGCAGGAAGTGGCGAACATGCAGAACCCGGAAGTGAAAGAGGCCGCCGAGCAACGGCAGGAACGCGTGCGGACCCGCTTCGCCAACGTGCAAAACCTCGCCGACGAGGTGCGCTCTGCGTATTCGCCATACCTGCGCGACCTTACCGAAATCCAGCGAGCACTGTCGATGGACCTCACCCCCAGCGGCGTGAAGGCCATGCAAGGCGCCATCGACCGAGCCAAGACCGACGGCGCCGCCCTCAGCAGCAAGCTCGACGCCCTCGGCCGCGAGATCAACGCCCTCCGCGGCAAGATGACGCCGGCGGGGATGTAATACAGTCGGGAAGCATGCTTCATCCGGGTCTTCGCTGCCGCTCAGACGCCGGTGTGTGAGCGCGAGCGAAGACCCGGATCTGTTTGCGCCGAAGCGCCATCACGATGATCCCCACTTCGGAATGATCGATCCAATTCTCATCATCTCGATGTGACCAAACGATGGTCCCGGGCTCCCGCCTTTCGCGCACGTACTCGTAGGTATTATGAAAATGCGCCTTGTCGTTGAACTCGGTGATACGCGCGCAGTCCCGCGTGCTCACCCGCTGGTGGTCGATTGCGGTAATCCCCGCTCGAATAAATTCGGTGACCGCGCGAGCGGAAGCCGCGCTCATCTCCATGCATGGTTTATATTTTGATTTGTCACTGTCATTACCGTCAAAAAAATCCGCCCCTTCGCTTGCGCTCAGGGGCGGCGTTGTCGGCTTTGTAGTGCAAGTGCAGATCGATCAGTTCTAGTAAACCACCGCCATCGAGTCTTCGATCGCTTCAATCACCTGCCGCACGTGGAAGGGCTTCTTCAGGAAGCCGTCAAACCCCGAAGCGAGCAGGCCCTTGCTTTCTTCTTCGCTCATCTTGCCGCTCATCGCGATCACCTTGGTGAGCTGAAGGTCGGGATTGCCCTTGACCTGCTTGGCGACCTCGCGGCCGTCGATGTCCTTCAGGTGCATGTCGATCAGGATCACGTGCGGACGGAACTTGTCCGCGGTGATGCCCGCCGCAAACCCACCCTTGGCCACCTCGACCTCGTACTTCGCTTCATCTTCGAGGATCTTCTCCAGCACCTCGACGATGTCCTGCTCGTCATCCACGATAAGGATTCGCGTCTGGCCGGTCATCAGGCCATTGAGCGGCATGCCGTGCTGCTTCATGAAACGGATGAGCTGGTTAAGCGGAATGCGCCGGTCCTTGGAACCGGGGATCCGATAACCGTGCAGGGCGCCGCTGTCGAACCACTTGCTGACGGTCCGCGGGGCGACGTTGCAGATCTTGGCGACCTCGCCGGTCGTCAGCACGTCTTTGATCTTCTGCTGCTGCTGTTGGTTGGTCGTGGCACTCATGTTTGCATCTTCTCTCCCGCCGACGCGGCACGGCGCTCGCAATTCAGTCTCGCTCAGACCGATCGATCGAGATGCGCGAGCTGCGCACGCCGATCACGAGTTGCCGGTGGCAGAGTCTATATCGACTCGGGAGAGACACCCTTTAAGACACATGCGCAACTTTTGCCGCGCAACCTCGAAATACTGATACGCGTCATGTTATCAGACAGAGCCGCACAGACGTACTGGGATGAGCGACCATCACACCTGTGCTTGGCCCGATATTCCTGTCTGAAATCACGTCGGCGTGACGCGTTGCACCAGTCATCCGCGCGGTCAAAGTTGCAGCGATTTTGACGCTTCGCGGTTATCATCCCCGCCGCCATGCATGTCCTTTTTGTTCATCAGAACTTTCCCGCGCAGTTCGGGCATATCGCCTCACACCTGGCGACGAAGATGGGGTGGAAATGCACGTTCGTCTCCGAGGCGGCGGCCGGAACCAGCGGCGGCATCGAGCGCGTTCAATACAAGCTCTCCGGCGGGGCGACCAAGCACAATCACTTCTGCTCGCGCACGTTCGAGAACACCGTCTGGCACTGCGACGCCGTTTACAACGCGCTTAAGGCCCGCGATGACATCAAGCCCGATTTGATCGTCGGCCACAGCGGGTTTGGCAGCACACTTTTCCTGCCCGAGCTGTATCCGAACGTGCCGATCGTCAATCTGTTCGAGTACTACTACATCGCGCACGATCCCGAGAGCGACATGGATTTTCGCGTCGACCTGCCCTGGCGGGTTGAGCCGATCAAGTACCTTCGCTCGCGCTGCCGCAACGCGATGATCCTCCTCGATCTTCAGAACTGCACGCTGGGTTACACGCCGACCGATTTTCAGCGATCGAAATTTCCCAGCGAATACGCGGGCAAGCTGCGGACGATCTTCGACGGGGTCGATCGCAGCATTTATCACGGCCACAACGAGACGCTGCGTCCGCCGCCCGAATCGCGCGGGCCGCGGACGATCGCGGGCGTGCAGGTATCGCCGGGCACGCGGGTGGTGACATATGTCAGCCGCGGCTTCGAATCGATGCGCGGCTTCGACATCTTCATGCGATCCGCCAAGCTGATCGCGCAGCAGTATCCGGATGTCGCGTTCATCATTGTCGGCACCGATCGCATCGCGTACGGCGGCGACGAGCAGTACATCGGCAACTACAAGAGCTACAAGGAATGGGTGCTCAAGCAGGATGAATATGACCTCTCGCGCTTCCACTTCGTCGGCCGCGTCGCGCCCGACGAGCTTGGTCGCGTGCTGGCGTCGGGCGATCTGCACATTTATCTGACGGTGCCGTTTGTGTTGAGCTGGAGCATGATGGATGCGATGAGCTGCGGTGCGGTGGTGCTGGGCAGCTCGACCGCGCCGGTAAAGGAAATGATTCGCGACGGCCAGAATGGCCTGCTCGCCGATTTCTTCAGCCCCGAAGAGATCGCTGCTAAGGCCGTGAAGGTGCTGGAGAATCCGGGCGAATATCGGCCGCTGGGTCGAGCCGCCGAAAAGATGATCGAAGAATCGTACAGCCTCGAAGCGGTTTTGCCGCGGATGCTGCAGATGTACGACGAGGCGCTCGGCACGCGCCCGCGCAACATCGCGCCGCCGCCGACGCAGCTCACCTCCGAGCACGCGCCGCCGTCGGTCATTCCCGAGCTGGTGACGTACGCGCGCTCGCAAAGACAGGCGAAGTCGTCGCCGTTTCGCGGTTAACTTGCTGTCGCCGGTCTGTTCGCGACGCGCCGCGACGCGCAACATGAAGCCGATGTAACTTCGTGTCCTGGCCGTTTGTCCGTGGCGGACCTGCCGCGCGCGTGGTTAGATTCCGTACTCGTTCGAGTGAATCATGAAATGGGTCACCCGCGAAAAGGTCAAAGTCGATCGCGTGGCATGTCCGTGGCTGATTCAGAAGTTCATCGACCCGCATGCCGAATTCATCTTCGTGCCTGTCGATCAGGTGATGTCAATCGCGTCGCAACAGGACGCGATCCCGTATGACGTGGAGGGCGTCGAGTTCGGACATCACGGCAAGGAATGCTCGTTCGACGCCTTGGTCAAGAAACACCACCTCGATACGGACCCTGCGCTGGTGTTGCTCGCCAGGATCGTCAACGGCGCCGACACCGACAATTCGCTCTGGAACCAGCCCGAGTCCGCGGGTCTGAACGCGGTGGCAGAGGGCTTCCGACATCTCGGCTTCGCGAACGATCATGAGCAGATCGCCGCGGAGAAGATCGTCTATGACGCGCTGTACGCTTATTGTCAGCGCGCGGTGGCTCAGGGGCGCACGGATGGAATGTTTCGATAAGGCACCTGCGGCATGGAGGTATCATGCAACTGCTTCGAGGTTCCGTCGTCATCACCGCTTTGCTCCTGCTTGCTTCATCGACCAGCGCCGCGCCGCTCGACACCGCGAAGATCGAACAGCTCACGGGCGCCAAGGGAAAAATGGATGAGAAGGAGGGCGCGTTCAAAGTCTCGCTGCCGCGCACGGACATCAACGTCACGGCCGGCGGTGTGAAGATGACGCCGGCGATGGGTCTGACCTGCTGGGCGTCGTTCATGAAGATTGGCGATCACGCGATGGTCATGGGCGATCAGGTATTGTTGGAAGATCAAGTGAATCCGGTGATGAGCGTTGCCCTCGACAACGGCCTGGAAGTGACCGCGCTGCACAATCATTTCTTCTGGGATTCGCCCAAGGTGATGTTCATGCACATCGGGGGCAGCGGCGACGAAGCCAGGCTCGCCGAAGCGGTCGGCAAAGTCTTCGCGAAGATCAAGCAAACCAGCGCCGGAAAGGGTGAGACGATCACCGCCGACATCGACACTTCGAACAGCAGCATCGATCCGAAAAAGATCGACGCGATCGTCGAACATCCCGGCGAGCTGAGCAAAGGCATCTACAAGATCACGATCGGCCGCAGCGCCACGATGATGGATCAGACAATCGGGAACACGATGGGCGTGAACACCTGGGCCGCGTTCGCGGGCACCGACGATCGCGCGGTGGTGGATGGTGATTTCGCGATGCCCGAGCAGGAGCTGCAAGGCGTGCTGAAGGCGCTGCGATCGAACCACATCAACATCGTCGCGATCCACAACCACATGACCGGCGAATCGCCGCGCATCATCTTCCTGCATTTCTGGGGGATCGGCTCGACGACGGACCTGGCAAAGGGAATCAAGTCGGCGCTGGATACGCAGAAGTGAGGTGCCGGTATGCTGCGCTCGCTCGCACTTTGCTGCGTCAGCGTCTTCGCTTGCGCATGCAATTCGTCCGCGTTCGCGCAAGAAGCGCTGAAGCTGGTTCGCACGATCCCGCTCGAGCACGTGGAGGGACGCATCGATCACCTGTCGATCACGCCCGACGGACGCCGCTTGTTCGTCGCGGCGCTGGGCAACAATTCGGTCGAGATCGTCGACACGGACCAGGCGACGCGGACCGCGGGAATCGAAAACCTCAGCGAACCTCAAGGCGTTTGTTACATCGGCGAATCGGCTAAGCTCACAGTCACGAGCGGCGGCGACAACCGTGTGTTCTTTTTCGACCGCGCGCTCAAGCCCATTGGCACGGTGAAGGATCTCGACGACGCCGACAACGCACGATACGACCCTGCGAGCAAGCTGCTTTACGTCGGCTACGGCGATGGTGCGCTGGCGATCATCGACCCGGACAAGGCGATGAAAGTCGGCGACGTGAAGCTCGACGGACATCCCGAGTCGTTCCAGCTGGAATCAAACGGCAGCCGGATCTTCGTGAACGTTCCGGGCGCCAGGCACATCGAAGTTGTTGATCGTCAGAAGCGAACGGTGATCGCGAAGTGGCCGGTGAACGATGCGCAGGCGAACTTTCCCATGTCGCTCGACGAAGCGAACCACCGTCTGTTCGTCGGCTGCCGCAAGCCGGCGCGGCTGCTCGTGCTGAACACGGATAACGGGAAAACGATCGCCGCGCTGGACTGCTGCGGCGACAGCGATGACGTCTTCTATGACGCGACCGCCAGGCGCATTTACGTGTCGGGTGGCGAGGGATGCGTCAGCGTCTTCGAGCAATCGGACGCCGACCATTATAAGCTCCTCGAAAAGATCAAGACCGCCACGGGAGCGCGCACGTCATTGTTCGACGCCGATCGCGGCAGGCTCTACATCGCCGTCCCGCACCGCGGCACGCAGCCCGCAGAGTTGCGGGTCTATCTCCGTGCCCAAGCGTGAGCGGCGCGGCCAAAGTCCGCCAGCGGCGCAACCGCCCGTCATTCGAGCGTATGCGTCCCATGCGTCATGGCGCCGCCGGCGCGAAGGGCGGCGGCGATCAGCGTGGTCTCGGCCAGTTCCTGCTCGGTCGCGCCGGCCTTGCGGGCCTTGCTCGTGTGGATGTCGACGCAATAGGGGCATTGGGTCGTCAACGCGACGGCGATCGCGATCAGCTCCTTGTACTTGAGCGGGATCACGCCGTACTTCACCACCGCTTCGTCGAACGCGACGAATGCCCTGAAGGCTTCGGGCGCGAGCTCACCGAGGCGGGGAAACTTGGCGAGGTTCTTCATGTCGTACATGGTCAATCTCCTTGTTGCGTCGGACTGTAGGACACCGCTTGGCCGCGAACAGTGCACTGGTGGTCAACCCCGGGGCTGACTTGAGGTAAACTGCGGTGATGGCACTCGTGCAAGCGAAGTCGGCGGCGGAGTTGCTCGGTCAGCCCGACCCTCCCAAGACCGGCCGTGAGCGGCTGGTGGCGGCGGCGGTCGAATTGTTCTATCGAAATGGGTTCGCCGCGGTTGGAATCGACCGAGTGATCGAAGCCGCCGGCGTCACCAAGACGACGTTTTACAAGCATTTCGAGAGCAAGGATGACCTGATGGTGGCGGCCGTGGTGCGCCGTGATGAATGGGAGTCACAGGCATGGGGTCGTGCGGTGCAGAAGATCGCGGGCGACGATCCCGTGAAGCAGCTGCTGGCGATGCTCGACGTGATGGACATCTGGTTCAACGATCCGGACTTTCGCGGCTGTATGTTCATCAACACCGCGATGGAGTTCCCGAATCCGCATGATCCCGTTCATCAGGCGGCGGCAGCGTATAAGCGGAACGTACGTGATCGCTGGCGTGACCTGGCGCGGGCGGCGGGGGCAGACGAGACGAACGCCGAAGCGTTTGCGGATTGTTACGCGGCGCTGATCGAAGGTGCCCTGGTGCTGAGACAAACGCACGGCCGCAACGACGCGGCCAAGGTCATCCGACCGGCGGTGCAGCAGCTCATCGCGACCCATTTGCCAGCCAGATGAGGCGCGAGCTACTTGACCGCCGGGTCGGCCGAAATATACTCCGGCGGCGAAAGAAACTGGTTTTCCCGGGGCGATGGTCTAACGGGATGACGGCTGAATCGCATTCAGCAAATCGGGGTTCGATTCCCCGTCGCTCCATTTTCGGCGGAATTACGGCATTGTCAGAAGCTCGGTGGCGTGGCCTGCAAACTTAGCAGATACATATCGATTTTCCTCTGTTTGACGAGCCAAATTAAGGTTTCCTATAGTTGCCGCAAATATCTGAGCCGCGCCTGCTCGCCGCGTGGCTCGGAGGTTGTGGGAAGAGAGTGAGGAAGGACCAACGCGCCCGAACCGCAGATCGCGCGCGCCGTCTTCATTCGCCGTTAAACGAGGGAGACCGGCAGATGACCAGACGCGTGCAGGGGGCCAGCGATCAGGATTTGGAGCAGCTTACGGGTCTGTTCCGCCTGCTCTCCGACAAGACCCGTCTTAACATCCTCATGTTGCTCAGCGAAGGTGAACGAAATGTAACCAGCCTTTGCGAAGCACTGCGCCTTCCTCAGCCGACCGTCAGCCACCATCTCGGCCTGCTGAGGATGCACAACGTGATCGGCAACCGTCGCAGCGGCAAGCAGGTGTTCTACACGCTCAACGGCCGCGTCAATCTCGGGGACGGCAACGGGCTGCACGTGCGAGTCGATCATTTCCTGATTGCGATCGAGCCGCGAAAGGATCAGGACCTGCAGGCTGCGGAGCTGCGGAGCAAACCGGCACCGCACTTACAGTGAGCGTTTCGAGTGCGGCGCGGTCGCGTCGCCCGAAAGATACGAATTCGTTCACGACGCGTCGCCGGTCGAGTGCGCTTCATCGCGAAACCGATGCCCCGTGAGCTGAACGAACACATCCTCCAGCGTCGGTCGTCCCACCGAGATTGAGTCCACCGATCCGGGCGGAAGCGCTTCGATGATGCGCGGCACGAATTCGTGACCGTCGCGCCGCTCGATGCGCAGCGCGCCGTCGATCAGCTCCGGTTCGATAGAAAGTCGCTCGCGGATCGTCTGCCGCGCCGATAAAGCATCGCGCACGATCAGCGAGATCACGTCGCCGCCGATACGGCTCTTCATTGCGGCAGGGGTATCACAGGCGAGCAGCCTGCCGGATTCGAGGATTGCCAGCCGATCGCACCGGTCGGCCTCGTCCATGAGATGCGTGGTCATCAGGACGGTGACGCCTTGTTCGCGGCGCACGCGCATCAGGTATTCCCAGAGATCGATTCGCGCGGCGGGATCGAGGCCGGTGCTCGGCTCGTCGAGCAGCAGCACGCGCGGACGCGTGAGCATGCCCTTGGCGAGCTCGACACGTCGACGCATGCCGCCGCTGAAGGAGCCGACCAGCTCATTGGCCCGATCGCTCAGGTTTACCGCCGCGAGCATCTCGCGCAGGCGCAATTCCAGTTCTGCTCCTCGCAAGCCGTAGAGATGTCCGTGATGCCGCAGGTTTTCGGCAGCCGTCAGCTGCTTGTCGAGACTCGGTGCCTGAAAAACGACGCCGATCTGTTTGCGGATTTCATCGCGCTGCCTGACGACGTCCCGGCCAAGAATTTGCACGAAGCCTTCGATCGGCGGGATCAGCGTGCTGAGGATTCGGAACAGCGTTGTCTTGCCGCTGCCGTTGGGCCCGAGGAATCCGAATATTTCCTTATCGGCAACTGACAGCGTGACATGATCGAGGGCCAGTCGTTGCCCGTAGCGGTGCGAGAGATCCCGCACCGAGACGATTGCTCCGGTGGGATTGATGGATTGCCGCGTCACGAACGAAGAAGACGGCTAGTGATGCTCCTGATGCGCCACTTCAACCAGGTGCACCGGGTTGAACAGCTTCAGGCTCGTGCTGCTCGGGTGCTTGATGGGGTCGGTCATCACCACATCCGGAATCAAGGCCATGATCAACAGCACGCACAGGCACAAGGGTACGATGAAGATGGTGTAGATGAGCTTGCCTTCGAACTTCAGGTGCATGAAGTACAGCGCGACCAGCGAGCCCTTCACCGAGGCGATCGCCAGCGCGATCAACACGTTGACCAGCTCGGGCTCGAAGCGGTGCATCGCCACCGCTACCGTGATGATCGTCAGCCCGACCAACGCGAAAAAAACGATGACGTACGGCACTTCGTGGTGAGCAGGCGGCTCGGTGTGGCCGTGCTCGGGCTCGGGCATTCTGGAGGCGACGGATGTCATGGCGGCAGCTCCAATATCTTCAAATCAGGTACAGCAACGGGAACAGGAAGATCCAGACCAGGTCGACAAAGTGCCAGTACAGGCCGACGTATTCGGTGTGTGCGGGCATTACCTTGCCGCGCAGCGAGTGCACCAGCAGGATCGCCAGCGCGATCATCCCGCCCAGCACGTGGATGCCGTGCACGCCTGTCGTCGTGAAATAGCTGGCGAAGAAAACGTTTTTCCACGGACCGTAGGTGATGTCCTGTGAGATCGTCGCGGGCAGCGTGAACTCCTCCGCCGCTTGCTGGCCCGAGAGATGGTGCACGTCGCCTTCGCTGATCAGGTTGATGTTGAAGTTCTCCGGGACCGGCGCGCGGAATCCGTGCAGCACGCGCTGGCCCGATTCGTCGGCGTGCACGTGACCTTCGTACACGTAGACCGGTCCGCTGTTGCTCTCGCGGGTGACGATGGTGTGATGTGTGAATTTGTCGCGGTATTCGACGTACTTCACGCACATGAACGCGCCGGCGCACAGCAGCGTGACCAGCAGCCCGCCGATCACCCGGTTGCGCTGGCCCTTGTGTGCTGATTCGACGGCAAAATACATCGTCGCCGAGCTGAGCAGGAGCACCAGCGTATTGGCACCGCCCAGCGTCTTGTTCAGGATCGCCGCGTGTCGCGCGAACAACTCCGGCTGCCCGGACCGCAGCACGATGTACGTGCCCAGAACGCCGATGAAGAACATCACTTCGCTTGCCAGGAACAGCCAGATGCCGACCTTGCCCGGCGCAGTCGGGTCGCCGTGGCTCATCATCGGATCGGGCGCGTGCTCCTCGGCGATGTAACCGTGATCGAGGATCGATTCTTCAGACACTGTCGGGTTCTCCGTTCGCGTTATTCGTTACTCGTTATTCGTCATTAGTTACTTGTTACCCGGCGGCTTGTAAATGATCTGGCAGCTTATCGGGACGCCTTCTTTAACGTCGATCTCCTGTTGCTGCTCGCCGTAGCGCTCGTGCCACGCCATCAGCTTGTACTGTCCGGCCGGTAGATCCTTGATCTCGAACCGCCCATCGCTGTCGGTGACGGCGAAAAAGCGATTGTCGAACACGCCGATGGTCGCGCTCATCCACGGGTGCACGTCGCAGCGCACCTTGATGAACTCCGAAGCGCGAAAGCTCACCGTTTTTTCGCTGCCGGCACGGGTCATGCCGAAGTTCGCCGGCTCGTTCGTCTGCGGGTCCCAGTGCACGTTGTGCATCGTGTCATCGCTCGATCTGACCCGCAGGTTCTGCCCGACACACACGCCGATCGCGTGCGGAACGTATCGGCAATGCACCTGGTCGAGCGTCGCCGCCGGCAGCTTCGAGCCATCGGTCGGCGGCAGACCTTCGATCCGCACGAACGTGTTCGCGAGCCCGCCATCGTTACCGACGACGACCGTCTCCTCCTTCAACTTCGGCGCGCCGGCGTGGCACGGCTGATTTTCGATTTCCTTCATCGGCGGCGGCGCCCCGATGAGAACCACGCGGCCTCGAATCGCGCACGGCCCGTGAACCTCTTCGCTGTGAGCGACCGGCGGCGGAGCTGCGCGGATCGCGCTCCGTTCGGATCGTTTTTTCTCGCAGCTGGCGACCGCGAACACCAGCATGATGCACAGCGACAGTCGCATCAGACCCGGTCCAGCATCATCGCCGTCAGCAGCAGCGGCAGATACACGATCGATGCGAAGAACAGCTTCTTCGCATCGATGCGGGATGCGCTCGCCGCCGCCGAGATCGCGAAGCTCAGGAACGCTAATCCGAGCATCAACGCCACGCTGAAATACGCGGGACCGGCGACGCCCAGCTGCACTGGAAGCAGACTGGCGGGCAACAGCGCCAGCGCGTACAGCACGATCATGCGTCCCGTGATCGGCAGCCGCGGGTCCTGTTCCACCGACGGCAGCATGCGGAATCCGCCAAGACGGTAGTCATTCCGGTACATCACCGCGATTGCCAGGAAGTGCGGCATCTGCCAGAAAAACAGGATTGTGAAGACTGACAGCGCCGCCGGCGACAGCGCGCCCTGCGCCGCGGTGAATCCCATCATCGGCGGGATCGCACCGGGGATTGCGCCGATCACCGTGTTGAGCGTCGTCAAGCGTTTCGCGGGCGTGTACAGCCCCAGGTACCAGACGATCGTGACAAGTCCGAGCAGCGCGGTCAGCAGGTTGACCGTGATCGCCAGCGACAACAGACCCACCAGGCCGCAACCGGTGCCCAGCGTGAGCGCCTCGATCCTGCGGACGCGTCCGGCGGGCAGCGGGCGATTGCGGGTGCGCTGCATCTTCGCATCCTGGTCGCGTTCGATGAGCTGGTTGAGCACCGCCGCGCACGCGGCGCACAACGCGGTGCCGACGATCGTGTTGATCAGCACAGTCCAGTTCGTCGACCCGGCTTTCGCAAGGAAGAAACCGATCGCCGTCGTGGCGACGACGAGCAGATTCATCCGCGGCTTGATCAGCTCGTAAAAGTCACGAGCTCGCGACGGCGCGGCAGCGGCGGTGCCGGGCGAGAGCTGGAGGATGTCCGGCGCGGCGGGCTTCATGCGGGGACCAGCTCCAATTCAGGCGGATGCGGGATCTTCACGGTTCGCGTTTTCGTCATGGGCTGTCCATACCCAAGACGCATCGAGCGCACGGCGATGATAAAGCTGCTGACGAGCACCAGCGCGCCGACGGCCACATGGGCGCTGGCGATGTCAGCCGGCTTGCGCCACAACACCGTCAGCGCGCCGAGGGTAAGCTGCGCGACCAGCAGGACCAGCAGCACGATCGCCGGTTTCAGCAGCGACCTCAGCAGGTTCTTCCCCGCGATCGTCGCGACCAACGCCAGAACCAGACTGCTCACCACCAGCGCCCCGACACGATGGGCGAAATGTAGCCACACCTGCCATGGCGTGACCGGGTCGAGGTTTAGTTGCCACGCACGGATCTGGTTTACCCGAGCGATGTCGCTCGGCGGGATGAGCTGACCATAAGCGAGTGGAAAATCCGGGATGGCAAGTCCCGCTTTCTCATGCCGCATTACCGCGCCCAGAACAAGTTGCGCGAAGACTGCGAGAGCGCAGGCGGCGGAGAGGATGATCACGGTGCGCGACGGCTGCACCGTGCGCTTTGGCGCGACCTCGATCCACCAGCGCGAGCTAACGATCGCGCACAACGTCGCGAGACAGAAAAATAACTGCGCGAAGCACGCATGCACGATGGCAAGATCCAGGTTCACCCAGATCACGCGCAGGCCGCCCAGCACTCCTTGAAAGACAACCGCGGCAAGCACTGATGTTGCCAGCCATCGCGCCCAGCGGCGCCTCTCCAGCTTCCACGCCGCGATGGTCAGCACGATCGAGCACATCCCGACGACCGTGCCCATCAGCCGATGCGTGTGTTCATAGAAAATTCCGCCGACCCACTCGCTCGGCGGGAACGTGAACATGTTGTAGCCGTAGCTGTTCGGCCAGTCGGGCACGCTCATGCCGGCGTTGTGGCTGGTGACCAGCCCGCCCATGAAGATCAGGGGGAAGGTCGCGATCGCGGTGAGAAGGGCGAGGCGGAGAAGAGTCGGGCTGTAAGACGATTTAGTCATTTAGTCATCTGACCATCTGATCACTGGTCAGATGGCCAGATCATCAGATGATCAGATCGTTCAATGCTGCACGACGAGCTTTTCCGCGCCTTCGACGTACCTGGTCTGCGGCAGATAGTCTTCCTCGACCAGCGGCGAGGCGTACTCGTACGGGCCGTGGTAGACGATGGGCACCTGGTGGAAGTTTCCGTGCGGCGGGGGGCTTTCGGTTTCCCATTCGAGCGTGGTCGCGTTCCACGGGTTACGCCCGGCCTTCTTGCCCCACAGGAAGCTGCCGACGAAGTTGATCGCGAACAGGATCTGCACCCCGCCAAGGATGAACGCGCTGTAACTGATGAACTGGTTCATCGGCAGGAAATGCTTGAAGGTGTCGTAGTAGTGCGGGTCGGCGACGCGCCGCGGCATGCCGCCGATGCCCAGGATGTGCATCGGGAAGAACACGCAGTTGAATCCGATGAAGCTGACCCAGAAGTGAATATACCCAAGCGGGTAATTCATGTGCCGTCCGAACATCTTCGGGTAGTAGTAGTAAAGGGCGCCGAAGATTCCGAACATCGTTCCGCCGAACAGCACGTAGTGGATGTGCGCCACGATGAAGTAGGTGTCGTGGATGTGCACGTCCACCGCGGTGCTGGCCATGAAAATGCCCGACAGCCCGCCGATCACGAACATCGCGACGAACGCGATGGCGTTGCACATCGGCACGGTGAACTTGATGTTGCCGCCCCACAGCGTGCCCAGCCAGTTGAACGTTTTGATCGCGCTCGGCACGGCGATGAACATCGTGCTGACCGCGAAGGTGGTTGCGAGCGTCGGGTTCATGCCGCTCTGGAACATGTGATGCGCCCACACCACGAACCCGAGAAACGCGATGCCCGCCATCGCGTAGACCATCGGGCGGTAGCCGAAGATCGGCTTGCGGGCGAAGGTCGCGATGATGTCGCTGACCATTCCCATTGCCGGCAGGATCATGATGTAGACGGCCGGGTGCGAGTAGAACCAGAACAGGTGCTGGTGCAGGATCGGGTAGCCGCCGCCCGAGTTGAACTGCGGCACGCCGGTGAGCGTCCAGTTGAACGGCGTGAAG
>JADMIO012771074.1_pt1 | contig 21335 bp, 15 predicted proteins | sample 8958161 | NCBI WGS metagenome assembly JADMIO01 (sample SAMN16585339, study PRJNA669376) | soil metagenome | isolation source: Crop rotation soil | place: USA: Cullars Rotation, Alabama | collected 2011
CTTTCCCGGCAGCCAGCGCAGCGCCTCGTCGGCGTAGGTGGCGGCCGAGAGCGCCGTCGAGTCGAGCGAGCGCGCCGCCTGCGTGCGCTCGGCCGGCAGGTGCGACCGCCCGAACGGCACGCGGACGACGAACGTGCTTCCCTCGCCGTAGACGCTCTCGACGCCGACGCTTCCGCCGTGCAGCCTGACCAGCTCCTGCACGAGCGCGAGCCCGATGCCGGTGCCCTCGTAGGTGCGCCCGCGCGCGCCCTCGACGCGGTGGAAGCGCTCGAAGACGTGCGGCATCTCCTCGGCCGCGATGCCGATGCCGGTGTCGCGCACCGTCAACTCGGCGGCGCCTTCGACGGCGCGCAGACGAACTTCAATCTCGCCCTCGAAGGTGAACTTGAAGGCGTTCGACAGGAGGTTGAGGACGACCTTCTCCCACATCTCTCGGTCAACGTAGACGGGCTCGGGCAGCTCGTCGCAGTCCACACGCAGCCGCATCCCTGCCCGCTCGATTGCCGAGCGGAAGACGCTCGCGAGGTCGGTGGTGAGCTTGGGCAAGTCGGTCGGCTCGAAGGAAGCCTGCACGCGGCCGGCCTCGATGCGCGAGAAGTCGAGGAGCGTGTTGACCAGCTTGAGCAGCCGTAAGGAGTTGCGGTGCGCCACGTCTACGCGCTCGCGCGTCTCGGGCGGGACGCTCCCGTCGGGCTCGGCGAGCACGTCTTCGAGCGGCCCGAGCATCAGCGTCAAAGGCGTCCGGAACTCGTGTGAGACGTTCGAGAAGAAGAGCGTCTTGGCGCGGTCTAGCTCGGCCAACGCTTCGGCGCGTCGGCGCTCCTCCTCGTAGGCGCGCGCGTTCGAGACGCTGGCGGCGATCTGCGCCGCGGCCAGTTCGAGAAAGCCGCGGTAGTTGTCGTCGAAGAGACGATAAGGGTTGAGCCCCGCGACGAGCACGCCCGCCTCGCCCGCGCGACCCTGCGCCGCGATGGGCACGACCGCGGCCTGATGCGGCGGCCTGTCCCACGCGCCCGCGGGCAAGCCCGACGCGTTCAGGTCGGAGACGAGACAGGGCTCGTCGGTCGAGAGGACTCGCGCGAAGGGCCAGACGGAGTCTTCGCCGTCGAGCGGCGCCGACTCGGGCGCGCAAGGGTGGCCGCGCTCTATACGGCACTGTCCCGCGAGCACGGCGCGGCGCTCTTCGGGCTCGACGAGGTAGATCATAGCGAAGGGCAGGTCGTGCGCGTTGGCGTTGAGGCAGTCGGTGCTGAGCCGGCAAGCCTCCTCGACCGTGCGCGCGTCGGCGGTCGTCGCCGCCAGCTCGCGCAGCAGCGCCAACTGCCGCTCGCCTATGACGCGCTGCGTGTCGTCTGTGTTGGCGCAGATGATGCCGCCGACGCTGCCGTCGTCGTTCGGGATGGGGCTGTAGGAGAAGGTGTAGTAGGTCTCTTCGGGGTAGCCGTTGCGCTCCATGATGAGGAGCTGCTCCTCGACGTAGGTGCCCTCGACGCCGCCGAGCGCCGTCTCAAGCATCGGCCCGATGTCCGGCCAAATCTCGCGCCACACTTCGGAGGCGGGCCGGCCGAGCGCCCGAGGGTGCTTGCCGCCGACGATTGCCCTGTACGGGTCGTTGTAGAGCTTAATAAGCTCGTCGCCCCAGCCGAGCCAGAAGGGCTGGCGCGAGGTGAGCATGATGCGGACGGCCGTCTTCAAACTCTGCGGCCAAGACCCGGCGGGGCCGAGCGGCGTCCGCGACCAGTCGAAGGAGCGTATGCGCTCGCCCAGCTCTCCCCCGCCGCTCAGGAAGCTCGTCGCGCCCTGTGAGTCCCGCACTTTAGACAAACCCTCTTGTCCTTCCCTGCCCGCCGCGTTCGGCGCCGGCGCCCTATGCCGAATCCCGCGCGGCCACCCCGAGGCGCGTCCGTACGTGAAAGTTATTAAGACGGATGAATGGCAAGGACTAATTACGACAGCCGAACGCGCGAAGTCAATCCCGGCCGCGTCCGGCCCCGCACTTTACGGCCCGGGCCTCTTTCGTGTTATGAAGGTAACCGCCTCAAGGTTGAAATGTGGAAGGGGGATTGGGATGGCTGCCAACTGCACACATCTGAGTCAGGTCAGGGAGGTCGCGCCCGGCTCCGAAGGCTGCGAGGACTGCCTGAAGATCGGGGGCCGCTGGGTTCACCTGCGCCTTTGCATGGAGTGCGGGCACGTCGGGTGCTGCGACAGCTCGCCGAACAGGCACGCGACCAAACACTTTCACGCGACCAGACACCCCGTCATCAAGTCATTCGAGCCCGGCGAAGAGTGGGGCTGGTGCTACGCGGACGAGCTGTTCTTCGAGTCGCTCTGAGGCGGCTCAGGCGTCGGGGGCCATCTTCTCCAAAATCTCAAGCTCCGTCGCGGACGCCTCCACCCCCAACTCCCTGTACCTGCCGGCCAGAGAGATGAGGGCGACCGCCCTGTGATAGTTGTCGCGGACGAAAGAGGCGGCCACGAGCGAGCGGCGCAGAAGGTTTCGGGCCGAGGGCGTCCCGCCGCGCCGCGCCGACGCCGACGCGGCCTCCATGAACGCCAACGCCTTCGGGTACGCGTGCTCTACTGCCTCGGCGTCGGAGAGCGCGTCCGAGGCGGCGCGCTCGGACAGTTCGGGCCGGCCGGCCGCCGCGAAAGCGTCGGCGAGGTCGAGCCGGCAGAGCGACCTCGCGAACGCGTCCGCGATCATCCCTGCGGCCCGCAGCGCCGGCCCGTCGTGGCCCGAGCTTGCGCAGCGCGTCGCCAACTCCCTCAGAGCTTCGTGCCTCTGCTCTTCGAGGCTCATCATCGCGGCCACGCGCAACGCCTCTTCGGCGTCCCCCGCCGTCAGGTGACCGGCCGCAAGCTCGGCCAACAGGCGGTCGCGCTGGATGACGCCGTAGCCGCCGGCCACCTCCTCTTCCAACGCGGCCTCGCGCGCAGCGGCCAGATTCTCCGAAACCTTGTCGCCGCTTCCGCCTTCGTGATGCGCGAGCGCGAGCCTGATTAAGGCCGAGGCGAACCGGAACCCGTTCTCTATCTCGTCGGCCACCTGCTCGGCCGAGTCGAAGCGCCCCGACGCGGCGAAACCTGCGGCGAGGTCGGCCAGCGCCTCGTCCTTCGGGAACGACTTCCCCATCCCGTCGTGCGGCGCCGCGTCGAAATCGGCGCAGAGCCGCCGGGCGCCGTCGAGCGCTTCCACGGCGCGCACTTCATCGCCGAGTTCCCTGTACTGCGCGGCTATCGCCATCCGCGCGTAGACGCCGCTCTGCGGAGACTCGATCTCCGCGGCCGCCGCGTCGGCCTTCGCCAACAGCTCCGCGGCCTCTTCGTTCGGCCCGCCGCGCGGCGCCGCAGCCGCCAGCCCGCAGTACGTCGCGCTCCTGACGGCCGGGTCTTCTATCGAGTCGCAGACCCCGGCGGCGCGCTCGAACTCGCCGGCCCCGGCGCACAGAAGGGCGATTCGGTTGAGGGTCGGCGCGTCGTCGTCGAGTTCCCCGGCCGCCTCGACGGCGCGGTCGAACTCGCCGGCCTCTGCGTACCTGACGGCCACCTCTCCCAGCGCCAGCGCGTAAAGGCCGGGGTCGTCTATCGTCCCGATCAGCTCCTCGGCGAACTGGTCGTCGCCCAGCTCGACGGCGCGGGCCGCGACGTTCGCCAGCGCCCCGTCCCTCGCGAACGAGTCTCCGATTCGCTCGGCCACGTCGGCCGCCGCGTCGAGTTCCCCTGCCTGCGCGTACTGCTCGGCCAAGAGCGCCAACGCGCCCGAACGCCCCTCGGCGTCGTCCACGGCTTCGGCGAAGTGTTCGGCGTAGTCCAAGAAGAGGGTGACGGTGCTCTCGCCCCCCGCCATGCTTTCGTCCATAGTCTGCAACCGTTAACCGTCGTCAGTTATCAACGATACTTCGGGACTTGCAGAATACTACAGGGGCCCGCGGGGCGACACGCGCGAACCGCCGCCGAGCGCCGGACGAGGAAAAGGCCGCGACACCGAAGGGCGCCGCGGCCTTTTCATAACGCTACGTGACGCGCGGGAGTTAGAAGTCCAGGCGCGCGCCCAACTGGAAGGTGAACGGGACGCCGACCGGCGGGCCGAAGCCGGGGCCGTAGAGCGAGACGGGTTGCAGGAAGGTCGCGCGCGAGGCCGCGCTGCTCGTGCCGAGCCGGTCTGCGAACGAGAGGTTCTCGACGTTGAAGAGGTTGAAGAAGTTCGCGTAGGGCTTGATCTTCACCTTCTCGCCGATGTTGAAGACCCTCGTCACGCGCAGGTCAACGTTGAAGAAGCGCCCGCTGCGACTTTCGATCTGGCCGTTGTTGACGACGAAGCCGTCGCGGACGCTGTTCACGTCGAGCTGCGTGCAGCCGCGCGCGCGCGCGGCCGCGGGCACGCCGTTGCCGGCGACGAGCGACTGAAGCACGGCCGACACGTCGGTGCCGGCGCAGAGGCGGTCAACCGAGCTGCGTCCGTCGCCGTCAACGTCAACGCCCGCGAGCGGCGAGTAGGGCCGCGCGCTGGCGAGCTGCGCGATGGGCGCCAGCTCGAACCCGCCCGGCACGTTGAAGACGCCGGAGAGCACGACGCGGTGGCGCTCGTCAATGCGCGTGGGGCCGAACTCCTCGGGCCGGAACTGCTGCTCGGGCGTGACGGCGATGCCGTTGCCGCTGTAGGAGGCGACGGGCTGCCCGCCCCACGAGCGCGAACTCGAAAGCACGTAGCTCGCCGAGTAGAGCGAACGGCGCCCGCGGTACTTGAGCGTGGTCGTCCAACTGTCGAAGAACGAGCGGTTGGTCGAGGTGAACATGTTGATCTGTTCGAGCCGGCCCGCGCCGAGCCCCGCGGCGACGAAAGCCTGATCGAAGTAGCGCGTGTTGGCGCCGCGCACGCACTGCGGCGCGGCGGGAACGGCGCCGGGGAACGCCGGGTTGCAGAAGTTGAGACGCGGGTTGACGTTCTGCACGCGGTTCTCGTGGATGCCGATGGTGTGCACGTAGTCGCTCGACAGGACGTAGTTGCTCCCGAGGTTGTGCTCGAAGCCGAGCGAGAACTTCTGCACGTAGGGGTCTGTCAGCGTCGGGTCGTTGATGCGCCCGAAGCCGCCGGCCTCAAGGTTGGCGGTGCTGAAGCCCGCGGGCGGCGCGGGCAGCGGGTCTACGCCGAAGCGGAAGGCGGCGAGCTGCCCCGAGCCGACGCGGTCGTTCACGAGGTCGAGCACCGTCTGGTAGATGGTCGGGTTCGACTGCTGCGTGGCGAAGAGAGTCAGGTTCTGGAACAACTGGTCGTAGAAGATGCCGTAGCCGCCGCGGATGACGGTGCGCCCGTCGCCCTTCGGATCCCACGCGAAGCCGACGCGCGGCTGGAACTCGCGCCAGCTCGGCGTGGTGCGCGCGAGCCGGTCGGCGTCGCCCGCGATGGCCTGCGCGCGCGGCTCGTTGAGCTGGCGCAGTATCTGCATCGTGCGGTTGTTGGTCTGCGGCACGAGCAGGCGGATGTTGGCGTCCCAGCGCAGGCCGAGGTTGAGGGTCAGGCGGGGCGTGACCTTGAAGTCGTCCTGAAGGTAGAGCGCGAGCTGGTGGAAGGGCTCCTGGCCCGTGTCGCCCTCGCCCGTCGAGAACGTGACCTCGTTGACCGCGCCCGGCGTGGCGAAGCCCTGCGGGTAGAGTCCGTTGGTGTTGTTGCGGATGGTGAGCGGGTCGTCGAAGAAGAAAATCTGGTAGCCGTTGGCGCCGAAGAAGAAGAAGCCGTCGAGCTTCGTGTGGATGTAGTTGACGCCCGCCTTCAGCGTGTGGCGGCCGGCGATGAACGAGTAGTCGTCGCGGAACTGGAACTTGCGCTGGATGGTCTCCTGCGGGACGTTGACGTTCGCGCCCGACTGCACCGACGGGAAGACGATGTTCGGGTTCGTGGTGACGGCGAGGATGTCGTTCTGGAACTTCTGGTACTGGAAGGTGAACTGGTTGAGCGAGCTGGGGCCGACGGTGTAGGTGTGGTTGACGACGAAGCTGTAGAGCTTGTTGTTGTTCGTGTTGCCGTTCGAGAGGTCGCCCGGCTGGCTCGGGTCGAACTGGTCGTTGGGCGAGTCGTTCTTCTGGTACGAGAAGCGGTAGAACATCGCCTGCTTGCTCGTGAGGTGGTGGTCTATCTTCGCCGTGAGCAGCGTGTCGTTGTAGGGCGTCGGGATGGTCGCGGAGCCGGTCACACCGGGGATGGCGTTAATCTCGGGCAGCAGCGCGGGGTTGACGAGGATGTTCTGCCGCTCGCGGAAGCGTTCGAGCGCGCCGAAGAAGAAGAGCTTGTCCTTCTTGATGGGGCCGCCCAAAGAGCCGCCGAACTCCTCGCGGTTGAACTTGGGCTTGGGGTCTGTAGACTGCTTCTCGAAGAAGTCGCGGGCGCGCAAGCTCTCGTTGCGGTAGGTGCCGAAGAGCGAGCCGTGGAACTCGTTCGAGCCCGACTTGGAGACGACGTTGACGACCGCGCCGACCGAGCGGCCGCTCTCGGCCGTCCAGCGGTGCTGCAAGACCTGAAACTCCTGTATGGACTCGTAGGCGAAGTTCTGAAGCAGACTGCCGACGACGTTGTCCTTGTTGTCGCCGCCGTCAACGTTCACGTCGAGCTGGCGGCCGTCGCCGCCGTTGAAGCCGATGTTGCCGACGCGCGTCTTGGTCGGGTCGAAGTTGCCGACCGGTCTTGCCTCGGGCGCGACGATGGAGAGGCTGGCGAAGGTGCGGTTGATGAGCGGCAGCTCGCGCACCTCGGTCGGCGTGATGTTGCGGCCGAGTTCCGAGGTGGTGGTCTGCACGAGCGCGGCCTCGGACGTGACCTGCACGGTCTCGCTCAGCTCGCCCGGCTTGAGGTCGAAGTTCTGCGTCACGGTCGCGCCGACGTTCACGTCCAGCGCGGCGAGGAGCGCCTTGCTGAAGCCCTTGGACTCGACCGTCACCTCGTACGTCCCGGCCGGCAAGTCCGCGAGCGTGTACTCGCCCGCTTCGTTCGTCGTCGCCGTGCGCGAGCGGCCCGTCGCCTTGCTGCGCGCGGTGACTGAGGCGTTGGGAACGGCGGCGCCCTGAGCATCTGATACCCGACCGGTGATGTTGCCCGTCGTCAACTGCGCCGAGGCGTGGGCCGCGAGCAGGACGATGAGCGCGAAAGAGGCTGCGAGGAATCGAGGGGCTGTCCGCATACTGGGTGTCATTTGCCAGTACCTCCTTAGGGTTGGCCTGTTAAAGAACTGTGGCAGGATGGGTGGGCTGATTGAACCATACGGGAGACATTCGAGACAATACTCGCAAGCTACGTTCCGGAGAAAAGAATCCGGTTTTCCCGCGAATTTAGCGGCGAGGCGGCGACCCCCTCCGCCGTCGCACTTCAAATATTTGAAGAAATCTTCTGAATTTTGGGCGTTCTTAAACCGCGGACGGGCGAGGCCCGCGGCCGTGTGCGCGGCGGCCTGCCCGGGCCGTCGAGATTATTGTTGGCGCCGCGGACGCGGGCTGCTATAGTTTTTGAAGCCCGACGAAGCAGTTCGCCCCTCTCCGTTGTGCCCCGGCAGATTTAAAGCACCCCTCACAACTGAATAGAACCTTCGGACAGAAAGCCATGACAGCGAAGCTTCCCCCCTTTGCCTTCGCGCGCGCGCTGCGTGCGTTGTTGCTGTGCGCCCTGCTCGCGGCCGCCGCGACGGCCGCCGGCGCGCAGACGCCCGCGTCCGTCCCCGGCAGCCCTGTGCTTCTGACCGAAGGTACGGGCACGACGACGCGCGGCGTCGCCTACGAGGCCGTGACCTTCCGCTCGGAGCCCTTCCCCGCGGTCTCGCCCTACAACTGGAACGCGGACAAGTCCAGCGCGCGCGACCAGCGGACGCGCGTCATGCTCTTCGCGATGAACCTCGCGCTGCTGCCGGGCGAGTGCGGCGCGGCGGCGCCCGGCTCGTGCGCGATGGCGCTGACGGCCGACGCGCAGGATGCCTCGGGCCGCCTCTACCCGCTCAAGGTCGAGGCGGTGACAAAGCCGAAGTACGTCAGGCTTCAGCCGGTGCCCGGCGACCCCGCGCGCCAGCAGCCGACCGAAGTTCAACAGGACTGGCTCTACGCCGTCACGCTGCGCTTGGACGACGCGATGACCGACGCGCTCGGCGACGTGCTCGTACGCGTCAGCCTCCACGGCCTCGCCTCGAACCGCGTCCGCATCGCCGTCGGGCAGGCCGGCGCCGGCCCGGCCACCGACGCGACGAGCGAATACGTCGCGGCAGCGCCCGCTGCGGAGCCGACGCCCTACCCTCTTCTCACGCCGAAGGCTTACGGGCCGGGCGAAGCCTCGACCGCCGATACGACTCGGCTACTCGAACAGGCGACGTGGGGGCCGACGAGCGCCGAGGTGACGCGCGTCCAGCAGATAGGACTCCGCGCCTTCGTTGACGAGCAGTTCAACGCGCCCCTCGCCAACCCCGCGAAGGGCTCCGACTACGCAGACCTCGCGTTCCCGCTCGACGACTCTTCGCAGCAGTGTCCGAACGGCTCCGCCAATCAGGCCGACTGCCTGCGCGACAACTACTCGGTCTACCCCTTGCAGAAGCAGTTCTTCACGAACGCGCTGACGCGCCCGGCGCAGTTACGCCAGCGCGTCGGCTTCGCGCTCCACCAGATTTTCGTCGTCTCGAACCGCGACATCCCGAACCCTTCGTGGATGACGCCGTACCTACAGGCGCTCGACCGCGGCGCGTTCGGCAGCTACCGCGCGCTGCTCGGCGACATCACTTTGAACCCCGCGATGGGCGAGTACCTCGACATGCGCCGCAGCCTCGCCACCAATTCTAACGAGAACTTCGCGCGCGAGGTCTTGCAGCTCTTCTCGGTCGGCGTGAACCAGCTCAACACGGACGGCACGCCCGTACTCGACGCTCAGGGCTCGCCCGCCCCGACCTACACGCAGACGAACGTCAACGAGTTCACGCGCGCCTTCACGGGCTGGAATCTCGCGCCGGTCTTTCAGGCCGGCACGTCGAACTACCGCGACCCGATGACGCCGCGCAACGGGACGACGCACGACACGGGCGCGAAGACTCTCTTCTCGACGCCGCTCGCGGGCTGCGCGGGCGCGTCCGGCGCGGCCAACGGCGCGTGCGCGCAGAACGAGTTGAACGCCGCGCTCGACGTGATCGCGAATCACCCGAACGTCGGCCCCTTCGTCTCGCGCCAGCTCATACAGCACTTGGTGACGAGCAACCCTTCGCCCGCCTACGTCGCGCGCGTCGCCTCGGTCTTCAACAGCGACTGCAACGGCCTCTACCCAGAGAGCCCCTGCGGCGCGCGCGGGAACATGAAGGCCGTCGTGCGCAACATCCTCCTCGACCCAGAGGCGCGCGGCGACCTCAAGACCGACCCGAACTTCGGCCGCCTGCGCGAGCCCGTCCAGTACCTCAACAACCTCCTGCGGGCCTTCAACGCGACGAGCGACGGCGTCGTCGGCAACCGCTCGTCGGGCGGCGATCTGCCGAACGCGCTCGACCAGCCGGTCTTCCAGCCGCCGACCGTCTTCAGCTACTACTCGCCCGACTACGAAGTGCCGGGGACGAACCTGCAAGGCCCGGCCTTCCAGATTCTCTCCACTTCGACGACGCTCCGCCGCGCCAACGCCGCCAACCAGCTCATCTACACCGGCATCAACGTCGGCGCCAACAACCCTTCGGGGACGCAGCTCAACTTCACAGACCTCGACGCGCTCGCGGCCGGCGACGGCTCGCAGCTCGTTGACCGTCTCAACGCGCTCCTGCTCCACGGCACGATGTCGGCGCAGATGCGCGCGGCCGTGTTGACCGCGGTGCAGGCCGTCTCCGCAAGCAGCCCGCGCCAGCGCGTGCAGACGGCCGTCTATCTGGTCGTGACCTCCCCGCAGTACGACGTGCAGAGGTGAAACTGATGCCACACACACGCAGAGACTTCTTGCGCGGCTCGGCCTGCGCGCTGGGCGGAATCGCTCTGGCTTCGAGCGTCGAGAGCTTCGGCCTCGTCGGCGCGTTGGCGCAAGGCGGCGCGGCCGCCGACTACCGCGCGCTCGTCTGCGTCTTCATGAACGGCGGCAACGACTGCAACAACACGGTCGTTGACCTCGGCCAGTTCGGCGCTTACGACTCCACGCGCAACGCCGCCGGGCTCGCCATCGCGCAGCCGAGTCTGCTCCCCGTCTCGCCCGCGTCGGGCGGCTCGTACGGCCTGCACCCGAGCATGCCGGAGTTTCAGACGCTCTTCGGGCAGGGCCGCCTCGCCGTCGTCTGCAACACAGGCCCGCTCGTCGAGCCCCTGACGCGCACGACCTATCAGAACGGGACGGGCAAGAAGCCGCTTCAACTCTTCTCGCACTCGGATCAGGTCGGGCTCTGGCAATCGGCCATCGCGAACAACGTCGCGCAGACGGGCTGGGGCGGGCGCGTGGCCGACCGCACGGCCGGACTCAACGGCGCGGCCACCTTCCCGCAGGTCATCACCATCGCGGGCATCAGCCTCTTCGTCACGGGCCTGAACGCGCGCCCGCTCGCCATCGGCGACTCGAACACGTCGCTCGCCAACGTGCTGCCGCTACAGATGACCGGCGCCGACGCCAACAACAGCGCGCGCCGCACGGCCTTCGACCAGATACGCGCGCTCGACGCAAACCTCACGCTCGTCAAGGCCGCGGCCGACACCCGCACCGGCGCGCTCGCCGCGCGTACGGCGCTACAGTCCGTGAGCCCCGTCATCAGCACGACGTTCCCGAACACGACGCTCGGCCGCCAACTCCTGCAAGTCGCGCGCGTCATCAAGGCCAGCACCGACACGGCCGCGGGCATCAACATGAAGCGGCAGATTTTCTTCTGCAACCTCGGCGGCTTCGACACGCACAGCGCACAAGTCGCGGGGCAGTCAACGCTCCTGCAACAGGTCAGTCAGGCGATGAACGCGTTCTACGGCGCGACCGTCGAGCTGGGTTTACAGGACAAGGTGACGACCTTCACGCTCTCGGACTTCGGCCGCACGTTCTCGCCTTCGGGGACGGGCGCGGGCGCCGTCGGCTCAGACCACGGCTGGGGCAGCCACCACTTCGTCCTCGGCGGCGCGGTACGCGGCGGCGGCTTCTACGGCCGTTACCCGACGCTCGCGCTCGGCGGCCCCGACGACGCCGACAACCGGGGGCGCTGGATACCGACGACCTCCGTCGAGCAGTACGCGGCCACGCTCGCCGCTTGGTACGGGCTCACGGCCGCCGACTTCCCCGCGGTCTTCCCACTGCTCGACCGCTTCGCGACGCCGAACCTCGGCTTCATGTCCTAATGTTCAGAATCAAAGTCCTCGTCCTCTTCCTCTTCGCGGCGTTCGCGGCCGCGCTGCTCTTCGCGGACGGCGGTGCCGTCCCCGGCGCGCGGGCTTTCTCGAACGGCCCGCCCGCCGGCTACACGCACGCGCCGGGCGAGTTGGACTGCTCCGACTGCCACACCACGCCCGCGCAGAGCGCCGGCACCATCAAGCTCACGGCGCCGCAGCAGTACGCGCCGGGCCAGACCTACGACATCACCGTCACGCACGCGTCTTCAGACCCGGCGCGCGTGCGCTGGGGCTTCCAGTTGACCGCGCTCGACTCGGCCGACCAGAAGGCCGGCACGCTCGCGCCCGCCGACGACCTGACGCAAGTCCTCACAGGGCAGGGGCGCTTCCCCGCGCGCCAGTACGTCGAGCACACGCAGAAGGGGACGTTCAACGGGCAGCAGAACGGCGCGACGTGGACGTTCAAGTGGACTGCGCCCGCGCAGGACGTGGGCTTCGTCACCTTCTACGTGGCCGGCAATCAGGCGAACGGCGACCACAGCAGCGGCGGCGACAACATCTACTTCACCTTCGCCTCGGCCGCCTACCAGCCGCCCGCCCCGAACCCGATTGACGACACGACCTTCTTCGTCACGCAGCACTACCGAGACTTCCTCAACCGCGAGCCCGACACGCCGGGGCTCAACTTCTGGGTCGGCGAGATTGAGTCGTGCAACACGGACGCGCAGTGCCGAGAGGTGAAGCGCATCAACGTCAGCGCCGCCTTCTTCTTATCAATCGAGTTTCAGAACACCGGCTACCTCGTCGAGCGCATGTACAAGGTCGCCTACGGCGACCGCACCGAAGCCTCGACGGGGCTGGTCGTGCCCGTCATACGCCGCCCGGAGTTCGCGGCCGACGCGCCGCTCATCAGCAACAACGTCGTCGTCGGGCAGGGCGACTGGCAGACGACGCTCGAAAACAACAAGACGGCCTACGCGCAGGCGTTCGTCCAGCGCCAGCGCTTCACAGACATCTACGGCGCGTTGGACGCGACGCAGTTCGTAGACCGTCTGAACCAGAACGCGGGCGGCGTGCTGACCGAAGCCGAGCGCGCGAGTCTCGTAGACGAATTGGCGAGGGGCATTAACCCCGTCGCGTCGCGCGCCGACGTGCTCAGGAAGGTGGCCGAGAACGCCGAACTCGACCGGCGCGAGAAGAGCCGCGCGTTCGTGCTGATGGAATATTTCGGCTACCTCCGACGCAACCCGGACGACGCGCCGGAGCCCGGACTCAACTACGCCGGCTGGAACTTCTGGCTCTCGAAGCTCAACCAGTTCGGCGGCAACTTCGTCGAGGCCGAGATGGTCAAGGCGTTCCTCTCTTCGGACGAGTACAGGAAGCGATTCGTCCAGTAACCTTCGGCCGAAGCCGAACACGTAAGGCCGCCGGGAATAGACACCCCGGCGGCCTTTCCTTCTCCCGCCGCGCCTTAAGCCGGCGTGGAAACCGAACCGCATTAAGAGTATCGGAATGAAGAGAGGCAAGTCACTTTCGGGTTCGTCGAGGGGGCATACGGTGATCAGTAAGGAAGTTCTTCTCGCTTGGTCTGACGAGGCGTCGCGCGGCGACGACCCCATGCTGTCGGCGCTGCTCCTTCAACTCGCCAACCTCCGAGGCTGCTCCGACCACTGGAGCATAGAGATGCTGAAGAGGATCGCCGACCTCAAGGCGGGCGAGGCGTCGGCGCGCGTGGACTCGGAAGAAGACTGGCCGGAACTCATCGGCGACTGAACCTCCGCCGAGGGCCGCGGCGTTCACTTCGACAGTTCTCCCGCCAGACGTTCGAGCCGGTCGCGGTACTCGATCCTTCCCATCCACTCACGCGGCCAGCAGTCCGCGCCCAGATGCGCCCCGGCGAAGGCGCCGGTCAGGCACGCGATGGAGTCGGAGTCGCCCGAGGTGACCGCGGCCCTGCGCAGAGCCTTCAAAGGCTCGTCCGGGTAGAGCAGAAAGCACAGGAGCCCCGTGGCGAAAGCCTCTTCGGCCACCCAGCCCGCGCCCGTGGCGAGGCACGGGTCGGCCTCGTAGTCCGGCGACGCGAGCGCGGCTTCGAGACGTTGAAGGACGCTCAGACATTCCTCCCAACCCCTCTCGATGAACCCCTCCGGCGATTCGACTCCCGGCCGCCGCCACAACTCGCCCAGCCAGCCGGCGTGATACACAGACCTCTGCGACAGCGCGTAGTCCCTCAGCACGCCGACCAACGCCCGCGGCCCCAAGCCCGCGGCCAGCCGCGCGACGGCGTACGCCGTCAGGTCTGACGCCGCCAGCGCCGTCGGGTGGCCGTGCGTGAGCGCCGCCTGAAACTGCGCGAGCGCGGCCCGCTCAGCCTCGCCGACGCCGTGGGCCTCCGCCGTGAGCAGCCCGACCGGCGCCACCCTCATGTTCGCGCCGCACCCCTTCGAACTCTTCACCGTCGCTTCGAGCCAGTGTCCGCCGGCACCCAGCCCCTCGCACGCCCTGAGGCACGTCATGCCGGGCGCGCGGTTGTTGTCGGGCGAGTTCAACCACTCGACGAACGCCGCGCGCATGTGCGACTCCACGGACGCGGGCGACATGTCGCGCCCGGCGAGAGCCGCGGCCAGCGCCTCGCCCACGGCCAGCGCCATCTGCGTGTCGTCCGTCACTCTGGCCGGGTCGCCGGACGGGCCAGCGGGGCCGCCCGGCGGCCAACGCCTCAGAATCTCTTCCACGGAAAGGAACTCGGTCGGCGCGCCCCACGCGTCGCCGAAGGCGAGCCCGAACAGGCAGCCCGCCGCCCTGTCTTCCCTCTTAACCCGACTCTGTTCCACCCGCCCTCACCGCCGCGAAAAATTCTTCTTGACAACCGTCCGACTTAGCGTATCATCTACGCGAACGTTAGCGTAGCACGGACGCTATTGCGTGTAAAGAAATTTCTTGAGAGGCGGGGCCGATGAAATTCAGCTACGAGTTCGAGAGGCCGGGGCTGACCGTGGACTGCGTCATCTTCGGGCTAGACCTCGACGAGGAGACGCTGCGGGTCATGCTCGTCGAGAGAGACCTTGAGCCCTTCGCCGGGATGTGGGCGATACCGGGCGGCTTCGTCAGGCGGGGCGAGACCTTGGAGGCGGCGGCCGAGCGCGAGCTTCGTGAAGAGACCGGCATCGCTGAAGTCTTCCTCGAACAGCTCTACACGTTCGGCGACCCCGCGCGCGACCCGCGCGGCTGGGTCGTCTCCGTGGCCTACTACGCGCTCGTCTCCCCCGAGAAGCATCACGTCCGCGCGGCGACCGACGCGCGGCAGGCGCGCTGGTTCCCCGTGGACGCGCTGCCCCCGCTCGCCTTCGACCACGCGGAGATTCTGAAGACGGCGCTCGGGCGCCTACGCGGGAAGCTGACATACGCGCCCGTCGGCTTCGAGCTGCTGCCGCGCAAGTTCACCGTCAAGCAGTTGCAGAAGCTCTACGAGATCGTTCTGGGCACGACGCTCGACAACCGCAACTTCAGGAAGAAGATTTTCGGCATGGACGTGCTCCGCGAGCTGAACGAGATGCAGAAGGGCGTGCCGCACCGCGCCGCGCGGCTCTACGAGTTCGACGAGCGCAAGTACCGCCGGCTCGTCAAGCGCGGCCTGAGTTTCGGACTCTAAACGGGACTAACACACACCCGGCGGCGTCGAGCGTCGCCGACTTTTTTTACCCCCGAGTCTTAGCGTCAGTTTTACGCTAAGCAGCCTGAAGGAGGCCAGTCAATGAGCAAGAGAGTCGAACTACTCGTCATAGACCCGCAGATAGACTTCTGCGACCCCGCGCGCGGCGCGCTCTACGTGCCCGGCGCCGAGCACGACATGGCGCGCCTCGCCGCGATGGTGCGCCGCCTGAAGGCGAAGCTCGACGACGTGCACGTCACGCTCGACTCGCACCACTTCATACACATCGCGCACCCCGTCTTCTGGAAGGACTCGAAGGGCGCGCACCCGCCGGTGTTTACGCGCATCAGCCGCGCCGACGTCGAGAACGGCGTCTGGACGCCCACGTCGCCCGGCATGTACCGGCGCGCGCTCGACTACGTCCGCCGCCTCGAACAGAACGGCCGCTACGAGCTGACGGTCTGGCCGCCCCACTGCCTCATCGGCAGCCCCGGCCACGCCGTCTTCCCAGAGCTGTTCGCCGCGCTCAACGAGTGGGAGACGCGGTTCGCCTTCGTGGACTACGTCACGAAGGGCAGCAACATCCTGACCGAGCACTACTCGGCCGTTCAGGCAGACGTGCCCGACCCTTCGGACGCCTCGACGCAGATCAACACGCGCCTCGTCCGGGCGTTGGAGCAGGCCGACACGGTCGCCATCGCGGGCGAGGCGCGCACGCACTGCCTCGCCAACACCGTGCGCGACATCGCCGACGCCTTCGGCGACGACTCTCTCGTCTCGAAGCTCGTGCTGCTGACCGACGCTTCGAGCGACATCCCCGGCTTCGAGTCGCACGCGCAGGACTTCATGAACGAGATGAAGAATCGCGGGATGCAGCTCTCGACCACGACGGAATTTTTGGCCTGAAGAAAGGAGACCGACAGATGCCGATACTTAACGACGCCGCACTCGACAGCCACGCGCTCCCCAACAGCCACTACGGCTATTCGGCCACGCGCCTCGAAGAGCTGGGCGCGACCGAGTACACGGTCGTCACCGTCGCCTGCGACGTGAGCGGGAGCACGGCCGGCTTCATCTTCGACATGGAGGCGGCCGTCGCGCGCGTCGTGCTGGCCTGCAAGTCGAGCCCGCGCGCCGACAACCTTCTGCTGCGCCTCGTCGCCTTCGACGACACGCTCGCGGAGGTTCACGGCTTCAAGCTCCTTGAGAACTGCGACCTCGCGGACTACGGCGGCGTGCTGCGCGCTGGCGGCTCGACCGCGCTCTACGACGCGGCCGAGAACGCCGTCACGTCAACCATAGACTACGGCCGGCAGCTCCTCGCCGGAGACTTCTCGGCCAACGCCATCCTCTTCGTCATCACCGACGGCATGGACAACGCCTCTCGCCAGCCCGCGCGCAAGGTGCAGGAGGCGCTGGCCGAGGCGGTCAGGAGCGAGGCTTTGGAGTCGTTCGTCTCCGTGCTCATCGGCGTGAACGTGCAGGACGCGCAGGCTGCGAGCTTCCTGCGGCAGTTCCAGAGGGACGCGGGCTTCACGCAGTACGTCGAGCTGGACAAGGCCGACGCGCAGACGCTCGCGCGCCTCGCCGAGTTCGTCTCCCGCAGCGTCAGCGCGCAGTCGCAGGCGCTCGGCACGGGCGGCGCTTCCAAGCCGCTCGTCTTCTGAACGGGTCACTCGGATGAACGCCGACAGCGCCTTTCAAATCGGAGCGACGCACGCCGTCTGTCAGGACTACGCGGCCGCCGGGCTGTGCGGGCACGGCCCTTACGCCGTCCTGTCCGACGGCTGTTCGTCCTCGCCCGACACTGATATCGGCGCACGGCTGCTGGTCAAGGCGGCCGAGCGACTGCTCCGCGAGTCGGGCGCGATGTCGGCGTCCGGGCTCGCCGCGCTGCACGCGGAGGCCGCGCGTCTCGCGCTCTCTTGGGCTGAGATGCTCGGCCTCGAACCGCAGGCCGTTGACGCCACCCTGCTCACCGCGCACGTCGGCGGCGACGAACTGCTCGTCGGCTGCTCGGGCGACGGCGTCGTCTGCCTTCAGACTGCGGACGGCGCGCTCGACGTGTACAGCGTCAACTTCCCGAGCGGCTATCCGGTCTACCCGGCTTACGCGCACCAACCCGCGCGCCTGCGTGGGCTCGCGGACGCCGGGCGCGCGTGCAGAGAGGTGACGCGGCTGCGCGCGCCGTCCGTTCGAGAGCGGCTGCGGCAGGTTCAAGAGCGGCTGCGGCGGGTTGACGTGTCTGGCGGCGACGCCGTGACGGAGGTCTTCGCCTTCGACGCCGCCGCTTACAGGTTCGCGTCGCTGCTCTCCGACGGCGTCCACACCTTCCAACACGCGGAGGCGGTTCCTTTGGAGTCGGTCTTGCCCGAACTCGTCTCCTTCAAAAACACGCGCGGCGCTTTCGCCGGGCGGCGGATGAAGATGTTTCTGAAGGACTGTCGGCGGAAGGGCTGGCGGCACGCGGACGACCTGTCTCTGGCGGCGCTGCACCTCGGAGGTTGAAGTTGACGCTGAAAGCCGTCCTGCCCGGGTTGGGCAGTCTCTTCAAAGGCGACGCAACCGTGAAGCGTTATTACGTTCAAGGCGGCGGCGAGGTCAGACTCGACAAGTCCGACTTCAAGGCGCAGGGCGGCGAGGGCTCGATCTACGTCCGAGGCGCGCACGCCTACAAGATTTATACGGACATCCGTCGCGCCATCCCGCCCGCTAAGATTCGGGAGCTGTCGGCGCTCAACCGGCCCAACATCGTCCGCCCGCTCGAAGTCCTCCTCGACGAGAGGAACCGCGCCGCGGGCTACTCGATGCGAGCGGTCGGGCGCTCTTACGCGCTCTGCCAGCTCTTCCCGAAGGCGTTCCGGCAGAGGAACAACCTGACGCCGGAGGCGGCCTTGCGCCTCGTGCTGATGTTGAGAGAGGGCGTGAGCCACGTCCACTCGAAAGGCGTACTCGTCGTAGACCTGAACGAGATGAACTTCCTCGTCGCGGAAGACTTCTCGGAGGTCTACTTCATAGACGTTGACAGCTACCAGACGCCCTCTTTCCCCGCGTCGGCGCTGATGGAGAGCGTGCGCGACCGGCACGCGCGGGAGTTCTCGACCGCGTCGGACTGGTTCTCCTTCGCCGTCGTCTCCTTCCAGACCTTCGTCGGCATACACCCCTACAAGGGCAGCTACCCGCCGATGCAGGGCTCGGGCGACAAGGCGCAGATGCTCGACGCGCGTATGCGCGCCAACGTCTCCGTGCTCAGGCCCGGGGTCAAAGTCCCCGCGTCCTGCCTGCCCTTCGGCGTCATCCCGCCCGATTACCTCGACTGGTATCGCGCCGTCTTCGAAGAGGGCAAGCGGCTCCCGCCGCCCGGCGAAGCGCACGCCGCCATCGTGACGGCCGCGCCCGCGGCGCACGCGCCGACGGCCCACGCCGGAAGTTCGCTTTTCGAGTTCGCGTTGGCGAAGGAGTTCGACGACGAGGTCGTCTTCCACGACGGCGCGCTCACCGTCACGCGCTCGTCCGTCTACTTCGGCGGCGGGCGTTTCCCGAAGCCGCGCGCGGACGCGCACGTCGTCCTGACGCCGCGTCTGCGCCACTTAATCGCCGCCCACGTCGAAGACGGAGCGCCGCGCCTGCGCGACCTGACGGCCGGGCGCGACCTGCCCCTTTCAATCGGCGCCGAAGAGATGGCGGTGTGCGGCGGCGCGCTCTACGTCAAGCAGGGCGAGAGCGTCTTCGCCGTCGAGTTCCTCGAAACGGGGAATAAAATTTCCCCCGGCGTGAGCACGGCGGCCAATGTTATGATGAAGTCAACGCGGATGTTTGAGGGGCTGGCGGTGCAGAATCTTCTGGGGACGCATTACGCCTCGGTCTTCCCCGCGCCCGGCGTCTGTCATCAAGTAAGACTGCCCGAGCTTGACGGCTATCAACTCCTCGACGCGCGTCTCTGCCGCAACGTTTTGCTGGCGGTCGGCGCGCGCGGCGGGCGTTACGATCGGCTCGTCTTCCGCTTCGCGGACGACTTCGGCTCTTACGACTCGCGCGTCGTCGCGGACGTTTCCTCGACCGACATCAACTTCGCGGTGCTCGACACCGGCGTCGTCCTGAATCTGACGGACGAGGGCGCGCTCGAACTCTTCCCGCGGCGCAAGGGCGCGCACGACTTCAAGACCTTCGACGAGCCGGGCGTCGGCGCGGACGCGAGGCTCTTCCACGTCGGCGCGCAGGCTTACTTAGCGCGCGGACACAAGCTCTACAAGTTCAACATGCGGCGTTCGCCCTGAGACGCGGGCGGCCGCGCGCGGAGGCGGCCGATACCACGGATGACTTCGACCAACCAGAGCGGGCGTTACGAGAAGCAGCACCGCGGCACGCAGGCCGCCTACGAGGCGTACTTCCGCGGGATGGACGCCTCGATGCAGCAGAAGGTGGCGCTCACCACGGCGCACTTCCCCGTCCGCGGGCGCATCGCCGATATGGGCTCGGGCTCGGGGCGCGGCACCTACGACCTCGCCTGCCTCTACTCGGGGCTTGAGCTGGTCGGCGTTGACATCAACCCCGTCTCGGTCGAGCGCGCCGCGCACGAGTTCCGCCGCCCGAACCTCTCCTACGTCGAGGGCGACATCTCCGAGATGGTCTTCGAGCCCGAGTCGCTCGACGGCATCCTCGACTCCTCCGTGCTCCACCACGTCACAAGCTTCAACGACTTCGACGTGCGCCGCGTCTTCGCCACTCTGGACAGACAGGTGGCGCAGCTCAAGACCGGCGGCGTCATCATCATCCGCGACTTCGTCATCCCCGACGGCCCCCGCCGCGTCCGCCTCGACCTTCCCGCGACCGACGGCGCGGAGACGGGCGAGGTCGCCGAACTCTCGACCGCCGCGCTCTTCGAGCGTTTCGCGCGCGAGTGGCGCGGCAGCGTCAACCGCGACGCGCCGGTTCCCTTCACGAAGACCGAGACGCCGCGCGCGGGCTTCGCGCGTTACGAGGTCGCGCTGCGCGCGGCCGCCGAGTTCGTGCTGCGTAAAGACTACCGCGCCGACTGGGCGACCGAAGTGCTTGAGGAGTACACGTACCTCGGCCAGTCGCAGTTCGAAGAGGCGTTCCGCTCGCGCGGACTGCGCATCGTCACCTCGCGCCCGCTCTGGAACCCCTGGATCGTGCAGAACCGCTTCGAGGGCAAATTCTATTTGTCGGACATGGGCGGGGCGCCGCTGCCTTTCCCGCCGACGAACTACCTCATCGTCGGCGAGAAGGTGCGCGAAGGGTCGGGAGTCGAGCTGCGCGAGCGTGAGAGCCGGACGATCTCCGCGCCGACGTTCCTGAGCCTCAAGGGCTACAGGCACGAAGAGTCCGGGTGCGTCTTTCCAGCACAGTGGGATCCGAAGCTTGGAATTCACGTGACTTGAAGTCGCGGCCGCACTGACCCTATAGTGAGTCGTATTAATTTAAATCATACCAACATGGTCAAATAAAACGAAAGGCTCAGTCGAAAGACTGGGCCTTTCGTTTTAATCTGATCGGCACGTAAGAGGTTCCAACTTTCACCATAATGAAATAAGATCACTACCGGGCGTATTTTTTGAGTTATCGAGATTTTCAGGAGCTAAGGAAGCTAAAATGGAGAAAAAAATCACTGGATATACCACCGTTGATATATCCCAATGGCATCGTAAAGAACATTTTGAGGCATTTCAGTCAGTTGCTCAATGTACCTATAACCAGACCGTTCAGCTGGATATTACGGCCTTTTTAAAGACCGTAAAGAAAAATAAGCACAAGTTTTATCCGGCCTTTATTCACATTCTTGCCCGCCTGATGAATGCTCATCCGGAATTTCGTATGGCAATGAAAGACGGTGAGCTGGTGATATGGGATAGTGTTCACCCTTGTTACACCGTTTTCCATGAGCAAACTGAAACGTTTTCATCGCTCTGGAGTGAATACCACGACGATTTCCGGCAGTTTCTACACATATATTCGCAAGATGTGGCGTGTTACGGTGAAAACCTGGCCTATTTCCCTAAAGGGTTTATTGAGAATATGTTTTTCGTCTCAGCCAATCCCTGGGTGAGTTTCACCAGTTTTGATTTAAACGTGGCCAATATGGACAACTTCTTCGCCCCCGTTTTCACCATGGGCAAATATTATACGCAAGGCGACAAGGTGCTGATGCCGCTGGCGATTCAGGTTCATCATGCCGTTTGTGATGGCTTCCATGTCGGCAGAATGCTTAATGAATTACAACAGTACTGCGATGAGTGGCAGGGCGGGGCGTAACCTAGGTGACAGAAGTTAAAAGCCTCCGGTCGGAGGCTTTTGACTTTCTGCTAGATCGGCCGCATCGAATATAACTTCGTATAATGTATAATGTATATTGATTTAAATTGCAATAATAAAT
>JADMIO010812915.1_pt1 | contig 21333 bp, 23 predicted proteins | sample 8958161 | NCBI WGS metagenome assembly JADMIO01 (sample SAMN16585339, study PRJNA669376) | soil metagenome | isolation source: Crop rotation soil | place: USA: Cullars Rotation, Alabama | collected 2011
CTATCGCGGTGCTCGTTGAACAGCCCGTCCATCAGCGCGCCGGCGCGGTCGAGGGCACGATAGAGATAGCACCAGCGCCCACCAACCTTCAGATAGGTCTCAACGTACCAGCTGCGGCCGACCTTGCCGCGCCGGCGCCACCGCAGCTCCTCGGCCAGCGCCCGGGTGAGCTTGGCCTCCCACGCCCGCACGGCTTCATGGCTGAACACCATGCCGCGGAGGAGGAACATCTCGGGTAGGTCACGCAGGCTCAGCTTGTAGCGCAAGCGCCAGAGCACCACGAGGGCGATGAGGTTGGAAGGGTACTGGGTCCGGTTCAGCAGGCCGCCGCTGCGCTCGTTGAACTGCTTGCCGCAGGCGCGGCCGCGGCAGCGGCGGTAGCCCTGGACGGTGCGCTCGGACCGCGCTGTCACCGCTTCCGAGCCGCACCCGATACACCGCATCCCCGCCCGCCTCACCAGTGAGAGGCGGCGCTATAGCCCGACCAACCCCGGCAACCAACCGTGTTGGCGCGAGCCCTGACAGAACCGGCACGCCGGGCAGAAGGTCGACTAGGCAGACAAGGTTCAGGCGTGGGTCGAGAGCGAGCTCTACTGTCTGCCGTCCTATGCGCCCGACCACAACCCGACCAATATCTCAACAACGATCTCAAGCAGCAGCCGCAATCAGGTTCCGAGCAGGAGCTGATCGAGCGCACCCGATCCGTGCTGCGCGATCCAGCTTTCGGGCTTACTTCAGGCCCAAGCCCGTCCGCTATGCTGCATGATCAGTCAGGGATAATGGCACGGGATTAGTAACAATTAAGCCTCGGTCTCGATCGCCCCGCTACCCGGCAGCGCTCGCTGCGGCGCGGCCGTTGGCGTCACTTCCAAGCGCGCTTGCGCGAGGCCGCGCCGGAACGCCAGCGTCATGCCGACGAGCCATACCGCGCTCAAGGCGACATGGGCGATATTTGCACCCATCGGGCCGATCCATGGGACCAAGATCAGTGCGGTCGCGTGGAACGTACCGATGGCGACGAGTACGGTGAGCAGCACTTGGCGCTGGAGTCCCATCGCGAGCAGCGCGGATCTCACCGCCGAGCCGACGAGCGCCAGACCCGCCGCCAACATCTGTACGACGAGCAGGGGGGCGGCCTCGAGAAAGGCGGGACCAGCGGTCAAGCGCAGGAACGGCTCGGCGGCGGCAGCGAAGAACAAGAACGCGGCGACCGCGAAGGTACCAAGCAGGAGCTCGACCTGAAAGATCGCCTGCTCAAAGTCCTTCAGCGCCTTCAACGCCCATAGGCGCGCGACGTCAGGATAGACGACACTCTGAGCCTGCACGCCGACCTGCTGCGCCAGTCGGCCGACGCGCTTGGCGATGTGGTAGAGGCCGGCGCTGGCGCTGCCGGCGAGGGCGCCCACGATCAAGGTGTCGAGCTCGTTAGCGCTGGCACGGATGGTCAACGACAGATTCGCTGACCAAGCGAATCCCCACAGGCCCGGAAATCGGCGTCGAACGTCGCGCACGGGTGCGCGTAGAAGGCCGCGCAGAAGATCCATGCGGCGCAGCTCGTACAACGAGAGAGCCAGCAGCGTCAGCGAGCCGAGCGCCTGCATTCCTATCCATACAAGAACGAAGAACAGGATCTCGCCACCGAGCGCAACGCCAAGAACGCACAGCAAGAGCCGCACCGTCGCGTTGCCTATGTCGCCAAGGGCGACGGCGCCGAACCGCCCGGACAGCCGCAGCACGGCGATCGACGTGCCGGACGGGCTGAACAGCAGCACCGCACAGTAAAGGAACAGCAAGTCAACTGTTTCGCCGCTCCAGCCGAACCACGGCGCCGCCAGGACGGCACCGGTCAGCGCTATGGCCCAAGCCGCTGCGGCTGCCGCGAGATCGAGCAGGAAGCCGAGCTTCAACAGTGACTTCAGGTCTTCTCGTCGGCCCTGTTCTTGCAGCTCAGCGCCATATTTGATCATCGGCTGCCACGACTGAAAGCTGACGAAGCGCTCGACGGCGCGGGTGTAGGCGTGCAGTAGAGCGAGGACGCCGTACCCTACCGGGCCGAGCGCGCGAGCGGTCAGGGCGAAGGCGGCGAGGCCGAGCAGGGAGCCGGCGAAGTTGCCAGTCAAGAGGTAGCCGACGTCACGCAATCGGCGGCGCAGAGTGACCTCCTGTAACCACCGCCTTGCGGCGCAACTCCCCCATCGCCACAATCGGCCGGCAGCGAGAGCGGAGCGCGACACGCCGCTCACACGTTCGTGACCGACGGCTTCAGCCACCCATCGAGGCGCCGGTCGACCAACTTCTCGAGAACACGTACGTCGTCGGCGTAGAACGCCGCCAAGCGGCGGCGGGTGGTCTCAGCAAGCGGCGGGTACGCAACCGGTCTGGCAAACAGACCGTGAATCTTCTTAAGCGCGGCGCGATCGCGCCATGGCCGCACTAAGCCCTTCAAGGGCCGGAGAAGACGGCGGGCCGGAAGCGGCAGCATTGGGGTCGTCTTGTCCTTGACCCGCTGTGCGATTTCCTCGATCGGCATCGCCTCGACCAGCCCGATGAAGCAAATGATATCCCTATACACATTGCCGGGATCCCTCAAGATATCGTCGTAGAACAGGATCTTAACCTGGGTTTGCGGAAAGACCTTGAGAAACGCGGCGAGATGGTGGGCGTAAAGCCCGTCATCGACGAAGCGGCGCACCGGGGTGTCATCAGGATCCAGGTAGCGCGCGATATTGTCGCTGACCTCGCCCCGGCGCAGCAGCATGCAGTAGTCGGAGTAGGCGCGCTCGACCGGATCGCGCAACTGGACGATGAGGTGCGCCTCCGGCAGCAGCCGCGCGAGCCGGCCCGGCACTTGCGGATCCGCAAGGTAGCTCGCCGACTTCTCGCCAATGATCTGGTCTGGACCGGCGTCGGCGAAGTTCGTGACATACCAATTAAGGCCTAGCTGGTAGTGGCGGTTGAAGAAATGAACCTCCTGCTGTGGCATAAAAACCTTTGGCTGCCGAGCGAGTACGGTTGACAGCCACGTTGTGGCGGCCTTGGCGGCGCCGATGATGACAAAGTGGGGAAGCCGCGCGGGCCCACTGACGCCGTGCGGTTCTTCGTCGCCTAGCGACCGAGCTTTGATCTCATGAATGTCTGCAGTGAACAACATATTCTCCTCAAGATTGAAAGCTCTTCTCATCGTAGGTCTGTTCGCAGCATCAGTGCAACTAGCGCGCGATGTACCTGAGCGCTGCATATGGCTTGGGGAAATCTTGGACCGAACTTGAAAGTTGGCAATGATCCGATGATCGGAGATACTAGCATGACTTAGATCGCCTCTCCGGCGTACCGGAAGCCTCATTGAGCCGAGATAGTGAAATGATCTTTGGCGTCTCGAAGAGTTCAAACGCAGAAGGCGGCGAGCGGATTGATCTGACAGATTTGGTACGGATCCTGTTCCGTCGACGGCGCCTGATCGCTCTCACCGTGATGCTCGTGACCGGGTTGGCAATTCTCGCTGCTTACGTGCTGCCCGGCTATTACCTAGCGACCGCGGCCGTGATGATCGAGGGTAGTGACCCCCGGGTGGTCGACATCCAAGCTCTTCTGGAAAGCAGAAAGCAGGACAAACCCTCAATTGCCACTCACGTCGAATTTCTGACCTCCCGCACCTTCCTTGAGGAGATCGTCGTCCAGACGGGCATTGACCGGGATCCGGAGTTTACGGATTTCAGGCCCTTGTCGCAAAAACTGCTCGAACTGGCCAGCGCTCACTTACCGCAGCACTGGCTCACCCGGACGGGCTTGGCCAGCAGCCTAAGCCATGTCGCGCCAATTTCTCAAGACAGCCTCAGCAAGTTCGCGACCGATCAGCTGCGCATGAGAATTCGGGTAGAGCAGGTCGGCGACTCATTTGTCATCGCCGTCAAGGTCGGCTCCTACGATCCCGAGAAGGCAGCTCGCCTCGCCAATGCGATCACTGACACCTACATCAGCAAGCAACTCGAATTCAAACGACAAGCCACCGCACGGGCCGCCGACTGGCTCAACGAGCGGGTGGTCAGCCTACGCGAGCAGGTTGCACAAGCCGAGCGGGCTGCCGCGGCCTACAAACACGAGACCGGCTATATCGAGAACCCGCAGGACAACCCCGTTCTCCGGCAGATGGACCAGCTCAGCCTGCAGTTGGTCTCCGTCCAGTCCGACCGCGCCCAGTCCGAGGCCCGCTTGGCTCAAATTCGGGTTCTTCTGGACTCGGGTCAGGGTGTCGAAGACGCGGCTAAGGTGGTGACTTCGCCGCTGCTCGAGCAGCTGCGCCAACAAGCCTTGCCGCTCAACCGCCAGATCGCGGACATGTCGAAGCAATTTGGGGCAAGGCATCCGCAGATGATCGGCATCCTTGCCTCGCTGAATGATCTGCGCCAGCACGAGTCGGACGAGGTGCAGCGGATCATTAGCGATATCCGTAATGAGGTCGCGGTTGCGCGCGCCCGCGAGGACCAACTCCGTGCGGAGCTGGCAAAACTGAGTACCGCCGCGACCAAGCAGGAGGGAACAGCCATCCCGCTGCGCGAACTTGAGCGCGAGGCAGACGCGACGAGCGCCCTCTACAATGCTTTCCTGTCTCGGCAGAAAGAGCTTGAGGAGCAGCTGCGGATCATCGAGCCCGGCGTCCAGATCGTGACGACTGCGACGAGCCCCCTCTACCCAAGCTTTCCCGATCCGACCCTGTTCGGCGGCACCGGCTTCATCGGCTCGATCCTTCTCGCCATCCTCCTTGCCTTCACAGCCGAGCTGTTCGACACTGGCATGCGGACGGCCTCCCAGCTCGAGCGCGTCCTAGGCCTCCCTACCCTCGCCCTGGTGCCGAGGTTCCGGCGCGCGCGGCGCGAGGGCAGCCGCCTGAGTTTCGCGCGCATCCTCGCGAACCCGCGCTCCCTCTATGCGGAGGCTCTACGCTCCGTACGTATGGAGCTGTTTTTGTCCAATATCGATCAGCCGCCGCGCGCGGTGCTTATCACCTCCGCTCTTCCCGGCGAGGGCAAAACCACTTTGGCCATGAGCATCGCCGCCACGGCGGCGCAGCACGGCCAGAGCACTGTCCTGGTTGATCTCGACCTGCACCGGCCGCGGCTGCGCAAGATCGTTGGTGTGGACGACGACCGCCCTGGCATTGTCGAGCACTTGATGGGTCAGTGTGAGCTGAAGGATATCCTCGTCAGCGACGAGACTCAAGAAAACCTGCACTTCATCACAGTGCGACGCGCCCCTGCGAATCCTAGCGCGCTTCTCGGCTCAGAGAAGATGGCGCAGCTGCTGTGTGAGCTACGGCGCAACTACGAGTTTATCGTACTCGACCTGCCGCCGGTGCTCGCGGTGAACGACGCGCGAGTTGTGGCCCGGCTTGTCGACGCTATACTCTACATCGTCCAGTGGGGCAAGACCAAGGAAGAGGCGGCACGTGCCGGAGTAGAACTACTTAAAGAGCGAGACTTCCCTCTTGCAGGGGCCGTGCTTAACCAAGTCGATATTCGCCGACATTCTAAGCGGTCGTATGGTGATGGATTACAATACTACAAGAGATATATGAGATATTACCAGCGAACGGCCTAGATGCCGTAAGGGACCCACGCTGGCTCTGATCAGCGGGGTGGCTGTCCTCCACCTGCAGCTCGACACGCTCGTGCGTGATCGTTTGCTGGTGCTGAGCGCGGCGACGATGGACCGGCTCCTGCGCGAGATGCGCGAGTGCCGCGGTGCCGGGCGGCGCAGGTCCGGCGCTGTGAACGTTGTCCGGCGTGCGTTCGGGTCCGCACCTTCAATGATGGACTGATCCTCCTGCCGGGTTCGTCGAATCGGACCTTGTGGCCCACTCGGGTCCGAACATGTCTGGCACCTGCGGCTTACGTCCGCATCGCGGCCAGCCGCGATCACCGGGGCTCCTCATCCTCTACCCTTTCGTGTAGACGGTCTTCACAACACAACCGTCAGGAGGTGGCATGAGGATGCTCCTGTGCTCGGCGTGGGTGCTCGCCGCCCTCGCCTCGCCCGCAGTAGCTGGAGGTGAGAAGAAGCTGGATCAGCTTCTGGGAGAGGGATTCGAGTTCAAAGTCGCGGCCGAGGGGTTCGTCATCCTGCAGCGGATGTCATCGTCCTTGATCGGAGATGATGCGGCGCCGGCTTACTTGTGCCTGATTGACCCTGCGCGGCTGCTCGCCTCGCTGCGGGAGGCGATCTGTGAGCCAGTCGTGCGTCCCCGGACCGTCGCCGAGACAGATTAGTGCGCGGACGGCTAGTGCCTCACCTCGGCTCGGATTGCCACGCGGCCGCTTGGCGCCACCGTACCGGCTCGGAATATATCTTCCGTCCGCCTCTAACCGCTAGCCGTGCCCAAGGGCAGCGCCATCCTGCTCGGTGATCTCGCCGGCCGGATCGACCGGCTAGAGATCCGCTGCTCGCGCTGCAACCGACACGGCCGCGTGTGGCTGTCGAAGCTCATCGAACAGTATGGAGCCGACATGCGAGGCCCGGAGTTCGCGGTGCTGCTCGCCAAGGACTGCCCAAAGGCGAATGCACACTGGGGCAAGCGGTGCTGGATCTACTTCCCGCAGATGACCAAGCTGTTCCTGCCGGGTGAGGGCTAAATAACTCGGGGAAAGACGTGGCGCGCCTTTTCCTGCTGGACCCACGTGTCCGCGGCACACTCTTTTTGCTCTGGTGGCTGCTATGGACCTGGGTTGTCTACCTGTCCCTGGTATCGGTCCAGTTGGCACCCGGCGTCTCTGACAAGTCCCTCCACTTCGTCGGCTACGTGCTCTTGAGCGCTGGAGCTGTCGGCTTCTGCCATGACCAACGTCGGCTCGTGCTGTGGGCGCTGTTCGGCGCCGCAACGGGCGGCGCGCTTGAGATCGCTCAGACATTCACGTCGGACCGGAGCGGCGATCTGCTTGATTTCGCGGCCGACGCCGCCGGTGCTGCGCTGGGGTGCCTCACCGGGCAGGCTTGGTTGACCCTCGTCATCCACCTCTCGCGTCGGCCATAGCCGTAATAACCCGGCACAGCGGAGCGATCGCACTCGGCGACGAAGGGTTATGCGCCTGGTTTATCAGCGCCTACCACCTCCAAGCGCGACCTGGATGCCGTCGGAGACCGTCGTCTGCCGCGCACCCCGCCACCAGGATGAGCAGCAGGGCTGCCGCCAGATAAGTCACAGCATCAGTCATGGAGGGCGGGTTGGTAAGAACGGGCGAAAACCTACGTTAACATTACAGTTGCAGAGTTTGCTTGAGGTGGGCCTGTTGTGCCATGGCCTGAGGGCATCGTCGCCAGACGGACCATGCGATAACGAGACCCTCGACACCAACCAGCACCTCGAGGGAGGTTCCGGTCGGGCACTAGGTGGTGAAGTAGGCCAAGCTGGCATCGCTGAGGCTGCGCCGGACGAGCAGGCCGCGCGTTCAGGTGCCGGGCTCAGGGCAGCCGACCTCCTTCGCCTCAAGATCCGCCAGCTCCAGATAGGCCCCGTCATGGAGTCGCGGACCCTTGGTGCCGTTGCCGGCCGAGAGGCGGGTCCAGGCTGTGGCCGGCAAGCTCTGGGCGATCTCTTCCGCCGTGCCGGTCACCATGGCAAGCACCAGGTTCTCCCGGTGCAGGAAGCTGCTGACGACGACGCCGAGAACGTGGAGGATGATGAGCACCAGGGCGAGGTTGGCCGATACCTCATGCACGTCCTCGACCCACCGGACACCCCAGAAGCGGTCGGTGATCATCAGCCAACCGCTGCCGGCCGCAAGACCCACCATGGCAAGAAGCGCCACGATCATCGCACCACCGGCTGGGTTGTGCCCAAGATAGCGCTTGGCGCGGAACCTCATGAGGTCGCCAAGATAGCCCGTCAGCTTGGATGGGGAGGCGACAAAGTCGGTGAACCGCGCGTGGCGGGACCCGATTACGCCCCAAGCCAGACGAAAGGCGATGAGGGCCAGGACGACGTAGCCCGCGTTGTTGTGGACCGTCTCACCACTCTCCGCGAGCCAGGCGGTCGCGAACGCGGCCACCAGGCTCCAGTGAAAGAGGCGAACGGCGGGATCCCAGACGCAGACGTAGGATGCCGACCGCTCCGCCATGGCCATCAGCCGCCCTTGGTCTTCACGACCTCGGCCGTCACCGGATCGAAGTAGACCTCAATCCGCTTGCCGGCCTTGGTCCCCTTGACCTCCCAGCAGCCGTCCTCCTCGCCGACGCTGCGGACCTCATAGCCCAGCTCCTTGGCCTTGCTCTCGATGGCGGCAGGCTTCATCCACTCGGCCTTTGGATGTTCCTTGCAGATGTCGGCGGCATGGGCCGGAACCGCCAGCGCCAAGACCGCGCAGCCCAACAAGGCGGGGATGAGTGTGCGCACGAGCATGATCGATGTCCTTTCCTGAAATCGAGCCTTCCCCGGCTCGCGGACTGCCATACCCGGGAAGGCGGTTTCTGCGCAAAGTGCGACGGATGCTGGGACGAGAGGTGAGGGCTGTGTGGCGCTTCGCCGACCGGCAGACGGGCCTCGACTAGGTGGAAGAGAGTGTGACGCTCGGCAGATGGAGCTGCTGGTAGGTTCGGGCCAAAGGTGTCAGCGCCAAGTAGAAATGTCGCTTGCCGGGCAAAGTAGAAAGGTCACGCGGAGGTGCTGGGGCGGTGCGCGGCGCCCACCCAGCCGCGGCGCGCACCGCCCCGGCGTCCGCTCACAGGGACATCAGGCCGGGCTTGGGCCTTGCGGGTGAGATTGCCGTTGCGCTTGCGGGCGTGGGCCCGCGTCGCCTGAAGCTCAGCGGCGTAGGCAAGAGCGGCCGAGAGCCGCTTGTGGTCGGTGATGGCGGCCTGGTCCACCGTCCGTAGCTTGTCAAACGCCCGGTAGGGCAGATCCACACCCTTCCAGCGGATCGCCAGCCGGCCATCCGGGTAGTCGTAGACGGTGACCCGCTGGTGCGCCGCAGCGCGGCTGATCCGGTTCGGCTCCAAGAGGAGCAGTACCTTGTTGTAATGCAGCGTCAGGTTGGCGGTGACCGTGCGCTGCTCTCGCCAGGCCAGGGCCTCATCCAGATCCTCGTAAGGGGCAAGCGGGCGGTGCCGGTCCTGGGCATCACGCGGCGGCTTGGCGAAGCGCCGATTGTAGTCGACGATGAACCCCGGCAGAAACCGGTTGGCCGCCTCGGTCGTGCCGATGCCCGCCAGCCGCAGCTCCTTGACCAGCCGCTCCTGCAAGGTGAGCAGCGCCCGCTCGACCCGGCCCTTATCCGGTATGTCCTACGACGGCGCTTCGACGACCTGCCGAGCCGATCGGGCTTTGGCTATGGTGCGACCATCTGGGTTGTGAGGCGCCGGGAGCATGTGGAGAGCGGGCAGGCCGGGAACTAGGCATGAGCCGAGAGCTCGAACCCTTTACTTGGCCGCCTCTGCGACTTGCCCGGATGCGCTGCGAGCGCGGATCAGTAGCTGTCGTGTCGCCCGCCGGCTCCCGATCATCCACCACAGGGGAGGGAGCCGATGCGGGTGATCGGCATGGATATCTCCCGGACCTTCGCTGAAGCGGTGGCCTGGGAAGACGGGCGGCTGAAGCGGATGGGACGGGTCGACATGCGCCGCGAGCTGCTGGGCGCGTTCGCCCGCACGCTTGGCGGCGAGGACGTCGTCGTGATCGAGGCGACCGGCAACGCCGCCGCCGTCCACGCGCTCCTCACGCCGCACGTGGCCAAGGTCGTCGTGGCCAACCCCAAGCAGGTCCGGCTCATCGCGCATGCCAAGATCAAGACCGACACGATCGATGCCGGGGTGCTGGCGCAACTCTACGCCAGCGGCTTCCTTCCGGAAGTCTGGATGCCCGATCCCGCGACGGCCGCCCTTCGACGTCAGGTGACCCGCCGGAGCCAGATCGTTCGTCAGCGGACCCGGTTGAAGAACATGATCCAGGCGATCCTTCATGCGCATCTCGTGCCGAGCTGCCCGCATGCGGACATCCTGAGCCGGAAGGGCCGAGCCTGGATGGCGGCGCAACCGCTGCCGGACGACGAGCGAGCCGCGCTCGAACGGCACGTCCGCGAGTGCGATCGGCTGGCGGACGATCTCCAGGTGCTCGACCGCGAGCTGACCGGCGCGGCCCTGGCGTCGGACCCGGTGTGGCGGCTCATCACCATCCCGGGCCTCGACACCATCACGGCGCAGGCGCTCCTCGCCGCCATCGGCGACGGCCGGCGGTTCGCCAAGCCGCAGCAGCTGGTGAGCTACTTCGGGCTCAATCCGAGCGTGCGTCAGTCCGGCCCGGGACCTGCCCACCATGGCCGGATCAGCAAGCAAGGTCGCGGCCACGCCCGCGGCTTGCTGGTGGAAGCGGCCTGGTCGGCGGCGCGTGCGGCAGGTCCGCTGCGCGCCTTCTTCCTGCGCGTCTCGGCCCGGCGCGGACAGCACATTGCGGCCGTAGCGGTGGCGCGGAAGATGGTAGTTCTCGTCTGGCATCTGCTCGTGCGGGGGGAGACCTATGCCTGGGCTAGGCCGGCGCTGCACGCGCGCAAGCTCCGTCGTGCGGAGCTCAAAGCTGGTTTGCCGTCGCGGCGGGGCCAGCGAGGGTCGGCGGCGGACTACGCCGTCAAGGCGGTTCGGGACCAAGATCGCCGGTTGGCCGAGGACGCCGAGCGAGCCTACGAGCGCCTCGTCAGCGGCTGGATGCGACGAGCACCGAAGCGATCCGCGCCCCAGCCCACGTAGCCGTGACGCAAAGAGGCCGATCAAAAAAGATCCCATGCGGGTGGGCGGCGACCTGGCTTGGTAGGCTGAGGTTGCCAGACATCAGCATGGAGGCAACCGATGACGACCGATCACCTCGCGACCGAGCGGCAGACCGCCGTCCGGGTGAACGAGACCAAGCTCTTCGCGTCGCTTGAACTGAGCAAGGCGCGCTGGCTCGTGACGGTGAGTGCACCCGGCAGCGAGAAGCTGTCGAAGCATGCGGTGAGCGGCGGGGACGGTGGCGCGCTGCTCGATCTTCTCGGTCGGCTGCGGGCAACGGCTGAGCGGCGGTGTGGCATGGCGGTCCAGGTGGTCGTCATCCAGGAAGCGGGCCTCGACGGCTTCTGGCTTCATCGCCTGCTCGAGGCCAACGGGATCGAGAGCCATGTCGTCGACCCGGCCTCGATCGCAGTCGACCGGCGGCATCGCCGGGTGAAGACGGACGTGATCGATGGCGAGATGCTCTTACGCACGCTCATGGCGTGGGCCCGCGGCGAGCGGCGCGTCTGCTCAATGGTGCGACCGCCGAGCCCGGGCGAGGAGGACCGCCGCCGCCTGACGCGCGAGCGCGGCACGCTGCTCCAGGAGCGAACCCGGCATACGAACCGGATCAAGGGACTGCTCTCAGGCCAAGGCATCACCGACTACGACCCCCTCCGCAAGGATCGTCTGGTCCGTCTCGACGCCCTCAGGACCGGCGACGGGCGCGCCTTGCCGGAGCGGCTCAAGGCGGCGATCCGCCGCGAGATCGAGCGGGTCGACCTGGTCGTCGCGCAACTGGCTTTGGTCGAGCGTGAGCGCGACGCGCTGGTCGACATGAAGTCAGACCCCGCGCCGGCGACGATGGCCGCCATCCTCACCCGGCTGAAGGGGATTGGTCCCGAGCTTGGCTCGCTGATCTGGTTGGAGGCTTTGTACCGCGGCTTCGCCAATCGCCGGCAGATTGCCGCCTATGCGGGCTTGGCGCCGAGCCCGTGGCAGAGCGGCGGAACCGACCGTGAGCAGGGCATCTCGAAGACTGGCAACCGCCGCCTGCGCCATGCCATGGTCGAGCTCGCCTGGTTCTGGCTTCGCCATCAGCCGGACTCGGCCTTGAGCGTCTGGTTCCGCGCGCGTGTCGGGCAAGGGCGTGGGCGGATCCGCCGGATCGCGATCGTGGCGCTCGCCCGCAAGCTCTTGGTTGCGCTCTGGCGCTATGCGACCCAGGGCGTCGTCCCCACCGGCGCCGCCTTCAAGGTCTGAGCCCTACAACCCAGACACCATCCCGCGGACTGGATCGCGACCGGTCCGCCGGATCCGGGCGGGCGGCGACCGCGGATAAGCCCCATGGCTGAAACAGGCCGTCAAAAAGGATGGTCTCGCCCTCCCGAGCCCGACGCCCTCGAGCATGAGGGATCATGGTGCGGGTGCTGTGCGCCCGACCGGATGTGAGGTGATGCGGCCGTCTCGGCCGCATGGTGCGAACGGGCTCAAGCCGGGTCCAAAACTAACAGCGAGGCTAGCAATGACGGATACGGAGGCCCTTGACCACCCTCACCCCATGTGAGGGGCTGTTCAATTACATCAGTCGCTTCGCTGGAGTTGGCGCACAGGATGGCGATGTCCAGGTCATGCAACGCCCGGCCGAACTGGGTCATGCCGTCGCCACGGGCGGCGTCGGGCCGGTTCAGGCGGAAGATGCTTGCTGTGCTTGTCCGAGTAGAAGGCGACCGGCTTGCCGTAGGCGGTGACGTACTCCCGCGTCGCCTGCAGGTAGGCCAAGGCGCTCTCCGAGGGCACGAACTTCAGGTGCATGAGCCGGCTGGTCGCGTCATCGACGAAGGCGAGCAGGGTGCAGCGCGGTCCGCGTCCCTCGAACCACCAGTGCTCGCAGCCGTCGATCTGGACCAGTTCGCCGAGACCGTCGCGGCGATGCCGCGGCTGGTGAATGGCCTCGGGCCGCGCCTTGCGCCCAACCCACAGGCCGGCGGCCATCATCCAGCCGCGCAAGGTCTCGCGGCTGATCCTGATCCCGTGCTGCTCGAAGAGCTTCTCGGCCGCCAAGGTCGGGCCGAAGTCGGCATAGTGCGCGCGGACCAGCGCCAGCGCCGCCTCGCGCACTACCGCCGGCAGGCGATGATTGCCCGGCACCGTGGCGAAGTCGGCGTGGCTTCCCACCATGATCCCTCTCCTACGTGGTTCCTATCGTACAGACGGACCTCCCGGCCCGGTCCCGCCTTCAGGAGCGTGGTGGACGCGGCATGGGGTCCTTGCGGGGTTGCCTTGGTGGCGAACGTGTCTTCGTGCCGCTCGCGCAGGTTCTTCTTCCGCACCTTGCCCATGGCGTTCCGGGGCAGGCTGTCGGTGACGTGGATGCGCTTGGGGAGCTCGTACTTGTCACGTCCGCGAGCGTGCGCCCTCTGCATCGTCCGCTCGTCGAGCTTGGCACCCGGCTTGGGAATGACCAGGCCGGTTCCACCCTGCGGCCCGCCAGCCTACCCAACACCCTGAGGCGAGGAGCTGGCGGGCCACTGCGCACGTCCCTCCCTACTTCGCCAGGCCCAGCTCCTTGAGCACGGCTGCCGTCGCCTCGCCTTCCTCCTTGAGGGAGACGACGAACCGGTCATGCGGCTGGTAGAGGTCGAGCCAGCCGCGCTCCTTGAGGACGTTCTGCCAGCTCTCGCTCTTCACCATCTTCTCCGTCGCTGCCGACAGCGTCGCCAGGTCCTTGTCCTTGATGCCGGGCGGGGCGAAGACGGCGCGCCAGTTGACCAGCTCGACATCGACCCCCTGCTCCTTGAGCGTCGGCACGTCGATACCAGGCACCCGCTCCGGGGCGGCGATGCCGATCGCCCGCAGCTTGCCGGCCGCCACCTGCGGCGCGAACTCCTGCCAGCCGCTGATGCCGGCGGTGACATGGCCGCCGAGGATCGAGCTCAGCGCCTCACCACCCCCGCCATGAGCGATGTAGTTGACCTTGGTGGCCTCCACACCCGCCGACTTGGCGATCAGGCCGGCCAGGATCTGATCGGTGCCGCCGGCCGAGCCACCGCCCCAGGAGACCGAGCCGGGGTCCGCCTTCAGCTTCGCCACGAGGTCCTGCACCGACGTGATGGGTGAGTCGGCCGGCACCACCAGCACGCCGTACTCGCCGGTGAGCCGGGCCAGCGGGGTGACGTCGTCGAGCGAGACTGCGGACTTGTTCATGATGATGGCCCCCATCATCACGCTGCCGCCGGTCATCACGGCGTTGCCCTTGCCCTTCTTCGAGGTCACGAACTGGGCCAAGCCGATGGTTCCGCCCGCCCCTGGGATGTTGGCGACCTGGACGCGCGAGGCGAGCTGCTCCTTCTGCAGTACATCCTGCATGGCGCGTGCGGTCTGGTCCCAGCCGCCGCCGGGGGCTGCCGGCACCAGGATCTCCAGGCCCTTGACCTGGGCCGAGGCCGGCAGCGCCGCGCCGAGGCCGCATAGCACGGCCGTGGCCAGCAAGGCGCGGCGGTGCAGCGCCTTGAGGCGTGAAAGGTTCGCTGACATCAGGAGCTTCCTCCCTTAAGGGTTGCACGAAATTGCTCGAAAGCGTGCCGACGGAGCGGGCTCAGCCGCCCGATCGCTCGGCGTTCGACAAGGAGCGAGGCTCGGCACCCTGGTAGCGCCACAGGTAGCGGCGCGGGATCGGCCCCTTGTTGCGCTCGCTGGCCTGCATCTGCTCCCAGGCATGGGCGAGCGCCCCCACCGAGCGCGACAGCACGAACAGCCCGCGACAGAGCGGCGGCGGGAAGCCCAGCTCGGCATAGATCACGGCGGTGGCTCCATCGATGTTCATCGGGATGCGCTTGCCGCCTTTACGCTGGGCCAAGGCTTCCTCGACGGCCCGGCCGATCGCGGCGAAGCGGCCATCGACCACCCCTTGGGCCGCTGCCGCCTCGACCACCTCGAGCAGCCGCGGTGCACGCGGGTCGATCGGGTGGAAGCGGTGACCGAAGCCCGGCACGAACCTGATGCCCCGCTCGGCCAGGGCCGCGAGCTCAGCCTCGACCGCGGCGGCGAGTGCCACGCCATCATCGATGCGGGCGGCGATCGCCTGATAGATCTCGACGCACTGCTCGCCGGCCCCGCCATGCACGTCGCCCAGCACGTTGATCGCCGAGGCCATGGCGTTGTTGATGCCGACCCCGCAGGTCGCGGCCATCCGGGCGATGGCGATCGACGGCGCCTGCGGCCCGTGATCGACCGCCGCCATCAGCGCCGTGCCGAGGAGATCGGCTTGGCCCTCGCTCGGCAGCTCGCCGCGCAGCATCAGCCAGATCATCGCCGGGAAGCTGATCCGGCCGATGAGGTCCTCGATCGCATAGCCGCGGTAGCGGATCATGCCCGGCCGCATCTCGATGATCGAGGTTGACCACCACGCCTCGCATGGTGCCTGGTCGGGGGTCTCGCTCATGCTGTCGCTCCCTGGTCGTGTGAGGTGATGAGGGGCCGGCCCGGCACCGGTGCCCTGGCCTTCAAAACCTGCCCGGTCTCGGCATCGGTGATGAAGAGATCGCATTCCGTGTAGGCGACGTTGGTGAGGGTTCGGCCGGCGCAGGACATGATCCGGGCCCTTGGCACGCCGTGCCGGTCAAGCAGCCAGACGCAGGCATGGCCCGGGTCGGCGATGGCGAGCCCGTCCTCGATGTCCATGGCGAGGCCATCAGGGCCGCTGACACCGCCCGGAAGCTGGGCGAACACGTTGGCCTTGCCGACCACGGCATCACGGGTCACCGGCACCCGCCAGACCTGGCAGGCGCGGGTAAGGGCCACATAATGATGCGTGCCGGCGGCGTTGAGCACGATGCCGTTGGGGCTGGGGCAGGTGTCGAGCAGCCGCTCCAGCCGGCCGTCGCCGGTGAGGCGATAGACCCGGCCGGTCGGGTCTTGCATCCCGGTCTGGCCCTGATCGGTGAAGTAGACATCGCCATTCTTGGCGATCGTCAGGTCATTGAGGCCCTTGAAGCCTTCGCTGTGCACCGCTGACAGGACGGGTGTCACGCTGCCCGAGTCCGGATCGATGCGCAGGAGGCCCAGGCGATAGTCGGCGACCAGCAACTGCCCATCGGCCTCGACCTTGAGACCGTTGGGCCAGCCGTCGTACTCGGCGACCAGCGTCCACGCGCCGTCCCGGTCGAGCCGGAAGATGCGGCCGAACGGAATATCCGTGACATAGAGGTTGCCCTTCCGGTCGAAGGCCGGACCTTCGAGGAAGCAGTCGAGCTCGGCACCTCCCTTGTTCGCGTCGGCCCAGGCGCTTCGCCGCGGGCGCCGGAACCGGTCGGGCAGGCGCGCATGCACCTCGCTGTCGATCAGTTCCGGTGGAGGAAACCAGCTCACAGCTCGACCTTCGCCGCCTGGATGATGTCGCCCCAGGCCTTCACTTCATCGGCGATGAAGGTGGCGAAGTCCTCGGGCGAGCCCGGCTGCGGGAGGCCGCCCTGCTCGGTGAGCCGCTTGGCCATCTCCGGGTCCTGCATCGCCTGGCGCAGGGCCTCGTTCAGCCGGCCCACGATCGCGGCCGGGGTGTCGGCGGGTGCCAGCATGCCGAACCATTGCGCGGACACGAAATCGACACCTGCTTCGAGCAGGGTCGGGGCGTCCACCCCGATCGGCAGCCGCTCCTTGCCGGTGGTGGCCACCAGCTTGAGCTGCCCGCTCTTGATGAAGGCGAGTGCGGTTGGAGCCGCCGCGAACATCATCTGGATGGTGCCGCCCAACAGGTCCTGGAGTGCCGCCGCATTGCCCTTGTAGGGGACGTGGACGATGTCCGTGCCGGTCTTGAGCTTGAACAGCTTGCCTTGCAGATGCGGGACCGTGCCGATCCCGCCTGAGCCAAAGTTCAGCTCGCCGGGATGCGCCTTGGCATGGGCGATCAGCTCCCCGACATTGTTTGCCGGCACGCTCGGGTGCACGACGAGCACCGACGGGAACGTGCCGACGAGGCCGACCGGCGCCAGCATCTTCAGCGGATCGATGCCGGCCGAGGGGCTCAGCGTCGGCGTGATCGCCAGCGTGCTGTCGCCCATCAGGAGCGTGTGACCGTCGGGCTCGGCCCTTGCCACGCCCTTGGTGGCGATCGCACCGGCGGCACCCGGCTTGTTGTCGACGATGAGCCGCTGCCCGAGGATGCCGCCCATCTTCTCGCCGACGAGGCGGGCGACGAAATCCGTCGTCCCGCCGGGGGCGAAGCCGACGACCAGCTGGATGGGTCGGCTCGGGAAGTCTTGTGCCATGGCCTGCGGCAGCGATCCCACGAAGCCGATCGCGGCGGCGGAGGTCGTCAAGGAGACGCGCAGGAAGGCTCGACGGTGCATGTCGGGACTTTCTCGGTTCGGTACTGACGGGAGTGTTGAGGAGCGCTGAGGCTCAGATCGCCTTCTGCTCGCGCAAGCTCGCGATCTCGCTCTGGGCGTAGCCGAGCTCGCCGAGAATGCTGTCGGTATCAGCACCCAACCGTGGCGGCGGGGCGCTCGGCTCGGGGTCACCGCTGGCGAGACGAAAGCCCGCCCGCACGACGGCGACGTCGCGCTCCACACCCGGCGCATCCGTGAAGCGCTTCACCAGCCCGCGCTCGACCACCTGCGGGTGCTCCAGCACCTCCGGCACGGAGAGGACCTCGCCGGCCGGCACGCCCGCCGTGTTGAGGGTGGTCGACCACTCGGCCGCACTGCGCTTGGCCAGCGCCAGCTCGAGCTCGGTCTTCAGCTCGTAGCGGTTGGCCTTGCGGTCCTCGCGGTTGGCAAAGCGGGGATCGGCGATGAGATCCGGCCGGCCGACAAGCCGGGCCAGCTCCTCGAACTGCTCCTGCTTGTTGGCGGCGATGTTGAGCAGGCTACGGCCGGTGCGGAAGGCACCCGACGGGGCCGCCGTCATGTTCTCGTTGCCCATCGGCGTGGGGTGCACACCAGCGATCAGCCAGTTGGAGACCGCCCAGCCCATGGTGACGAGCGTGGCCTCGAGCATCGACACGTCGATGCACTCGCCTTCGCCGGTGCGGGCCCGCTTGACCAGCGCCGCGGCGATCGCAAAGGCGGCGGTGATGCCGCCGATCGTGTCGCAGACCGGATAGCCGACCCGCAGCGGGGCGATCTCGGGCGTGCCGGTGACGCTCATCACCCCGGACAGGCCCTGGATGATCTGGTCGTAGGCGGGGTTGCCCTTGAGCGGCCCGTCCTGGCCGAAGCCCGAGATGGCGCAATAGACGATGTCGGGCTTGATCTCCTTGAGTGCTGTGTAGCCCAGCCCCAGCCGGTCCATGACGCCGGGCCGAAAGTTCTCGACCACCACGTCCGAGCTGGCGACCAGCCGCCGGAACGCCGCTTTGCCGGCCGTATGCTTGAGGTTGAGCGTGACCGAGCGCTTGCCGGCGTTCTGGGCGAGGAAGGAAGCACCCATGTGCCGCCTGTTGAGCCCGGCATCGGCACCGAGCTGGCGGGCGAGATCGCCGCCGTTCGGCACCTCGACCTTGATCACCTCGGCCCCGAGCACGGCCAGCTGATAGCAGGCGAACGGCCCCGCCAGCACGTTGGTCAGATCGAGGACACGCACCCCGTCCAGTAGTCCCGGCATCTCGCTCGTTCGCCTCCATGCGTTTTGTTGTTCAGAACTAAGGTGTGTATGACAGAACGGTAGGGTGCGGTCAAGAGGCAATTCTGCTGTCTGGAACAAAATTCTTGACGGCAGAATGCTTGCCGCAGATTGTCCAGAGATCCGCAGCCGGGAGTAATGATGAGCGAGGAACGGGTCGAAGCGGTGGAACGGGCGCTCACCATTCTGGAGGCGTTCCGGGAGGGCGAGGAGGCGCTGTCGCTGGCGGCGCTGGCCGAGAAGACCGGCTTCTACAAGAGTACGATCCTGCGGCTGGCGGCGTCCTTGGAGCGGTTCGGCTATCTGGCACGCGAACCAGGTGGGATGTTCCGCCTGGGTCCCAGCCTGTGGCGGCTGGGCTCGCTCTACCGGCGCAGCTTCGATCTCGGCGAGCACATCCGGCCCGAGCTGCGCCAGCTGGTCGAAGCCACGACCGAGACCGCCTCGTTCTATGTCCGGGAAGGGAACGAGCGGGTCTGCCTCTACCGCCTCAACTCGCCGCGCCCGGTGCGGCACCATCTGGATGAGGGGGTGCGGCTACCCTTGGAGCAGGGCGCGGCCGGGCGGGTCCTCCTGGCCTTCGACGGCGGCCGGGGTGAGCCCTACGCCTCAATCCGTACTGCCCGGCACTATGTCTCCTTGGGCGAGCGCGACCCCGAGATTGCCGCAGCTTCGGTGCCGGTGCTCGACGCCGCCGGGCACGTCCGCGGGGCGCTCGCCGTCTCGGCGCTGCGCAGCCGGTTCGACGCCGAGGCGCAGGCACGAGCACTCACCGCCTTGCACCAGAGTGCCGAGCGCCTCGCCAGCCATATGCCGCGGGATTAGCTCGCCACGACACGCTAAAGGTGACGAGACCGTGGCTAAGCGTGCGTAACAGAACCTTCCGGCGCGGCGGGCCGCCGTTAGCTTTTGCGGATGGCTGGACCGCTGGCTTCCGACGGGCTGCGGGCGCCGCTCGAGCCGCGCCGAGCCGGAGCCCTCGGCGCGAGCGCGCGATGCGATGTCACGGAACGCCTTCGGCGCCCGCGAGGCGTCGCACGACATCGAGCAGCACGTTGGCGCCGGCCACCAGGTCTGGGCGCAAGCGTGTCTGGTTCCTTGACAGAGGCATCCCGGCGCTCAAGCCCCGCGGCGGGGATCGCCGGCGAGGTAGGCCGGGTCGCCGGCGTGCTCGGCTGCCCGGGCCACCCCCTCAGGATCGGCCGCGATCGCGGCGAGCAACACTTTCGCCGCTCGGTCGGGCTCCGCCCGCCCTTGCTCCCAATTGCGTAGAGTGCCGAGCGGGACCTTGTAGCGGTTGGCAAAGTCGATCTGCCCGAGTCCGAGCCGCCGTCGCAGCCGCAGGACGCCATGGAAATCGCGCTCCAGCTCCCGAGCGTGCGCCACCTCCAGTTCCTCCTCGGTCCGGACGGGCACGTTGTCCGGGTCGTCGCCGACTGCGGCGGCGATCTCTTCGTCAGTCCTGCGGGGCGGCAGCCCCTTCTCCTCGCGGGTTGCGGTCATCGGTGCCGCCTCCAGTAGTGCCGCTCTTCCGCCCGTGTGGCGTCGCGTAGCGAGATCGGCTTGGCCGCGATCTCGCCGCCCTCTAGGCTCTAGGGACAAAGTTGGATGTTGATGAGGGCAAAGGCGAGGCTGACGAAGGCGGCGTAACTGGGCTCGGTCTTGTCCTTGCGCAAGGTGATCCGGGTGCGGCCCTTGATCTTGCCGACCAGGTTCTCGCTCCGGTGACGGCTCCGGTAGGCCTGCGGGTCGTGCGGGATCAGCACCTTCCGGCTCCGTTTGGACGGGATGACCGCCTCGGCCTCCTGCGCCGCAAGCCAGTCGCGAATGGGGTTGGTATCGTCAGCACGCTCGCCGATCAGCCGCGTGAACATCACGCCGTCGAGCCGCGCCTGAGCTTGCCGGCGGTCAGCAGCTTGGCCGGGGGTGAGCAGGAAGCACCATGGTCGACCGAGCCCATCGGCCAGGGCATGACCTTGGTGTCAGGCCACCCCGGCTGCGCCCCAGCGCTTCCTCGCCGCCACCGCGTGCGCCGCGGGCAAAGCGCTGCGCCTTGCAGACGGTGGCGTCGATCATCACCGTCTCCAGAGCGTCGGTCGGGATGCCGTCCACGAACAGCTCGTCCCAGATCCCCTTGCATGCCCAGCGCCGGAAGCGGCGGTAAGCGGTCCGGGCCGCACCGAAAGGGGCGGGAAGGTCCTCCCAGGCGATGCCGGTGTGCAGCACGTCGACCACCGCCTCGACGAACCGGCGCCAGGCCTCTGGATCCTTCTTCCAGATGCTCGGGAAGGTGACGAGCCGGGTGTGGAGCAACGCCCAGGTGGCGTCGCGTAGACGATGACGCGGCATGGATGGCAAGGCTCGCGAATGGCTTTGGCCGATGCTTGCACCTGGTCCTTGCCGGCTACCACGCTACCCACCGCCAACGCTGTCAGAATACCCTAGCTCGACGGGCTCGATGATCAGCACCAAGACCCGCGTGTCGATCCGGCCGATGATCCTCAGCCGGCCCTCGTGCTCATACACGAGGGGCCGGTCGTCCGGCTCGTCGAGATACGGGCTCGCCAAGAGCTCGCCGATCCGGGAGAAGTCGAGCCCATGCTTGCGCACGTTCCCCGCTTCTTTCTTCGGGTTCGGGACGATCCGCATACGCGATCACTACGCATATTGCGCACTGAAATCAACCAGGCGGACCCGGAGGCATCGAAGGGAAGAGCGGCGGTCGCAAAGTCGCCCAACGGCCGATCTAGAAAATCGGTCCAGCGCTGGCCGAGCGCGGCCGGCTACTCGCTCAGGAGCTGCTTGATACGCGCGATCACCTCGTCGACCGCCTGCTCGGGCGAGAGGCCCTCGGCGCGGCAGTGGCTCACGGCCATAGACGGCGTCGAGATAGATATAGCCGACCTTCTTGCCGTACAGCTTCTCGAACCCGCCCCTCGACCGCGCCGGCGCGCTGATGGACGGGCTGTTCAACGAGCACCGCGATAG
>JADMIO010826443.1_pt1 | contig 21333 bp, 19 predicted proteins | sample 8958161 | NCBI WGS metagenome assembly JADMIO01 (sample SAMN16585339, study PRJNA669376) | soil metagenome | isolation source: Crop rotation soil | place: USA: Cullars Rotation, Alabama | collected 2011
TGGTAGGGCCTTTGGGTTTATCGATGAGGAGAAAGCCGTGACGCACCGGGGCAGTATAGCGTGTTACAGTTCCTCACGGTTCTGCACTGCAAAAATGGCCAAACTACCGGTATTGGTCCACTCAGCTAGCTGCTTGGCGTTGCGAAGTGCGGGTAAAAAACTGTCGTATCTTTTGCGATCAATACTGATGAAGTCTGTCAGGGGATAATAAATGAGGAGCTGCTTGGTCCATGCGTCTCCATCGATCACCGTCGGTCGGCGTTGGATGATGGGAGCGTTATAGAGGAGGTCGAGTAATTCATATCCACCAGCGTCATCGGCAACATAGTTAAAAGAAGGGTCGATACCTGTTGCATAGATAAGGTCAGGACGCACAGCGAGCTCCGGTGGAATAAGGTGCCAGTCGACGTTCATGACATGGCTATTTGGCGGGATGGACGTAAGACTTTCTGCAAAGGCATCTAAATTGTTTGCCGTATTTGCAATGTAAAAGCCAACCGCAGCGGAGAGGATGACACAGGTGCAGTACGCACCAATGATATACAGAGGGGTGCGCGATTGAGCGACGTTGCGCGGGAGTATTTTTCGCATTGTTTCTTCGATGATATGTGGGTCGATGCTGATGAGCATCGCAAGAGTGACAATGAGAAGTGGCCAGAAAATATCGATCGCACGAATCCACAAGAAAAATGCGATGCCAAAGAAAATGAGTAATGCATCTAGAAAGAGAAGGCCACTCGCAAATGCTTGGTGTTTATGGCCGCGCGCAAAAAGTGTGATGTGGAGTAAGGCGATGATGCCAAGCATGACAATACTGGTCGTGGCATTGCCCATAGCACTGCCCATTTCTGTTCCTAAATGAAGCGTCTTCAAAAAAGGAATACGAGGGAAGACTGTAAAGAGGTAATGCAGGTACGCACCGGGAAGGGGATGGATAAGTAACCCAGCACTCACACCTAGTAGCAGTGCAAGGAAGAGTCGTTGCGCATTCTTTCGTTGCCCAGACACGAGGTACCACACCGTGCCACCAAGCGAGAGGAGAAGGGGAAATACAAAAAGTTGCGAAAGTAACACAGCAACTGCCATCAGGATGCCAAGTAAAAGAAACCTACGTGTGATGATCGCCATGAGAATGACAATGGTGATGGCGCTCATGATGGTAAAAGGACGACCAAGCAAAATGCGTCCGAGAAATTGAGGGTTTGCAAAGAAGGCTAGAAGCAGAAGCACTGCGGAGGTGCGAGGAGGAAGATCGAGAGCACGGAAGAATAGAAGAAAGGCACCTGCGAGAAGAAGACACGAGATAAGTAAAAATAATTTGATAGCAGTCACTATGGAGAACCCAACGAAAGGAATCATGAGAACATCGGACAAAAACCATGGGTCACTACTCATCGTATGAAAATACCCTGCATAGAAGAAGTCGCCCCATCCCACAGCAAGTGTTTGCTGGTCCCACATATGACGTGCCATTACAAAATGGCGTAATGCATCATCGAGCGAAGGCGCATTCGCCAGGGGAAGCACGAGCAAGCAGAGAACTGCAAGAATAATTGCAATAGCAAGAGAGACTGGCCCAAGGCGAGAGAACAGGCGCGCGATGGGGGAATGGTAAAGGTGTTAAAAATCGCTTGCAACCAAGAAATATTGCAGTATGCTTCGCGGCATCTTCACTTTTTCTCCTATGGAACTCACTCTTTCTTCTCTCTTCTGGCTGCTTATGGGCAGTGGTGACGACGACGATGATACTGGCGGTATGGTCACCGGCGGTGGTGACGATGACAACTTACTCGACTTCGAAGATAGCGAAGACGATGGCGAGGGTAAGTCCGACGATGACTTCGAAGAAGACCTCGATGATTTCGGGGATGATGGTGACGATGAGTAATCGCTCACTCTTCGATGGACTCCATCGCATGACGCTGAATCGTGCGCCAGTCGTACGGAAACTTGAATGTTTCTAGTGCACGCACCAGAGCTGCAAAGCTTTGCCATACGGTTCCTTCTTCGAAGATAAATGCATTTCCTGCTTCTTGAATAGGGTTATAGTTTTCGAGAAGCTTACTTTCTTGAGCTACTGGCACTACTCCATAACGCAGTGCGCGTTCTGTATCTTCCTGTATTCCTTTGTCTGTCAGAAAGAGAGCGATGTCTGAACCTGCCAGCATCTTGCGAAGACTGGTCTCGTCATCTGGTAGGATGCGCACACGATGCTTCTGTTCTTTTTCTAGCTGCGTAAATGTCTTCCCATATTTTTCAGAGCCACGTCCTAAAATAACCAGGCTCACCGGAAGTTCTAAAAGTCCTGGAAGAATATCCGTTAAAAGTTTCCCACCCAATGCATCGGTCATGCCTGTACTGATACAAACGATAGGACGCTTTGGTTCTTCCACCCAGCCGAGTTCCTGCTGCAAGGCACCCTTGTTTTTAGCCTTTTCTTCAAGCGTACGCGCAGAGTATTTGCGCGCAATCTTGTTATCGTAGGCAGGAGAGAAAGGGGACATGTGGGTGTGTATAGGTATCGAACTATTATACCTTTTTTTAGCACTTTTTTGAAGAGCCCACCCCTTGCAACTTCCTTAAATTATCGCACAAAGTATAACCAGCTTTTTGGCTACTTTCTGCTACACTGCGGTCTATAGCACATATCGTCCTTATCGATGGCCACCACCTTATGTATAGGGCGTATTACGCGATTCCCCGCACTATGAAAACCAAGGCTGGGGAACAGGTCAATTCGGTGTTTGGGGTAGCTTCTATGCTCCTTCAAATCCTTAAAACTGAGCAGCCTGATGGCCTTCTTTTCTGCTTCGATGAAGGTGACGAAACATTCCGTCATGAGGAGTATGCCGAGTACAAAGCTGGTCGCACGGAAACTCCTGATGATTTTTATATCCAGATTCCACGCATTTTTGAGCTCATCGATACTTTTCAAATCCCTCGTGTATCTCTCCCCAAAGTAGAGGCAGATGACCTTCTATGTGCCTATTCGAAAGCCGCTGAAAAGGAAGGGCACCGCGTGACTATTATCACGGGTGATAGGGATGCGTTTCAGTTAGCTTCCGACAAGATTCGCATTGCTATTCCCGCAAAAGGGTACCAACAGCCAGAGTACTTAGATCCCGCTGGTATCGAAAAGAAATATGGCGTACGACCAGATCAAATTGCTTCCTATAAAGGACTCACAGGGGACGCTTCCGATAACCTCAAAGGCGTGCATGGTATTGGCCCCAAAGCGGCAGCCGCACTTCTGTCCCAGTACCAAACGCTGGAGAGTGTGTATGAGCACCTGGAGGAGATAAAGGCATCGTGGAAAGAAAAGCTTGTTACCGGTCGCGAGAGCGCATTTTTCTGTGAGCGTATGGCACGGTTAGTGTGCGATTTTCCATTACCCGTTCCCTATGAAAAAATTCTCCTAACATCTATCGATCTCGCACCTGTTATGGAGCTCTTTCAGACGCTCCAATTTATCCTCCTCACGCGTCGTCTGCAGGACTTTGCAAAAACACCATACGCACTCTCGCATTTCACCCTTCCTGCAGGGAGTGAACTTCCAAAAATATCTGTCGGCGTGACATCGAAACCAGATACCGAGACACAAATGAGTCTTTTGTAGGAGATGTTGCGTCAAATATACATCGTTCACTTTTCGTGTTCACACTTTTTTGCATGAACAAAAAAAATGAAATGTGGTGGTTTTTTTGTTTTGCAGAGTGAATACCCGTTGAGTGTTTTTTTGAAAGAAAATGCACACTTTGTATACCAAACGTAGTCAATGGCCTATTGCAGCGCTAGAGCGCATGTCTTTAGACTGCTCGATGTTCTCCACTTCGATTGTTATCGTTGTGATCGTTAGAAACTCTCTTCCTTATTTATCATCCCGTTTCACCCCCACATCCCATGCCAAAGGAACGCGTCATCGCTAGTCTCGATATCGGTAGCTCCAAGATCCGTACCGTTGTTGCTGTTGCCGATGGCAGCAATGAGTCCTCTCAAGCACCAAATGTTATTGGTGTAGGGCTCTCTCCTTCTTTGGGTATGCGCCGTGGTCATGTGATCGACATCGAAGAGACCATCCATAACATCATCTCATCACTTGAAGATGCGGAGCGCATGGCAGGTGTCCCGATCAACCACGTGTTTGTTGGTATGAGTGGTGTGCACATCGAGGCATTTGATAGCCGTGGTGTTATTGCGATCTCTGGAAATGAAATTACTGTCGAAGATGTCGCTCGTGTTCTCGAGGCTGCTCAAGCAGTCAGCATTCCTATGAACCGACGTATTCTTCACATCGAACCAAAGTCCTACTCAGTCGATGAGCAACGCGGCATCAAGAACCCTGTTGGTATGACGGGTATCCGCTTGGAGGTAGAGGCCCACATTATTACGGGGCAAGTACAACACGTAAAAAATATCGAAAAGTGTATCGACCAGGCTGGTGTCGATATCGACTCTATTGTTCCAGCAACTATTGCAGCATCCGAAGCAGTCCTGACAAAGCGTCAAAAGGAATTGGGCGTTGTGGTTGTCGACATAGGGGCAGGTTCTACCAGTATCGCTGTCTTCGAAGAGGGGACCATCCTCCATTCAGTCTGTCTTCCTGTCGGTGGCGATAACGTCACGAACGATATTGCGATTGGTCTTCGTACGTCTATCGATACAGCAGAAAAAATCAAAATCGAATTTGGTTCCGTGCTTCCAGCAGAAATTCAGGAACGCGAAATGATCGACCTTTCGTCGGTCTCCAAGATGGACACACAGACCATCAGCAAGAAGTACATGGCGGAGATCATGCAGGCTCGTTACTACGAAGTCTTCTCACTTGTGAAAAATGAAATGAAGCGCATCGGTCGTGATGGGCTCCTTCCTGCGGGCGCCCTCCTCACGGGTGCTGCAGTAAAAGCTCCTGGTGTCTTGGACCTCGCTCGCGAAGTCCTCGGCCTTCCAGTGCAGATGGGTTTCCCTGTCGAAATTGGTGGTGTTATAGAGAAGGTAGATGACCCAGCCTATGCAACTGCTCTTGGTACGCTCCTCTGGGGTGCTCGCGAAGGCCAGCATGAATTCATGGGCGGTGCCGTCAATATGAAACGAACACTCACACAAGTAGGTTCTTGGTTTAAAAATCTTCTTCCGTAGTTTCTCCAACTTTCTTCCCCTCTTGTTATGTCCGACACTCTTCGCTCTCTCTTCTCGGGTTCCAAGTTCAACCCGAATAATAACGCTCGTCCGTTCGGTGATGAAACACCGATGGTCGGTCATCAGGAAGTTCGTCCTGAAATCGCTCCGAGTGCCGTCATTCGCGTGATGGGTATCGGTGGTGGTGGAGGAAACGCTGTCATGCGGATGTATAACTCCAAAGTGGCAGGAGTGGAATTTATCGCACTCAATACCGATGCGCAGGCATTGTTCCACAGCCCTGTTCCTTCCAAGATCAACATTGGTCGCGGAACGACGCGTGGCCTTGGTGCGGGTGCTAACCCAGATATCGGTAAGAAGTCTGCAGAAGAAAGTTCGGAAGAAATCAAGAAGGCAATCGAGGGAACAGATCTCCTTTTCCTTACAGCAGGTCTTGGTGGAGGAACAGGAAGCGGTGGTGTGCCATACATTGCAGAGCTTGCTCGCAGTATGGGCATCCTTACGGTTGGTGTCGTCACAAAGCCATTTAGCTTCGAAGGCCTTCGCCGTCGAAAACAAGCCGAAGAGTCTTTGGAATCACTTCGCGGTAAGGTCGATACGCTCATCACGATTCCAAACGACCGTATTTTGTCCCTTATCGATAAAACAACTCCACTCACAGAAGCATTCGAAGTGGTCGATGAAATCCTCAAGCATGGTATCGAAGGTATCGCGAGCCTCATCACGGTGCACGGTCTTGTGAACGTCGACTTTGCCGACGTCAAGTCTGTCATGCAAGATGCTGGTTCAGCACTCATGGGTATCGGCTACGGAACAGGGGACAGCCGCGCTGCAGAAGCTGCTCGTGCTGCTATCGATAGCCCACTCTTGGAGCTTTCTATCAGTGGTGCGAAGGGCATTCTCTTCAATATCACAGGTGGAACAGATATGAGCATGTTCGAAGTCGATGAAGCTGCTCGTATCGTCACAGAAGCTGCAGACCCAGAAGCAAATATCATCTTCGGCGCCGTTATCGATGATTCCTACACAGGTCAGATCAAGTGTACGGTCATTGCAACGGGCTTCGAGGCACAGCAGTCTGCAAGTTCGCTTGCAACGAGCGCACCTGCATTCAGGACGCTCTCGGGCCTTAAGAAACAAGAAGATACGCGCAAGGATGATCGTTCGATGTCGAGCAATAAGGACCGACTCGCAGTCCAATCTACTGCTGTTGATTTGAACGAAGAGGAGCTAGAGGTACCAACGTTTATGAGAAAGAAAATTGGGAAATAAAAGCAATAAGGCAATAAGAAATAGAGGCAATAAGTAATAAAGCAATAACTGAAAGCAGTAAGGGACCACAATCCTTTATTGCTTTTATTGCCTTATTTCCTTATTCCCTCTCGCCCTTCTTTTACTCTATTATTCTCTTACTCTCTCTTATGAAAATTGATATCCAACGCATCGACACATCGTTACCACTTCCCGACTACCATAGTAAGGGCGCTGCTGCGTTCGATCTCCTTGTACGTGAAACGATGACCATCGACCCTGGGGCCACCGTCCTGGTCCCTGCAAACGTCATTGTGAAGGTTCCAGAAGGCTTTGCCCTGCTTATCCTGCCGCGCTCTTCTTTACCGCGTAAAAAGGGCCTTATCTTCCCGCACTCGATTGGCCTTATCGATCAAGACTACCACGGCCCGGAGGATGAGCTGCGCATGCAAGTTCAGAACATTACAAAAGCTCCAGTCACCGTCGAAAAAGGAGAGCGTCTCGCACAGGGGTTATTTGTTCCTATCGAAAAAGCAGAGTGGAATGAAGTGACTGGTCACGGTGCAGAGACTCGTGGCGGGTTTGGGTCAACGGATTAGAAGCCGATTACTTTCTTGTTCCCACTTACTTTTTCCCCTTTTTCTCTTCCTTTTCTTTTTCCTTTTTATCCTCCTCGTCCTTCACGATTTGCTGACGAGGCGTATAGAGTTTTGCTTTGCTTTTGCCGATGATCAATGTGTAGAACTTCTTAGTAATAAGATTGCGCTCGAGCAGCCCATCCAAAATGTTAATGTTACTTATTGCGGTCAATTTTGGCTCACCTGTACTGTTTGTCATTTCCGTAGGAACTTGGTTACAAGCAGCATCTTGAATGAATGTTTGTTGAAGTCCTTGCTTCAACTTTTCGCTCATTTCCTCTTCATAATTTTTGAGAGCGTTACCCTCCACGTCACGGAGATCGTCATAGCGCCAGATCACCATTCCAAGGAAATTTCTTGCCTTCGTATCTTGCTCGTATGGGCCTTGTGATTTGCGCGATAAAATGGACGCTACAGCACTGGGAGGTAGTAGTAATGGGTCTGACCCACCATTATCTGCATTAAAGAAGTCGTCATCCGTTTTTCCAGGACTGGTACTTGTTGCCCTGTTCTTCCAAAAATTACGGTAATCAGTGAAGTCATCCATAAAAATAGAGATCGCTGGCTTGCCGCCAGCACGTACTGTTTGTCCCGCAAGCACTTTTGCAACCAGGCGGTCGTACTGACTTGTTTTTTCAAAAGACGAACGCGGAGGTAACTTTTTTTCAATCTTTGTGATGGCTTTTGCAATAACGAAATTCGATGATGTAGGGTTTTCAAAGCTTTCACGACCATTTTTCCAGGCCATAATTTCATTACGTTGCATTTTAAAGAGAGTGAGCGACCACGCAGATTGCTCGATACCAATACCGCCGATGCTATCTAGAAGACCCTTATCCATAATTTTTAAGATTTCTGGATGTTCACGCATGTAACGGAAAAGCGTTGTAAGGCCCCAAGTATTGCTTTCACCGATCTTTGCTTTCTTTTGCAGAACTTCCAACATACCCCGCACGGCAAACAAATTTCTTTTTTCCAATTCTTGTTCAATATCCTCGATAATAAGCGGAATATCTGGATGATAGTTCACTTTTTCAGCTCCTTTTTTCTGTTCGCTTGCTTTACCACTTTCATTTCTCTGTACCAGCTCGGTGAAAGCGTGTGGTCCAAATTCTTTTTCGTAATCGATGTCATGAACATTATGCCCATTTTGTCGATCCATTTTATAGAGCCATGCGTGGTCGGCGGCATATTCTAGACAAGCCTTTGCACGGTTAACGTTGGATTTGTTTTGAGACAACACACCTCCTGGCTCCATTAATTGTTTGTAGGTAAATCCTTGTGCTTTCAAGTAATCCAAGAATTTTGACGTCTCTTCCTCATTTGCCGAGCGTGCTTGCTTACGCAGGATTTGGCGCATTGCCTCGCCCCCTGGGACAATGTCCAAGACAGGTTCTGCCCAGTTGAGTGCAGCATTATACGAACGGATATTCTGTCCGGCCTTATACGATTCCGCGATGGTCTCTTGCCAGATTTTCACCGTGCGGACCATGTCCATAATCGATAGCCAATGTATTTTTACTTTTCCACCCGTTGCTCCTTCAACCCATGTTGCATATTTAATTTTCTTATCTTTTGGATCCTCTTTTCCAATAGCTTCCTCCATGTTGACAATGCGATCTTTCAGGTCTTCCAATGGCAATCGTCTTTCATCGGTAAGGTTCGAAAGGATTTTTTTAATATCTTCACGTTGAGCAAGGTTTTCTTTATCAAGCACGATGCTGTCCGATGCATTCATACCTTCTGTGTACTGGTTTGCATTGGGAATCCTCATTTTTGTTCCCCATTCATTTTTTTTAGCAGCCGATAAGGAAGGACTTCCATCCGTAGGGGCCCATTCTCGAAGTATCTCTGCATACTCTTCCATCGACGTAAGCTCAGTTGCTTCTTTTCCCAAGTTTTCTATCATCTTTTCAAGCGCTAGCGTATATCGCTCTTGTTTCTCTTTCGTTCCCTCTGTCGCTACTTTCATTTTGATCTTCTCCAATCCTTCCATTTGTTTCTGAATGTCTTTTTTTGTGTTACCAATTCTTGTTACCAATTCAGCTGAATCAATTGGTTTCGATTCTGATTCATTCATCATTTTTTGGTGAGCAGCTTCTGCTTTTTTACGAGTAGCGGCCTCTTCCTTATCCTCTTCTGTCATACCGTGCACATTCTTTTTAGATGGATACACTTCTTCGTATAGCGAATCTAATTGATCTTGTTCTTCGGTCGCAGTGTCAAAATTTGGTTTGAATTTTGAGAAATGTGTTGTTACATCGCCACGGAGATTTTCTAATCTTGCGTGAAGTAGCGGATCATTGGCCGCGGTCTGCAGCATGAGCATTGCAAGTCTTTGTCGATTTCCTTCATCGTAGGGGTGACGTTCGTGTGCCATCGTAATACTAAGTGCTTCATGCAAACGCTCACGATCTGCTTCTTCTTTCTCAAAGCCTCCAAATCTATCACCACAAGCAGTATCCACCGCACCGCGGATGTCATTCCATGCTCCATTTGCCCGAAGACGTAACAATATTTCCTGGAGGAATTGTTCGCCCCTTGTTGGCGTGTCGATTACATAGTGAGTGATCTCATGCTGTAATGCGCGGTCACGATAATTTTGATCTTCCCGGAATAAAGGATCTGCTGCATTGAGATAGATTTTGTTGCCGACGTGAAACGCATTGGTATCTCCTAGACGCCCTTCTGGGTCATGGCGTTTGCGTGCTGCTTCAAAGTCTTCGCCTGCGTTGAAGTACACCAGAGGGCCGTCTTCTTTTAGCCCTGCTTCGAAAAGCTCTTCACCGAAAACATGTTCCAGTTGCGTAATAGTTGCGGATGTAGGTTGCCCTAAGAGGGCATCTTCGCTAATGCCAAGTACGTGAAGTATGTCTTCCTCGTGCGAGGATACAAAGCTCTCTTGTTCCGAGGCTCCTCCTCGGAGAACCTTTGCAAAAGAGCTTGCGAGCAGCTTTCGACGTGTTTCATTTTGAATCTGTGAAATAGGATTCGAAGCAGCGGATTGCTTTTCGTTTTGCTCCTGTGATGGCATGCTGTCATCTTCTTCCGGATTATACGAGCAAAGGCGCTGCTCCTTTTCGGGAGAGTTGCTGGTTGCAAGGCGCGCTGCGAAGTCTTTAGGCAGCATCTATATTTTACAGAAGCGGATAATATAGTCAAATAAATTCTCCTTTTTTGTGGTGTCTTGTGGCACAAACTCTACGAGTACATCGCGCACATCTTCGGGTTTGATATCCTTCGCAAGAAAGACACGGAAATCTTTTTTGCTGTTTTTTTTCGCCATGTGTAGCTCGGACGTATCAGCATCAACGAGAATCCAAAATGAGTTCCATTGGTCCCATGCCTGCATTTCTCCATCAATCGATATTCCTTCGCTTGTGATACGAATGTTGTATTGGTGGTAGGGCTGGTTGTGGAAAAGCGTGTACACCGCAATGGCTGCGATAAACGCAATAGTCATCGGCCAGGAGTGACTCAAAATGCCATAGACGATAAACGACAGGCCAATGGTTCCTGCGATGATGTACCACCGCTTGGAACGGGTGTGTTCGACGTGTGCCGGTGCCTCCCACGAAAGGGGCAAATGTGTGTGTGTGTTTGTTTCCAAAATCCTTTTATTCTACACGAAAAACGCACTTTCGACCATGCCGAGATATTGCATTAAATCATGGATATTTTCTGATACTACTTCGACTCTTAACTTGCTGCGATAACAATGGCTTCTACATGCGAAATTCCTGCATTTTTGAGGGTTTTGGCTGCGGTATTAAGAGTGGAGCCTGTCGTGAGCAAATCATCAACCAAAAGAACATGCCCGGGCGGGTTTTCAGGACCGCAGTAGGAAAATGCTCTATCGAGTGCATGAAGACGCTGCTCACGATTTCGCCATGCTTGGTGACCTGTTGCACGAGAACGTTTGATGAGTTTCATGCAAGGCCAGCCAGTACTGTGTGTTAATTCTTCTGCCAAAAGTTCTGCCTGATTGAAGCCACGAGAAAATCGCCGTGACCAGTGCAGGGGAATGGGACAGAGAATGGGAGAAGTTTCTATGGGATACTTTTCGAGCGCTTTGTTCATCATAGATGCAAATATTTTTGTGAGTGCAGGGGTGCGTTTGTACTTCCATTGCCAGATGGCTTTCTGAAGAAGGGGAGATTCATGATATTTCGCTGCTGCGATGATTCGCAAAAGAGAATCGATCGACTTTTCTTGTAATTCGCGGTGAGAAAATTGTACTGGCGTACATATAAAACGTGTGCGTTCTTCTTGTGTGAGCCACATTCCTTCCGTGCCAGTAAGAGATTTCTTTGGAAAGAGGAGATCCAGAAAAAAGTTCAACATTCCCTTCTTCTAACAGATTTTTTTCGCGAAATACAAAAATGACTATTGTTTACTTTGAAGCAAGGACAGAGATCTCTGGTGGGCAATACAAGATTCGAACTTGTGACCTCCACAATGTCAATGTGGCGCTCTAACCAGCTGAGCTAATTGCCCAATGAGGCTGAGGCAGGGTATCAATTTCATCCTCATTGAACAAGCAACTCCTGTGTCATTTTTCTCACGCATTCCATCATTTCCACCTAGGTTCTTTTCCTTGCAAGACGAAGTAGTGTGGAAAACTTTTTTGTTATCCACACCTCGTGATAGCCTTCGGATCCACTCGATTTTTTCTTTTTCCCTTTCATGACCATCCTCATCTCGGCACTGGCGTTTATCCTCCTCTTTACGCTCTTGGTGCTCATTCACGAGGTGGGTCATTACGCTGTTGCCAAGTTCTTCAATGTCAGCGTGGAAGAGTTCGGGTTTGGGCTACCGCCTAAGGCAAAAAAGATGTTTCGTTGGAAGGGGACAGACTTTACGTTGAACTGGATTCCGTTTGGGGGATTTGTCCGTCTAAAGGGTGAAAATGCAGCAACGGAAGCTGAACGTCGTGCAAAAGGAAGCTTTGCGAGTGCGAGCGTGCCTGCTCGTCTTGCCATCCTTCTCGCAGGGGTAGCGATGAACTTTATCCTCGCTATCGGGCTTCTTACAGTGGGCTTTTCGGTAGGTCAGTGGGTACCCAGTTGGTACATGTCGATGGAAGACCTCTCCGCAGCCATGGATAGAGGTGAGCTTACGATGAAGCGCGCGGTGTACATTACAAATGTGCTTCCCGAAAGCACTGCTGCTGAAGCAGGCATTACGAAAGATACTGTACTGCTTGCGATTGACGGTCAGCCCGTCATCGACCCTAAAGAAGTTGTGAACATACAAAAAGAGAAGGAAACAGTGCGTTATACCATCACCAAAGAACAGCCAAATGAGATTCCGCATGACGTCGATGTCACGCTCCACGACGGAAAATCTGGCATTGAAATTACAGGTTATGCCTATGATCTCATTGCACCTAAGCGCTCCATTGGGACGGCTCTTCGAATGTCACTCGATGAAACAGTCTTCATGACACAACAAACAGTGATGGGACTTGCGAATTTAGTAGAGACCTTAGTAAGTAAATTGCATGTACCAGAAGGGATTACCGGCATCGTTGGCATTGCAGTCATGACACACGGCTCCGTGCAGCATGGCTTCATGAGCTATCTGCGTCTTGTTGCGCTTCTCAGCTTGAGTCTTGCGATCTTAAACGTTTTGCCGCTGCCAGCATTGGATGGAGGTCGTGTCATGTTTGTCATTATCGAAGCTATTATTCGCCGCCCACTTAATCGTCGGTTTGAATTGCTAACAAACGCTATTGGGTTCTGTTTTTTGATCTCCCTTATCGTCGTTATTACTTTTAACGACATCATCCATCTCTTTTAATCATGACGTCTGCTGTGGACTTAGATCTCTGGCTGTCTGTTCTCAAGCGCATCGAGCCCAAGCTCGACCGTGGACAATTCATCACATGGTTTAAGGACACCAGTATTTTAGGTCGCGAAGAGGGGACACTTGTTATCGGCCTTCCTCTGCCTATCTACCTCAACTGGCACCTGGAACATTACCGAAGCATGACGCTCGAAGCTCTTCAAGAAGCCGACGCAACTGTTTCCAAGATTGTGTACCAAGTAGATGGATCCCTAAAAGATGACATCGATCGCACGCTCAAACTTCTGGAGCATTTTCCAGAAAATAAGAAGCGCAAACTCCCCAAGAAAAATGAAGTGAAGTTAGCAGAAGGCTTAACCAGTAAAATCTTCAATAATCGCTACACACTTGAAAACTTTGTGGTTGGCCCAGGCAACCGCTTGGCACATGCAGCGTGTAGTGCTGTTGCAGCGCAACCAGGCGGAAAATATAACCCTCTCTTCTTATATGGAGGTGTAGGGCTAGGAAAGACACACCTCTTGCAAGCAACAGGCAACGCTATTCTTCGTCAGATGCCAAATGCGTTAATGCTCTATACGACAACGGAAGAATTTACGAACCAAGTTGTGGAGGCCATCAAGACACAAAAAATGGAACAATTCCGCCGCCGTTACCGCCAGATAGATGTGTTGATTATCGATGACGTGCAATTTTTGGCGAATAAAGACCGCACACAAGAAGAATTTTTCCACACCTTCAATGCACTCTACGAAGATCACAAGCAAATCATCATCAGTTCGGACCGCCCTCCAGAAGAATTGTCGGGACTAGAAGACCGCATTGTTTCGCGCTTTGAGCGTGGCATGATCGCCGATATTCAAGCCCCCGATTACGAGACACGTTTGGCCATTCTTTCCGAGAAGGCACGCGAGTATGAACTCTTTATCGATGCCAAAGTACTTCAGTTCATTGCTGAACACGTCACGAAGAACGTCCGCGAATTGGAAGGCATCCTGATGCAAGCTGTTGCACAGTATGAGCTCGAACACCGTATGCCAACTATTGGCAGCATCGCGGAAATTATGCAGAAGCTCCATAAAGACCCTTATGAAGATGAACAGCAAGTAGGGTTCGAGAAGCAGCCAGAACGAGCACATACCTTCCAAGATATTTTAGAAGGCGTCAGTCGTTACTATTCTGTATCCGTCCAAGACATCATAGGGAGTTCGCGCGTTCGTGAAGTGCTTATCCCACGCCAAATTGCCATGTTTATGAGCAAGAAGCACCTTCGTATGAGCTATGTGCGTATTGGGGAGAATTTTTCCCACAGGGATCACACGACCGTGATGCACGCAGTCGATAAGATCGACAAGAAGCTGCAAGAGGACTCGCAAATGCTCCGCGAAGTCCGTGCTATTGAGCGTGAAATTGGTGTCGCGAAATAGGAGGTAGAAGGGAGGAGGCAGAAGCTGTATCATCCATTTCGATGTCACCTGCTTCCGTTCAACAATTGCATAATATTCGCCACTCGTTGGCGCATGTACTTGCGCAGGCAGTTTTAAAGTTGTGGCCAGAGACAAAGCTCACCATCGGTCCACCGATTGATACGGGTTGTTATTATGATTTTCTGTTTGCAAAACCGATTTCCGAAGAAGACTTTGGAACGATCGAAAAGGAAATGCGAAAAATCATCAACCAAGGGCAGACATTTCGCTCTGATACGCTAAAAACTGCCGATGCAAAAAAGTTTTGGAAGGACAAAAAGCAACCTTTTAAAGTAGAGCTTATCGAAGACCTCGAAAAGAATGAAGGTGTGAAAGAAGTCACCAATTATGCAAATATCGATGCAAAAGGTGAAGAAGCATTTGTCGATTTATGCCGCGGTGGACACGTCGAGAACGTGAAAGAAATTGCTGCGGATGGTTTTAAGATCATGAGTCTTGCTGGTGCCTACTGGCGTGGTGATGAAAAGCGAGAACAGCTGACGCGTCTCTACGTTGCAGCGTTTGCATCGAAAGAGGACTTAAAAGCGCACCTGACGATGCTGGAAGAAGCAAAAAAACGAGATCACCGTAAACTTGGAAAAGAGCTGGATCTCTTTACGTTTAGCGAACTTGTCGGTCCGGGTCTTCCTCTTTGGACTCCACGAGGAACGAGGCTTCGTACCCTCCTCGATGACTTTGTCTGGGAACTACGTCGTGCGAAAGGCTACGAACGTGTGACTATTCCTCACGTGACAAAGAAAGAGCTCTACGAAACAAGCGGGCACTGGCAGAAATTTTCTAATGAACTTTTTCGCATTACCACTCGCGAAGGCCATGAATTTGCGATGAAGCCGATGAACTGCCCGCACCACACACAGATTTATGCATGCCAGATGCGAAGCTATAAAGACCTGCCACAGCGTTACGCAGAAACAACAACCTGCTACCGCGATGAGCAAACAGGGGAGCTGCATGGGCTCTCGCGCGTGCGGGGATTTACCCAAGATGATGCACACGTGTTCTGCAGACACATTCACGTAAAGCAGGAAATCCTTAATATCTGGGAAATCGTCGATACCTTCTATGCAGCAGTTGGCTTCAAGTCGCTCAAAGTACGTTTGTCCTTGCATGACCCTGCAGCAGCCGACAAATATTTAGGAACACCAGATATGTGGCAGCGTGCAGAACAAATACTGAGGGACATTGCCAAAGAACGTAAAGCAGATTTCTTCGAGGCAAAAGGAGAAGCAGCATTCTATGGGCCAAAAGTAGACTTCATCACGAAGGACTCCATCGGTCGTGAATGGCAAGTGGCCACTATTCAATTGGATATCAACATGCCCGAGAGGTTCGATCTCTTCTGTATCAATGAAGCAGGGGAGCAGGAACGCATCGTCATGATTCATGCAGCCATCATGGGCTCACTCGAGCGTTTCTTGTCCATTTTCATCGAACACCATGCGGGCCTCTTCCCACTCTGGCTAGCGCCATTGCAAGTAGCGGTCATCCCCGTTGCGCAGACACACGAAGATTATGCACATCAGGTCGAAACGCAATTACAAGCACAGGGCATCCGCACGCAGTACCTTGACCCATCAGACTCACTTGGGAAGCGCATTCGCACCGGCGAGACGCAACGTATTCCGTACCTCCTCGTCGTAGGAGATAAAGAAGTTGCGGACAAAGCACTCGCTGTTCGCAATGTGAAAACCAAGCAGCAGGTAGTTGTCCCCCTCACAGAGTTTGTCAAGAACGTAACGCAGGATATAACATCTCGTGCACTAGAGTTGTCGATTGGATAAAAGTAATAGTTTACGGGTTACGAGGAACGAGTTACGAGTGTCTTTTATGTAAACTCGTACCCCGTACCTCGATTCTCGTACCCAGTCCTCCCTACACAACACCCCCAATTTCGTTTACTCTACAAGCCTCATGTTCGAAGCGTTTACCATTGGTCCCTTTATCATATGGATGCGTCCAGTATTCTTGGTGCTGGGGACGTGGCTAGCGGCAGAATTCTTTTTCCGCTTAGCAGCAGCAGCAAATCTTAGCCTCCAGCATATAAAAGAAAAAAGTTGGGTGTATGTTCTTTCCTTTTTTCTCTGCGGACGCCTGATGGCAATCGTGTCTACGTACCAAGCTTATTTTCAGTCACCTCTTCGCATTTTTATCGTCTGGGATGGGGGATTTAGTTTCTTGGGAGGAGCCATTGGCATTGGCATTGTTCTTTTCTTTGCAACACGTGACCAACGAGCAACATTTTTGCAATGGCTGGATGTTCTTTTACCCGCGACAACATTTGGTCTTGGGTTCGACTGGTTTGGAAAGTTTATGGCCGCACAATCCTATGGAAAACCGACAAACTTTTTCTTAGGAATGATCTTCGACACGCTTAACGTGCGGTATGCCGTGCCGATTCATCCTGTACAGCTGTATTACGCATTGTTTTACTTTGTACTTACGTTTGTTCTCCTGCTTATTCGCAAGCATTCGCGTCGTGCAGGAGCAGAAACTCTTTTTGGAATTATCTGTGCATCTATTGCTGTATTTCTTCTCGAGTTCCTCCGTGGCGATTTTGGTATCCCTGTCTTTGCAACAGTCAGCGACTTTATTTTCCTTGGGTGTTTGTTCGTCAGTTTGGGCGTACAAGCAGCCATCGAATTGCGCCTAAGTGAACGTGGGAATTTTATCTATGGTATGACGGTTGCGGTTCTTACATTGATCTATGTGATTGGAAGAAGGTGGCTATCTTTTGGTGATGTGCAACTACGTTTCAGCCAAGTTCTAGCGGTACTTGCACTCCTCGCGACTGTCGTCTACGTTGTCGTTCACCGACGCAAGTATCCTCATTTGTAATTTCCCCCTCTTGCTGTGTCCCTTGTTTCACTCGACGCTGTTGTGCAATGGTTTTCCGCAGACCCGATGTTAGTTGCACTCCAAGTAACTATTTTCATTGTTGCGGGACTCCTTATTTTCTTTGTGTTCTATGCGACACGCGACATCATGCTCAGAACACATTCTTTTTTGTATCAACTTCTTTGTATCATCCTCGTCGCATGCTTTCCTGTGATCGGTTTCTTGCTCTATTTCCTTTTTCGTCCTGCACGAACAGTAAAAGAGCGTGAAATGTACGATATGCTTCATAAGCTCACACATAAGCATCATGCGCCTGCCGAGCATGCTCATAAGAAGGAAAAGAAAGAGAAAGAAGAAAAATGATCTTTGACGCCGACCCCTTGGGTTGCGTATCCTCCTGTTCCACATGCGTGCCTTCTTTGGTTACTGGCTCTACCCCAATCTTGGGACTGCTTCGTATAGCAACCCGAAAGTAATGGTATTGCTTGGCGTGTCTGTTGGTTTGATTGTTGTGTCTTTTTTGATTCGCTTTTGGCGCAAGACACTTAAAAATCCTGTGACACGTCGTTTAACCTCTGGGTGGCCCACGGCAGCCTTCTGGTTTGGCGCTGTCGCGCTTTTCCTCACCGTAAGCCGTGCAGAAGGAATTCTCTTCCTGAGCATGCGAGTGAACTGGGTACTATGGGGACTGGCGCTTGCGTTGTACCTTGTTCTACAAGTATTGAATTTCCGTCGACGACATTACACCGTCTTGGAAAAGCGCTCGGGTGCTCACCCTATGGATAAGTACCTTCCACGAAAGAAGAACTAGGAGACCTCGACTCGTAAAGAATTCATGACATATTGTTATTGACAGTGCTTCGCCCGTCTGTGACAATCACCTCCTTTTATGCCACTAAAGCATAGCACGGAGACGGCACTTATTGTTGTGTTGGCAATTGCCATCGCTACGGTTGGTATCGTCCTCTCTCTGCTACCAGATCTTCCACAGGGACTCTACTACTGGCTTGCGCTTTTCATTGCAACGGGGCTCTACCCGCTGGTTCTTACGCCTGTCTTCCGCGAGAACCGGGCAGATTATGAATTCCGCCTCTTGCACTGGGTACCAGCTGCCATGACTGCCCTGTGGGCAATCTTGCAGGTGGTTGGCCTCTTTATAGATGGCACAAGTGACCTTATGGGTTGGTTCCGTTTCCTATGGTGTTTGCCACTTGTTGGTATTGGTTTCTTGCTGCTCATCATTTTTTGTAACGCAGTTCTCCGTCGTCGACAGCTGCGTATTTCGCTTCTCATCTTGGCGTTCATTCTCTTTGCAGGGTTTGCAACGGTGGCTAGTTCCAAGAGGTGGAACGAGCGCTTGCAGGCATACCTGACACATGAAGACGTACATGTTCCTTTGGATGATGCATCGGTGTCTTCAGGAGAAGTGATTGCAATGGCGTCTTCATCTTCTTCTCGTGCGAGTCAGGTCGTTGGACGCTCTTCTTCCTCTGTTCGCACATCTTCTTCCGCTCGTACATCCTCTTCTTCTAAAATGTCCTCATCGTCACGCTCATCTTCTTCTAGCAAGCAAGGCGGAGCTATTGGTAAGAACGTGAAGGATCTCCCCAAGCCAAAGCCACCTGTGAAGGCAGACCCAGCACCAAAGCTTCCGAAGTCGGGACCAGAAACTGCAGCAGGGGTGATCGCAATTCTTGGTTTGTACTGTGGTGTTTTGCAAGTACGAGTAATAAAGCGTGAAGATATGGTAGGATAGGAGTCTTATGAAGCGAATCATTCTCGTTATTGTTGCAGTCGTTCTCTTGGGTGGGGCGTATGTTGCGTATCCGAAGGTCGACCGTTACTTGCAAATGCAGGAGCAGGAAAGCGTTCAGAAACCACCAGCAGAAGGGGGTTCCTTTTCTTCTTCGGTGAACATTCCTTCCTCATCCTCTAAAGCGAGTCTCTCCAGTATTCCCTCGGTTCCCGCAAGCTCACGTCCATCGGGACAAGGAGTAAATTGGAATGTGCCTTTTACATCGCAAGCACCACTTCTCAACTGGGATGCCGTGCATCAAGAAGCATGCGAGGAAGCAAGCATCCTCATGGTCTTGAGTTACTTTAATGGTTCCACGTTTGCCAGTGGTGAAGACGCAAATAATAAAATTCAACATATTCTGGACCTCAACGAAGAGCTGGGTTTCCCCATCGACCTGACAAGTGAACAAGTTGTAGAGGTAGTAAAGCATGAAGAGCCTGCACTCTCTGCAGTGATCCTCGATAACCCCACAAAGGAAGACATTATCGATGCACTCGACCAAGGTGCTCTTGTCATCGTCCCTGCAGCGGGTCGCATGTTAGGGAACCCCTATTTCCGCTCACCGGGCCCTATTTACCACATGCTCGTTCTGCGCGGCTACACTGCGGATGGTCAGTACGTCATCACCAATGACCCTGGAACGAAAAACGGAAAGGAATTTGTCTACCGTTGGCAGGTACTCCTGGATGCGATTCACGACTGGAACCAAGGCAACGAAATTACCGAGGGTGCATCTCGTGTTGTGGTAGTAAGCGCTCGATAAGAGAAAAAACTATGCTATAGTTTCGCTGCTTTTTTTCCATATCCTTCCCATGACAACTATTTCTCGCCTCCATGCACGTCAAATACTCGATTCTCGTGGTTTTCCAACCGTGGAAGTCGATTGCACGTTAGATGATGGCTCATTTGGACGCGCCGCTGTGCCATCGGGTGCTTCTACAGGAAGTCACGAAGCATTGGAGTTGCGTGATGGTGATAAAAAGCACTATATGGGAAAAGCAGTCACGAAGGCTGTTTCCAACGTAGATGTCACGATTGCAAAAGCACTACAGGGAAAGCCGGCAAACGATCAACGCACGCTTGATCAACTTCTTCTCGATCTCGATGGAACGCCGAATAAATCGAAGTTAGGTGCAAATGCCATCCTCGGTGTTTCGATGGCGATTGCGCGTGCACGTGCGCAAGCAGAGAAGAAGCCGCTGTGGCAGTCCCTTGCAGATCAATTTGAGGTGAAGGACATTGGGTTACTCCCAACCCCTCTCATGAATGTGATCAATGGAGGTGCCCACGCAGACTCTGGTCTTTCGTTCCAAGAATGCATGATCGTGCCAACAGATTTTCCTTCCTTCAGTGAGGCACTTCGTGCAGGTTCAGAAACATTCCATGCACTGAAGAAGCTCCTCAAAGAAGCGGGACACGTAACGGCTGTAGGAGACGAAGGGGGCTTTGCCCCTCACGTCAAAGATGCAAATGAAGCATTTACCTTCCTTACACAGGCTATCGAAGCGGCTGGGTACACAGGCCGCATGAAGCTTGCAATCGACGCTGCTGCCTCAGAATTTTATAAAGAAGGATCGTACGCTGTCGATGGCAAGAATCTTTCATCGAAAGAACTTGTAACATACTACAAAGACCTCTGCAGCGCGTATCCCATCATTAGTATAGAAGATAGCCACAGCGAAGATGACTGGGATGGTTTTGCACTGATGCAATCAACGATCGGGTCTACCGTCCAATTGGTTGGTGATGACCTCTTTGTGACAAATACAAAGCGCATCGAGGAGGGGATCACAAAGAAGGCTGCCAATGCAGTTCTTATTAAGCTAAATCAAATAGGCAGCGTGACCGAAACTGTGGATGCCATTCAGCTCGCACAGAAAACAGGATGGAATGCTATTACCAGTCACCGAAGTGGTGAGACAGAAGATACGTTTATTTCTCACTTGGCAGTGGCGCTCAAAACTGGGCAGATCAAAACAGGGTCGCTTTCTCGTACGGATCGTGTCTGTAAGTACAATGAACTTCTTCGCATAGAAGAAGAACTCGGCAGCAAGGCACGCTACGGAAAAAAGTAGGTGTTTCTAGCGTAGGTTTCCGTTTACCCATTCCTGCGCATCATTTCTGAAAATCTTTCCTGGCGTTAGGACTTCATGTGCTGGTTCCGGTGGGCGTTGATGACGCTCTGTTAATTCGTTTTCTGCAAGTGTCACAACTGCTTGATGGAGATCGTAAAGATCGGCTTCTGTTGAATCAAAAAATGCTTCTGACTCTTGGAATATTCCTCGTAACGCAGATTTTACAGCATCAAGTTGTGCACGTAGAAAAGTGACATTCTTGGGAGCTTTCAATTCCTCTGCCTTTGTCTGTGCAAGATGCGGGAAAG
>JADMIO011525466.1_pt1 | contig 21323 bp, 13 predicted proteins | sample 8958161 | NCBI WGS metagenome assembly JADMIO01 (sample SAMN16585339, study PRJNA669376) | soil metagenome | isolation source: Crop rotation soil | place: USA: Cullars Rotation, Alabama | collected 2011
GAGGCCTTCGAGAAGGCCTTGAGCGATCTGGGAACCGCCAAGCCGCTCTACCGCGCCACCCAGGCGGTGCGGCTTTCCGGCGACATGATCCGCATCGGTTCGCAGACCCCTTATGTCACGAATTCGCAGGTCACCGCCCAAGGTCAAACGATCAACACGATTCAATACACCAGCACGGGTGCCATCTTCAACATCTCCGGCGAACTGGAGGAAGTGCCTCCGCGCATCAATTTGGCGCTGAGCATTGAGATTTCCACGCTCAGCGAAGGCGCGGCGAATATCACTTCGACCGTCAAGTCAACGGTTTTCCGCAACGCGAATCTCGCCCGCAACGGGTTTGTGGAGCTTCGCCAGCCGTTTGTGATCCTCTCCATCGACGGTGCCTCGGCCGATTCGGCCGGTAAGGCCGTGGCGTATGTCGCAAGAGTGTCGCTCAGCCGGCCGGCGGCGCCGGGTGCCGCGGCCGCGCCTCCCGCACCGCCCACACCGATTGCGCCGTCGGATCCGCCGGGCGCGCGAGGCGCGCGAGGCGCGGGAACGACGGGAAACTAATCCGATCGGGCCGGGAATACTTCGGATTTCTCCGCACGACTTACTTTAACGCTCGGGAGGTATGGCTATGAAATCAGGGAACATCTTTCGCTTCATCTGCGTGGTCGCCGCCGCTGTGCTGGTCACTTTATTACCCGCAGGTGTTGTTCGTGCAGCCGGTCAGTCTGGGCCGGGGGGAGCCACCGGAACCGTCGGAACTTACGGTGCGGCCACCGCGGAGCCTGCGCCGGCTCCCCGTGGTGGTGGCGGCTCTCGTGCGGGTACGACCGCGCGCGGCGGCGGGCCGGGACCGGGCATCCGGGCAGCATCGCTGGAAGGTCCGGCCGTCAATCTGGACGCCACGATCTACGACCTGCGCCTTCCGCCGGAATTGATCGGCCGGCTCGATGTCGATGCCCTCACCAAGGCGGCCGCTTCGGCGGAAGCGTTTGAGAAGGCCCTTGCCGAGCTGGGGACAGCCAAGCCCCTTTACCGCGCTGCGCAGGCCGTGCGGCTCTCGGGCGATACGATCCGCATCACTTCGAGCACGCCATATATCACCTCTTCCACCACCGGCGCCGGGCGAGGTGGATTCGGACCCGGCGGCGGCGCCGCCGGCGGCCGAGGAGCCGCGGCGGCCGGTGCAGGCGAAACGGTCAACTCCATTTCCTACGCCAGCACCGGCGCCGCATTCACCATCTCCGGCGAACTGGAGGAGGTGCCGCTGCGCATCAACCTGACGCTAAGCATCGAGGTCTCCACGCTCACCGAGAGCCCGGCCGAACTCACCGCGACCTTGCGGGCGCCGGCGATGCGCAGCCTCAACCTGGCGCGCAACGGTTTCGTGGAGCTGCGCCAGCCCTTTGTCATCCTATCCATCGACGGCGCTTCGGCCGATGCGGGGGGCAAGGCGGTGGCATATATCGCCAGAGTTTCGCTGAGCCAGCCGGCCGCGGCTGCACCGGCGGCGGGAGTTAAGCCCGAGGCGGTGCCGGCGCCTACGCGTACGCGAGTGGGAGGGTAAGCTGTAGCATCGATTGGAAATTCGGTTTGGCGACTGTCGCCGTTACGCTCCGATGTTTAGCCTCCGCTTCGAGATCTGTAGGGTAGGACTCACGTGTACTCACCCTCGTCACTGCGTCATACTTTCTCCCATCCTCCCCTCTGCGTCTCCGCGTCTCCGCGGTGATCTCCTCTTCATCTCCATTCCCCGACGCGCTGGCGGTTGACGCCCGCCGCGGCGACAGCCAGAATATCCCCGCTACTGGCAGCACTCATCAGACCTCTTGCCGGAGAACCATGAACGCTCTGAAAGCTCCCCGTGCGCTGAAAGCCATTCTCATCCTGTCCGCGATCTTTATCCTGGCTCCCTTGAGTACGGCACGTGCCGCCGAGGCCGAGCTCAAGCTCACTCTCGACGCCGCCAAGACCGGCGCGCAGATTTCCCCCTATATCTACGGCCAGTTTGTCGAGCACCTGGGCCGGTCGATCTACGGCGGGCTTTGGGCGGAAATGCTCGAAGACCGCAAGTTCGGCCGCGAGATTTCCGACGACTACAAGCCCTTTGACGTCGCCGATGACTGGTTCGGAAAACCCGCCGCGTTCACCTACCTGAAGAATTCGCCGTGGAAGGTCATCGGGCCCAAGGGGACGGTGACGATGGACAAGACCAAGCCCTACGTGGGCGAGTGGACGCCCGTGCTCCGGCTGCCGGCGGATGGGACTGAAGTTGGTATTTCCCAGGGCAATGAAACGTACAACCAGGCCGGGGGGTACCTGGCCGTCCGCAAGGGGCGCAAGTATGTGGGCCGCGTCGTGCTGGCGGGCGAGGGGATCGACGCCGTGACCGTGAAGCTCGGCCACGAGACGCAATACCGCGGGCCGAATTGGACGCTCACCCAGCCCATCTCCGGTGTCACCAACGAGTTCAAGGCCTTTCCCTTCGAGTTTACTCCCACCGAAAACTCGGATTTCATCACGTTCTCGATCAGCGCCAAGGGAAAGGGGTCGCTTCGGATCGGCGCGGTTTCGCTGATGCCCGCCGACAACGTGAAGGGCTGGCGGCCGGATACTCTCCGCGAGCTGAAGAAGCTGGGCACGCCGCTGCTGCGCTGGCCGGGCGGGAATTTTGTCTCTGGTTACAACTGGCGCGACGCCATCGATCCCAACCCTGACAAGCGTCCGCCCCGTGCCAATCCGGCGTGGAAGAACATGGAGCACAACGATGTCGGCATCCATGAGTTCCTGGGCCTGTGCGAGATGCTGTCGGCCGAGCCGTTTATTGCGCTGAACATGGGCAAGGGGAGCGTGGAGGAGGCGGCCGCCGAAGTGCAGTACATCGTCGGTTCGCCGGATTCCCCCATGGGCCGCCTGCGCGCCGCCAACGGACGCCGCGAGCCGTGGAAGGCAAAATACTGGGCCGTGGGGAATGAGATGTACGGCTGGTGGCAGCTCGGCTATATCCCCGTGGATCTCTATGTGCTGCGGCACAATGCGGCCGCGAAGCTGATCCGCGCCGAGCAGCCCGATGCCATTCTGGTCGCCTGCGGGGACACCTCCACCAAAGGCTGGGATGCGGGCATGCTCACCAACAGCGGCGCTAACATGAATCTGCTGGCGCTGCACACGTATGTGCATGAGGTGCCCGAAGATACTCTCGCCCATGCCGTCCAGTTGCGCGATTCGATTCACAACATCCTGAGCACCTTCCGTGGCTACAAGTCGCAGTTCCCGGCCGTCAATCAACAGAACATCAAGGTCTCCTTCGACGAGTACAACTTCTGGTACGGCAACAACATCTACGGCGAGCTGGGTGTGCAATACCGCCTGAAGGATGCGCTGGGCGTGGCGATGGCGCTTCACGAGTTTTACCGCAACAGCGACATCGTCGGCCTGGCCTGCTTTGCGCAGACGGTCAACGTGCTGGGCGCGATCAAGACCAGCCGGACCGATGCGACGCTTGAGGGCAGCGGGCAAGTGCTGGCTCTCTATCGGCACCAGTATGGGACGATTCCGATTGAGGTGACTCAGCCCTCGCCCGATCTGGACGTGGCGGCCGCCTGGACGGAGGATCGAAAGGCGATCACCATTTCTGTCGTCAACGCCACGGGGACCAGCCGGGCCATCACGTTGGACCTCGGCCGTACCGCCATAAAGCCGGCCGGCAAGCGCTGGGAAATCACCGGGGCCAACCCTGAAGTGTTCAACGAGCCGGGAGCGAATCCGCCACTGATCCAGGCCATCGAAGCGCCGGTTACGTTCAGCGGCAAGCTTGATGCGCCGGCGTATTCTGCGCGGCTGTACCGGCTGGAAGTACAGTGAGGTTGTCCTCCTGGCATTGCGGGCACCGGCAGTTACTGTTGTCATTTTTCCCTTGCTGCACGACACTGCGGCGGCAATGTCCCTGCCTCCCCTGCTCCTGCGCGACAACGACACCATCGCCATCTGCGGCGATTCGATCACTGAGTTGACTGAGTACTCGGTCTTCCTGGAGACATATCTGCGCGTCTGCCGGCCGGCGAAGAACTTGCGCTGCCTGCAGTTCGGCTGGTCGGGCGAGCGGGCGGATAATTTTCTGCTGCGGATGGAGAATGATGTCCTGTGGCTCAAGCCGGATGTGGTGACGATCTGTTACGGCATGAATGATGGCGGCTATCGGGCGGCGGAGAAGCATACATCGGACACGTACCGCAAGGCGATGCGCGGGATCATCGGGCAGTTTCAGCGGGCGGGAGTGCGGACGATCGTGGCCGGGTCGCCGGGGGCGGTCGACTTGGACTTTTACTGCCGTGGGAAGGGGCCGGCGGAGTACAACCAGACGCTGGCCGGGCTGCGCGACATTGGGCGGGATGTCGTGCGGGAATTTGCGCGTGATGCGGTGGTTTTCGCGGATATTCACACACCGATGCATGACGTGATGGTGCAGGCCAAGCGGAAGTACGGGCCGGCGTATCACGTGTGCGGGCCGGATGGATTTCACCCGGCGCGGAACGGACATCTGATCATGGCGTATGTCTTTCTGCGGGCGCTGGGGGTGGATGGGGAGATCGGGACGATCAACCTCGATCTGGAAACTGGGGCTGCCAGCGCGAGCGAGGGACATGCGGTCAAGCCAATCAAGCATAACTCCGACGGACGATCGATGGGTCTTGAAATCGAGAGCATCAGATATCCCTTCTGTTTTCAGGGCGATCCGGCCGATCCGTGTTCAACGAGCGGAATTACTCAGTTTCTTCCGTTTAACCCGCAGCTCAACCGGATGAAGCTGGTGGTGGCGAATGCGGCGGGCAGGATGCGAGTGACTTGGGGCGAGCAGACGCGCGAGTTTTCGGCGGGCGAGCTGGCAGGGGGGGTGAATCTGGCGGACGTGTTTACGCCGAATCCATTTTCGGCCGGGTTTTTTGAAGTTGAGGCGGCGGTGCGGGCTAAGCAGGCGTTTGAGACCATCGCGCACAAGCACGTCATCAACTGCGAAGGAAAGGCGCGTGCGGCGTTACCGGAAGCCGTGGGGCATTTCGTAGCGCTGCGTGCGAAGACGTTGGAGAAGCACCAGCGGCTGGAACAAGCCGTGGCAGCGGCGATGCGGCCGGTTAGGCACAGCATTACGATCGAGGGGTAGTTGCAATTCGGAGTCCCGGCGCGCCGGGAAGACGCCGCTGTGGCTTTGGGAACGCCAATCTCCTGATCGGCCGGAATGGCGGCCGAGCCGATCGGGAGATCGGCGTTCCCAAGAAGCGGGATCAATCATTATCAAACAATCGCACTGTTGCCTTCTTCGAAGTGCCCAGGGTGTATCCGCTCCCGGTTTGTAGCGTCAGGATGATGGTTTCGGTCTTCTCCTTTGTTTTGTCGTCTGTCGGGTTGATGGTGACGACGACACTGGAAACGCCGGCGGCAAATTTCAGGCTGAGCTTGATGGTCTTGAAGTCGGTGCCGTTCTTGGCCGTGCCGCTGAGGGTGATCGGAACCGTCAGTGCCTTATTGGTCGGGCCCAGACGCGTGACGGTGAATGTGCCCGGATCACGGCCGGCCTCGGAAGCGGTGGGATCGCTGGCGACAATGGAGATCTCCGGCAGGCCCTGCTTGAGGGTGACGCGATAGTCTTCCACCTCGCCGTCGGGGGCGATGCCGGTGGGCAGGTCGATGCCATTCTGGGTGATGCGAAAGCGGGCATACGTATTGCCCGCCAGCGCGCCGGCGGGGACCTTGAAGCTCAGGGTGTTGTCGCCGTTGGCGACGGATTTGCTGGAGATGATCTTCTCGGCCGGGTCGAAACTGCCGTTGTGATTGAAGTCGATCCAGGCATCGAGCTTGGCGCTGGTGACGCCGAGGAACTTGGCGACGGCCTTGATCTTCGCGGTCAAGCCGGTGGTCATGGCTGTGAGGAAGGCGATGCCATCCTCATCGCTCAGGGCGTTGGTGTCGTCGCCGGTGGCGGGGGCGCCGGCCGCGGCGGGGAAGCCGTCGGTCTCGGAGTCGACGATCTTGCCTAGCCGGATGGAGACGCCGCTATTGATCACGTGCCGCGCCCCGCCGCTGGCGGCCAGCGTGCCGTAGCTGTCGGGGGCATCGCCAAAGTCGTACAGTGCATCCGGCGGGATGAAATCATTACGGAGCTGAACAGTCAGCGGCTGCGTGGCGACGTTGAATGAGACGTTTGCGGCCGGGTTGATCGTGATGGTCTTGTCGAGATTCGAGAGCGGGTTGGCGTGGGGGGTAATGGTGAACTGGGCGGTCTTGCTTCCGGCGTGGATCACAACCGAATGCGGCACGGTGTAGTCGGTATCGAGCGTGGCGCTGCCTGAAAATTCCAGGTTTACCGTCAGGTCGGTGGTCAGCGTGTCATCGAGGGTGAGGGTTAAGGTGATCGGGGCGCCGGTTTCATGCAGTTCGGCGGCTGCGGAAGTGAGCGAGAGGGAGAGCTTCTGGTCGTCGTTGAGGATAATGCCATCGGCGTTGGTCCGCGTGGGATCGAGCTCTACGTTGAAAGTGGGGTTCTTCAGAACGATGGAGAAGTGCTCATCCGCTTCGAAGAGGATGTCGCCTTTAATGTTGCCCAGGGAGACCACCTTGCTGGTCTCTCCGGCAGCAAAGGTGACCAGTACGCCGCTGGTGGTGCCTGCGGGAGCGAAGTCGGCCAGGTTGGCCGCGTTCGCGTCGGATTTCGGCAGCGGCAGAACGTATACGGTCGCCGTATCGTCCAGAGGCTCGGAGAGCTCCACCGTGACCTCGAATGCAGTATCGCCGCTGTTTCCTTCCGTTTGCGAGTATTCCGTGGCGCTCAGGCGCACTTTGGGCACCAGCGAGGCGAGCACGGGCAGCCCGGTGATGACGGGGAACTGCGGCGAAGTAACGTTTACCCAGAAGAGCAGACCATTTCGATTCGGCGCGAAACTGCCGGCAAGCGGCGCGGCGACGTTCCCGGGTGAGGCAATCAGGTTGTCGGTAAATTCGCCAGGCCGGATTGGATTGAATGCCCGCAGTTCATTTCCAGCCCCCGTCGGGCCGCCGCGGCTGACATAGAGGACATACCGCAGATTTCCGCCATCAAAGAACGACACCGGCGTGACGGAGTTCACGCGAAGATTTTCGTCGGTCTCCCGGATGACGGTGGGCGTGGAGGCCTCGAACGGGTTGGGCTGCGTCCCGTAGATGGACGACCCGACAAAGTGTGTGGAGTTGAGCGAATCGAACTTATCGATGGAATAAACGAGGATGGGGAGGACCTGCCCCTGCACAAACGAGGCCGTGTTCAACTGGTAATACGAGTGATTGTCGGTCAGGACATTGACACTGCTGACCAGCAGGGTACCGGTGGTGTCAAAGGCGCGCGAAATGATGCCCTGCTCCGTGAAGTGGCCATTGCCATCGGCATCGCGGTGTTCCCAGGCGACGTAGGAGACTCCCGCCTGCGTGTAGCTGACCGTCAGCGACTTAACTGTGGCAGTCTTAGTGTCGGTGTTGCTGCTGGGCTTGGTCACCAGCGTATCGTTGAAAAGGCGCTCTCCGGTGCCGGAGAAGCCGGTGATGTAGGCCGAATCCTGGCCTTCCTGCTTGGCGCCGGTGAAGGCTGCGACGAAGGAGCCATCGCTCTCCATGGAGAGTGCCGGATTGGCCTGGGCCGTGTTGGAGAGATCGCTGTTGACAATGAAGGGTTCGGACACGGTGCCGTCAGCACTGACGCGGACGGCGACGATGTCGTCGCCGCTACTGCCGTTGTTGGCGATCCAGGCGATCACGCTCTGGCCGCTCGCGTTGGTCGCTGCGACGATGGGGGTAAGGTTCTTGGCGCTGCCGGAGGCGACGGGTACGGGCGTGTCGACCACCGTATTGGCGTGGACGACCGCCTTCATGATGATGGCCTGCCCTTCGCCGGCTGCTGGATAGAACAGGAGGGTGTCACCGTTGGGCAGGCTCGCCGACGCGAACTGCGTACCCGCGGCGGGGGAGAGCGCGGCCGCCAGAAATGGCGAACCTGTGCTGGCGACGCCGGATAACAGACGCCGACGTTCCAATCGTTCCAATTGCATGCCTTAGACCCTTCCAAAATCCGCCAAAAGCCCCGCTCCCCCGTTTCGTTCTGAGTGCCTCGCTGGTGTCACTATACACCCGACAGAAGCTGGACGTCGCCGAGGCGACCCATGTTTCGACGGGAAAGGGGTTATCGGAGGAAGCGGGAGCCGCCGAAGCGTTCACAGTGCCGAGAAAGAGAAAGCCGGGCAAGCCCTATCCTCTTATATCATCGTACCTTGGAGCAACCGCCATGCCGCGATTATTGCCTGCGTATGCCCTAAATGGGCTTGCCTTTGCTCCGTAGATTTCCTAATCTAGCAAAAGCGCGTGTCTGCGCATTATTGGGCGTTATTGGCCGCGCTTGGGCGTCTTCCATTGAATTGTGAGAGTGTGTTTTAGTGTGCCAGCGCAATTCAGCGTGAGTGGTAAGAAGCGATCGCCAGTCGGTCGATCTAATTTGGGCGTCCTAGTGGCGTCCTGTGTTCTATTTGGCTCTGTGAATGGCGCAAAAAATTCTTAATTACGACGTGATCTCGCGCCTGGGAGAGGGTGCGGGAAGCGTCATTTACGCCGTCAGCGACCCGGTGACACACCATATCTACGCGCTCAAGCATGTGGTCCGCGAAGACGCCAAGGACATCCGTTTCGTCGAGCAGATGGAGCAGGAATTTGAGATTTCCCGGCAGTTTACCCACCCGAATCTCCGCCGGACCTTTGAGCTCAGGATCAACAAGAGGATGCTGGTGAAGGTGACTGAAGCCTTCATGCTAATGGAACTGGTCGATGGCCTGCCCCTAGACACCCGGCCGCCGCGGAACATGCTCGAGGCTATCGACACCTTCATCCAAGCCGCCCAGGGCCTGCAGGCGATGCACAACATGGGGTATGTCCATTGCGACATCAAGCCCAACAACATCCTGCGAACTGACAACGGTGTGGTGAAGGTGATCGATTTCGGCCAGTCGTGCAAGATCGGGACGATCAAGGAGCGCATCCAGGGGACGCCGGACTACATTTCACCGGAACAGGTGCACCGCAAGCCCGTCAGCCATAAGACCGACATTTTCAACCTCGGCGCGACGATGTACTGGGCCCTGACCGGCCGGAACATCCCCACGCTCTACACGGCCGGCCGGGGCGAGAATGCGTTCGTGGTCGATGACCGCATCCAGACGCCGCAGGAGCTCAACCCCGGCGTACCCGTGCCGCTGTCGAACCTAATCGTCGAATGCATCGCCTCCAAGCCAGAGAAGCGGCCAGCCGGCATGGAGAATGTCATCAGCCGGCTGGAATTGGCCAAGCATATCCTGATGCGGCAGCAGAATCCCAAGGATCAGCCGAAGGTGGAGGATGTGCTGACGGAGGAGGATGAACGGGAGCTGCGGCAGGGGGGACAGGCGTAGGGCGGCGGCGGTTTTTGGGCTTATTCACCGATCAGTTTTGGATGTTTCTGTTTCAGCCACGCCAGCACGCGGGTATGCAGATCGGCTGCGAGTTTGCGCAACTCGGTGATCTCGCGTTCGCTTGCGATGCCTGTAGTTTCGTAGATACCTCCGCCTCGCTTGGCGCGATACGCGTGAAGCGTGTCGACGATGGAGCCCTCGTCTCCAAGGGTTAGCTTGAGGGACTCGATTGTCTGGTAATGCGCGCCTCCGCCCTTTGCGGCCTCAAATCCGCTCGCTTTGAGCGCGATAGCCGCGCATTGCAATGCCGCGTTGTAAGCGATGGCGAACCGCCAGTCGGCATCGAGGGCTTTTCCCTCACTTGCGCGCAGGTCTCGCTCGACCACGGCCAGCAACGAGGCGATTTCCTCGCGCGCGGTCGCGTGCGGACGAATCCAGCCGTTCTTTTGCCATTCCTGCAAGCTCATTCTCGTCGCCGATCAGAAATACCTTGGGCTGGGCTATTACCGCCGTGAGGAAATGATGCCCATTCCGAAGCTTTTCTGCAAATTCCGCGGGGGGATAGACCGTTGGATTGATCTCGCGGCCTAAGCGTCGCTGCACCGGCAGAATTGATCGCGCGATGTCAGTAAACGAGGCGTCTCCGATGACCATGACATCTACATCACTTGCTTTGCTCTGTGTACCCCGAGCCACCGAGCCAAATATGAAGGCCACGCGAATATGAGATTTCAGAGCCGCCAGTGTCTCGCGAAGCGCCGCCGGCGGGCCGACGGTTTTTTCTACCAGCCCGCGAAGCTCGCTGAAAACGGGAGACGATGAATCGGCCTGGTAGAGCACCTGGTGGCCGACTTCGCGGCGTTGAAGGATGCCCAACTCCGCCAGCAGCCGCAACTCCCGCTGCACTGGGCCAAGACCAGCGCCCGACAATCTTGATGCCTGCCGGACGTGAAATTCCTCATCTGGGCGGTCGAGCAGGAGATGTAGAATCGCGCCGCGTGTTTTACCGAGCAATGCGGCGGCAAGGTCAGAGGATGGTGTTACCATATCGGTAACGATTGTAACTGATTTAGATACGCTCTAAAATAGGTAAAACGAGCAGACTGGCGCGAGACACATCCTTTAGAGTCGGCGTTTCTTGCGTTGCAGGGTCTGCCGCGTGAATGATTGCACGTCCCGAGGGACGCCGCAATCATTCATCGATTCGCTGATAGCCCAACGCATCCGACAGACGATCGAGCGTGTCATTTGGTCTGTCTTGATGTTCCTCGCTGTGAAAGCCGAAGAAGATGTCTCCATCGGGCATCAAAGTGCAGGCAAGCCCCTGCATCTTCGTGGTCTTCATTGGCGAATATCACTCGCACGGAACCCGCCTTGCGCTGCTCGTGCCACTCAATAATTTCGTCCGGAGCATGCATGCGGCGGAACTGCTGAATTATATCCTCAACAACTTTTCGACCCGCTACTGGATCCGGCTCTTCAACAAATTTCACAGTCCGGCGCAATCGAAAGAGGATCTCCTCTATGCTGAGGCGATCAGAAGCGTTTTCGGGTACGAGCCGTGTAGCCACGCACGATCTCCGATTGGGGACAGATCCAATTTTGCTAGTTCTTATAAACCCCCGGCAGCGGCTTCCCGAGCTTTTCCCACTGGGCAATGACGGCATCCGCCTTCCCAGCGCTGTTCAGCACATGCAGCTTCCGCCGCACCATGCCGATGATCGCTTCGCGGGCCGGGCCAAGGTAATTTCGCGGGTCAAACTCGGCCGGCTTGGTCGCAAAGACTTCGCGGATTTTGGCGGTCATGGCCAGGCGCAGGTCGGTATCGATGTTGACCTTGCATACGCCGTATTTGGTGACGGCCATGTTGATCTGATCCTCGGGGACCCCCTTGGCGTTGGGCATTTTGCCGCCGTATTTGTTGACGAGGTCAATGAACTCCTGCGGGACTGAACTGCTGCCGTGCATCACGAGCGGCAGGCCGGGGGCGGTCTTCATGATCTGCTCGATGCGGTTGAACGCCAGCTTGGCCTCGTGTTTGAACTTGAAGGCCCCGTGGCTGGTGCCGATGGCGACGGCCAGGCTGTCGATGCCGGTGCGCTTGGCGAAATCGGCCGCCTGGACGGGATCGGTGAGGAATTTCTCGACGTTCTTCTCGTATTCCTCGGCGTCGAGACCGACGACGTCTTCTTCAATGCCGCCCAGCATTCCCAGCTCCGCTTCGACTACTACACCGGCCGCATGGGCGACTTTCACCACTTCGGCGGACGTGTGAATGTTTTCTTCGTATGGATGGTGCGACGCATCGATCATGACGGAGGTGAATCCATCGCGGATGCAGGTTTGCACGAGATCGAGCGTGTCGCCGTGATCGAGGTGGATGGCAATCGGCAGCCAGGGATACTCGGCGACGGCCGCGTCAATGATCGCCTTGAGGTAGTGCATCTTGGCGTATTTGCGGGCGCCCTTGGATATCTGCAGGATCAGTGGGCTCTTCTCGGCGGCGCAGGCTTCGATGATTCCCTGGGCCAGCTCCATGTTGTTGACGTTAAACGCGCCGACAGCGAAGCCGCCGCCGTAGGCGATATCGAACATGGGCTTAGTGGTCATGAGTGGCATGGTGAATCCTTGGTAAAGAGGGAGTAGTCGGAGGGTATGAATCGAGGGGTTGGTTTTCGGCCCTCGGATAAGAGTGTAAGGGAATGGGAGATGCAATCAAGCGGGAGGAGTTGGTGAGAGGCAAGAAGCTGAAGAGTCGCTTGAACGACGCGGACGGCTTCCAGTACTCATCGTCGTCCCGCCGCCTTCAGCAAGCTATCCGCCCAGGTCTCCGTCTCGGCATCCAGCGGCCGATCGAGTGGTCGTTTGTAGTCCAGACGCCGGTCGTACCGGCCATTGACGTACGCCTCGTCCACCAGCTCCTGCAATTCCAGCCGGACCTCCGGGTCGTCCGGCCGGAGTGGAATCACGATGCTCGGCAATCGCCGTCGCAAGGACATCGGATAGAGATAAACGATGTGTGGCTCTTGGGGGACGCGCACGGTTGTTCGATACGTGGTGAGCCACTTGTCCGGGCAATGGTGTGGCTGCAACAGCCTCTGCCAGTTGCCTTCGCGGACGAGGTCCACCTCGACAAAATTGACGCCCGCGGCCACCAATTCATGGCGCTTCTGAAGGTAAGGCCCGCAGCCGGGGTTGAGCTTGTTGGATGGGCTGAGGAATTCGATCACTGTGATAAGCCGCTCCGTATCGCTGGCGACGATGCGCACATACCGCTCGGTCACCGGCTCCACTTCCGCAATCAACCGAATCGGGGCGTCGGCGACAGCCACGGCCGTCGCCATTGCGGTCTGAGAGCCTGAGTCGGCGGCGGAGTCCAGAATACGCACATCAGGAGAGTAAGAGCGGTCTTCTTTCGTAACATCGCGGCAGTCGCCCACGGAGACTTGCTCTTCGGCCTCCGCCGCCAGACCGTCGGGCAGGCGCGAGTTAAGCATGTTTCTGGCGCCGCCGATCAGGGCAGTATGCACATCCCGCCAGCGCAGCTCGAGATAAGGGTCCATGCCGGGGAATGGGCTTCGCATGCTTGAATTATACGCTAGAATCGCTTCACCATGGCAATCTCCGACACCATCAAAAAAGGCGTCATCCGCGCCCCTCATCGTTCGCTTCTCCGCGCCACCGGCGTCGTCCAATCCGACGCGGATTTCGATAAACCCTTCATCGCGGTCTGCAACTCCTTCGTCCAGATCGTTCCCGGCCACGCACATTTGGACAAAGTCGGCGTGAAAGTCCGCGAGGCCGTCCGGGCCGCCGGTGGCGTGCCGTTTGAATTCAACACCATCGGCGTCGATGACGGAATCGCCATGGGCCACGTGGGCATGAAGTATTCGCTGGCCTCGCGCGAGCTGATCGCCGATTGCGTGGAGACCATGTTGCGCGCCCACTGCTTCGACGGCGTAGTCTGCATCCCCAATTGCGACAAGATCGTCCCCGGTATGATGATGGCGGCCGCTCGCTGCAACATCCCGGCCGTCTTTGTTTCCGGCGGTCCGATGAACGCCGGCCGCCAGCCCTCCACGGGCAAGGCGATTGACCTCGCCACCGTGTTTGAGGGTGTCGGCCAGGTGTCTGCGGGGAAGATGTCGCTCGGCCAGCTCAAGGAACTCGAAGATAACGCGTGCCCCACCTGCGGCTCCTGCTCGGGCATGTTTACGGCCAACAGCATGAACTGCCTCTGCGAAGCGCTGGGCTTGGCGCTGCCGGGCAATGGGACCATCCTGGCCACCGACCCCGCCCGCGATGCCCTGTTCGCCGCCGCCGGGCGCGCGATCGTCAATCTCGTGGAAAAGAACATCCGGCCCAGCGATATCCTTACTCCCAAGGCCTTTGAAAACGCCATGGTGCTCGATGTGGCGATGGGCGGGTCTACTAATACGGTTCTCCACACCCTGGCGATTTCCATTGAAGCCGGGGTGCCGATTGACCTGCCCAAGCTCAATGTCATTTCGGAGCGCGTGCCGTACATCTGCAAAGTCGCCCCGGCCGGGCATTATCACATTGAGGATGTCGGTCGGGCCGGCGGGATCAGTGCGATCCTTAAGACGCTGGTCGGGAAGCCCGGAACGTTGCATCTGGATTGCATCACCGTCACCGGCAAAACGCTCGGAGAGAACATCGCCGATGCCACGGTGAAAGATGCCGATGTGATCCGCCCGCTGAACAATCCCTACAGCGCCAAGGGCGGCCTGGCGGTGCTGTTTGGCAATCTCGCGCCCAAGGGAAGCGTGGTGAAGATCGGCGCTGTCGCAGCTGCGATGCAGAAGTTCACGGGCCCGGCGGTGATTTTCGAATCCGAAGAATCGGCCGCCCAGGGCATTCTGGATGGCAAGGTGAAAGCCGGCGATGTGGTGGTCATCCGCTACGAAGGCCCGCGCGGCGGCCCGGGGATGCAGGAGATGCTGGCTCCGACGGCAAACATCATGGGCAGGGGGCTGGGCGAATCGGTGGCGCTGATCACCGATGGGCGGTTCAGCGGCGCTACGCGCGGCGCGTGCATTGGCCACGTTTCGCCGGAGGCGGCGGCGGGAGGACCGATCGCGCTGGTGCAGCAGGGCGATCCGATTGAGATTGACATCCCCGCGCGGGCGATCAATCTGAAGGTGGATGAAACGGAACTCGCCAAGCGCAAGGCCGCGTGGCGCTGCCCGCCTTCGAAGATCAATTATGGGTACCTGGCGCGGTATGCGAGCATGGTGACCAGTGCGGATACGGGGGCGGTGCTGCGGATTCCCGCGCAGTAAGTTAAGGCCGTCGGATGACAGATGTGTCATCGGTGTAAGGTGGTTTTTTGGGGTTGTAAGGGGTTGTAAATCGATAAGTGGTTGTGGCTTGCGGGGTTGGGGTAAATTATGCTTTGCGTCGTACTGGCGCAGTGTTTGGCGCGCGCAGGGTGGGGTGATATGAATTTCATTGGGTGAAATTGCGTTTTGCGCGCACGTACCAAAAGCGCGCGCACGTTGGAATTGCCCACGAATGGACACGAATATGACACGAAGGAAGAGGAACACGAAGGCGCGAAGAATAAAGAGACCTGAGGGGAGGGGGCGGACGGCACTGCCGGCGAACCGACAGTGGCACACAGTTTTGGGGAACGCGGTTGGCCGCTGTACCCACCCCAACCATTGGCCTCTGTCGAGTTTCGCGGCGTCTATTCAAAAATGGCGAAGTCCTCGATTCGAAGGTCCTTGAAGGGCTTTGCTGCCACGTGGCCGTCGAAAAAGCACATATTGATCTTCCCACCGTGGCGATCGTCATCAAGGATGGAACACGCCATGCCTCCAGGAAGATTATACTCATTGGAAAATCCCATACCAGGCATCAAGGTCCCAGTGGAAGGTACCGTCCATCGTCCGTACGCTTCGGTATACATTATGGTTTCGGCGGCAGAGCTGCGGAACTTTGTGATACGCCCCAACATCTTCAAATAGAGTGCACCCGAAGAGGCTTGCGTGATGTTCGAATTGGTTGTTGGGCAGCAATTAACCACAAAATCTATGTTTAGAAGATCGTTCGGGGCGGCGGGGCACTGCAGCCAGGCGATGTCCTTGTAGCATGGCCAAGCCAGCCCCATATATTTTCCCATTGCTTTCCCGTCTGAAGGGTCGTTCGGATATTCCGGGAGATGCGCCCTAACCTGCCGAGCGCATGCGTCGAAGGCCAAGAAGGCTGCTCCAAATCTGGTCGCGTAAATGGGCAGCGTCCCATTGTTGTCCTGTGCGTAAGTTGACGATATCTGCCCGATCGTCCGGAGGTTCGCGGCGCATTGGACTTGTAGGGCCTGTCGCCTCGCGAGCTTTAGCGCTGGAATTAAGATCGAAATAAGCACGGTGATGATGCCAATAACCACCAGGAGTTCAACAAGGGTGAAAGCGCTTGCCCCGCGCACGCTCATCACAAGCCGCGAGGTCGCGAGGGGGCGGAGGAAGATATTTCGCACCGAACTCATGGAGCCGCCATGGAAACCGACATTCGCCGCGAAGAAGTCTGAAGACGTTTATTTGCTTTGGAATCGAGCCAACCTGCCGGGCGTTCTGAGCTCTCTCACTGAAAGAAGCCCGACCCGCGCCAACATATCAAGGTAAAGCCAGCTGTCAACGAAAAAACGCATGAGATGATCTCGGGCGAGCTGGGCAGGCCACGAGAGGCGCAGAATCCGGTGGTGAATACTCCCACCTACCCTTTTGGGATGGGCGGTTCAGCGGCGCTACGCGCGGCGCGTGCATTGGCCACGTTTCGCCGGAGGCGGCGGCGGGAGGACCGATCGCGCTGGTGCAGCAGGGCGATCCGATTGAGATTGACATCCCCGCGCGGGCGATCAATCTGAAGGTGGATGAAACGGAACTCGCCAAGCGCAAGGCCGCGTGGCGCTGCCCGCCTTCGAAGATCAATTATGGGTACCTGGCGCGGTATGCGAGCATGGTGACCAGTGCGGATACGGGGGCGGTGCTACGGATTCCCGGGCAGTAAAGGAAGCGGGCCCGACGGAGCAGAGGGAGAGGATGGGGGGAGTGGATGTTCGTATAGCTCCTCCATAAAAGCGGAGCGCACTACGCGAGTTGTGCGCTTTGCGGTGGGCCTTTGGAGCTAACCGGGAAGTCGATTTTGGCGGCGGGGAGGGGTGATAGTCACAAGGTATGGTGGGGAGCGGAGTTGCGGTGGAGGGAAACTGCCAAGAAATTTCTCGAACAAATCGGGAACGAGATTAGTACAGAATACTCGGTAGAGCGGCTGTTCCACCGGGACGCCCTATTGCCGACTTTGTCGGCCACGGTAGCCACTGCGCGACCCGCAGATCCCCATTTCTGTGATTTTCTGCCCCGAATTGCCTCTGTATCTGTAAATGCCGGCTGGCCCTGCACCTGTCGTCCGCCGTCTTAAAACCTTAACGCATCTCAGGAGAAGTAGCGCATGAGGAAGAGCAAGAGAATGCCTCGCCCGATCAACCGCTTCCTGCTGGAGGGCTTGGAAGACCGTCGCCTTCTCAGCGTCGGCTCCCCCATGGAAGACGAGGCACTCCCGACCTATCGTCTGGCCCCACACAATGACGGCATCATGCCGGCCGGCTCCGCCGGGCCAAGCGGCATCAGTCCTGCAGGAATGCGCCATGCCTACGGCGTCGACGCCATCAACTTCGGCGGCGTGTCCGGAGATGGAACCGGCCAAACCATTGCCATCATTGATGCATACCATGCGCCCAACGCACTTGCCGACCTGAATAGTTTCAGCTCCACCTTTTCTCTCCCACTGTTCAACCAGACCGGCGGGCCCACCTTTACGCAACTCAACCAAGACGGCGGCAGTGCGCTGCCCGGCACTGATCCTGCCCCCAAGCCCATCACCTGGGCGCTTGAGGCAATGCTCGATATCGAGTGGGCCCACGTCATCGCTCCGAAAGCCAACATTATTCTCTACGAGGCCAAGTCCGCCTCTTACAACGACTTAGTCGTCCATGCGGTCAATGCCGCCCGCAACAACCCCAGCGTGAGCGTCGTTTCCATGAGCTTCGGAGGTGGCGAGTTCTCAAACGAAACCATACTGGACCCCTATTTCACAACACCCTCGGGCCATGCCGGCGTTACCTTCCTCGCCTCCACGGGCGACACTGGCTCGCCCGGAGGATATCCTGCCTATTCTCCCAATGTAATTGCCGTCGGAGGCACCTCACTTTCCATCGATTCATTCGGCAATTACCTTGGTGAGTACGGCTGGAGCGGCAGCGGGGGCGGCACTAGCGCTGTTGAAGCCGAACCGAATTATCAGCTCTCCGTGCAGAGCAGCTCCCGCCGCCAGATTCCCGATGTGGCCATGGACGCCGATCCCAGTTCGGGTGTTCCCGTCTATGACAGTTTTGATAATGGCGCCGCCGCGCCGTGGATCACCGTGGGCGGCACCAGCCTCTCCGCGCCGATGTGGGCCGGGCTTATCGCCATCGCCAACCAGGGACGCGCCCTCAATGGCCTGAGTTCGCTGAATGGTGCACAGCAGACGCTGCCCATGTTGTACCAGGCGCCCGCTTCGGATTTCCACGACATCACCGGCGGCAGCAACGGCTCCTTCAGCGCTGGGCTGGGATATGATCAGGTTACCGGTCGCGGCACGGCCATTGCAAATTTGCTGGTCCCGGTGTTGGTTGGCGTTACGAATCAGCCACCGGTAATCCAGGGTCTGACCGCTTCGCCTAATCCCGTGATCGCCGGCAATAACGTCACGTTGACCGGCAGCGGCGTCGGCGACCCGGATGGCACGGTTGCTTCTGTTTCCTTCTACCGCGAGACCAATGGCACTTCCGGCCTTCAGACTGGCTCCGGCGGCGACACGCTGCTGGGTACCGACAGCAACGGAACCGATGGCTGGACGATTGCGTCGTCAACGGCGGGTCTGGCCGGGTCCTTCGCGTATTACGCCCAGGCCCGCGACAATGGCGGCTCTCTGAGCAACGCTGCATCGACCACGGTCGCCGTCACCACGCCTTCCACTTCCACGCTGACGTTCGTCAATACCGACACGACGACACAGGGGACCTGGACTGGCGTGTACGGCTCTGATGGATACAGCATCCTCGATGGGCCATCGGCACTCCCCTCTTACGCCCAGGTAAGCGTCAGCAACCAGCTCAACTATGTGTGGGCCCCTTCCACCACCGACGTGCGGGCTCTGCAGACCGCTGCGGGATCTTCCAGCCGTATGGCGTCTTGCTACTACTCCAGTGCCAGCTTCACCCTGGATGTGAATCTCACCGATGGCCAGACCCATCAGATGGCGCTCTACATGCTGGACTGGGATTCTACGAGCCGTGCCCAGACGGTGCGGGTGACCGACGCCAGCACGGGCGCGACCCTGGACAGCCGCAGCGTCTCGAACTTTCACAACGGCCAGTACCTGGTATGGAACGTCAGCGGCCATGTCCAGATCACATTCCTGTATGGCAGCGGAGCGAACGCCGTCGCCAGCGGGTTGTTCTTTGGCCCAGCGACTACTCCCGCAGTTGCGCCGATGAATGCGTCGGTCCGCGCGCTACCGAAATTCGGAAGTCGATTGTCGCCAGCACCCGTAGTGAGGCCACGAGCTGCCGATTGGGACACTGGCAGCACTTTCAGCCTGTTTTCTGCTCGCCCAAAAATGTTCCCTTTTGCAGCTCCGCGTACGCCTGGCGCAACTGATCCTGCGTGTTCATGACAATCGGCCCGTGCCAGGCGACGGGCTCTTGGAGGGGTTTGCCGGAGACGAGGAGGAAGCGGATGCCTTGCTCGCCGGCTTGTACTTCGACCTGGTCGCCGGAGTCGAAGAGGATCAGCGAGCGGTTGTCTGCATCGGCGGGTGGAGCGGCGTTGGCGGAGGTTGCGCCTTCAGTGGGAACGGCTTGGGGGCCGGAGGCGTTGGCAAATTTCCCGCTGCCGGCGAAGACATAGGCGAAGGCGTGGTGGGTGGTTTCCACGGGCAGAACTTTTCGCTGGTTGGGTGGGACGAAGATGTCGACGTAGACCGGGTCGGCGGCGATGCCTTCGACGGGCCCGCGTTTGCCCCAGAATTGGCCGCAGATCAGGCGGGCGCGGGTGCCGTCGTCATCGGTGAGGTCGGGAATCTCGGCCGACTTGATTTCCTGGTAGCGCGGGGCGGTCATCTTGAGGCCGGAGGGGAGGTTGGCCCAGAGCTGGAAACCGTGCATACGGCCTTTTCGGTCGCCGCGGGGCATTTCCTGATGGATGATGCCGCGGCCGGCGGTCATCCATTGGATGTCGCCGGGGCCGATGGTGCCGCGATTGCCCATGCTGTCGCCGTGCTCGACTTCGCCTGCGAGGACATAGGTGATGGTCTCGATGCCCCGGTGCGGATGCCAGGGAAAGCCGGCGAGGTACTCCTCGGGGATGTCGTTGCGGAAATCGTCGAGTAGGAGGAAGGGATCGGTCTCTTTGGTGTTTCCAAAGCCGAAGGCACGGCGGAGATGGACGCCGGCGCCTTCGATGGTGGGTTGGGATTTGATCAGCTTGGCGACGGGGCGTAGGGACATCGATCGCTCCAGGAAAAAGACTTCGCTCGGCTCGCAGGTTCCCGTGTAGAAGATTATAGGCGCGCCACGGGCATATCCGTCCCGGTTGGGCAGAACATGAAGGGCTGCAGCTTGCAACGATGTACAAGCAGGATGCACCGGCAGGATGCTTATGCCACTTGTCCTTGCAGCGCCCGCAGATGCTTCCCAAAATGAAACGCCAGGATCTCGTCGTAAGTCTTGCGGTTCTCACTGACAACCTTTTTCAGCGCTGCACCCAGTTTGCCATCAAGCGCCACCGAGCCGAACGTGCAATGCAATATCTGCCGGCCGAGGTCTGAGAGGCCGTTGCCCGCGGGGGTCTGGTCCCAGGCGCCGAGGTAATACTGCTCGAGCTTCTTTGCATCGCTCACCTGGGCTGGCGGCGGCGCGGAGGCAAGCGTGGCCGAGACGTGGTACGTCGCCCGGTCGGTTTCGTAACGGGCGCGGGAGAAGTCGATGATCTGGCGGAAGAGGGCGGGCTCCTGACGGGCGACTACGCGCAGAGCCTCGAGATAGCTGGTGCCGGCGGTTTTTACGTGAAACAGGCCGCCGGTGATTCGGCCGAAGCTGGGGTAGATACTGAGCTTGTCCGAGCCGGAGTGGAGGCTGAGTTTGTAGGGCCCGAGGGCTCGGGCGATGGCGACATGGTCGGCCAGCGATTTCTCGAACGCCCGCAGGTCGCCTTTGTAGTCCACTCCTTTTTCAAAATCGCCAATAAATCGCGGGGCCAGGCTTACCAGCTTCATGCCGTTTTTCACACACTGTTCGGCGATGATGAAATGCTCGGCCAGCGTGGTGGGCTGAGGCGTCTCATCGACGCTGAGCTCGATTTCATGAGGCTGGTTGCGCTTGGCCGCCGCGGCGGCGATATGCGTGGAGAGATGGCACGCCAGTTCGATGGCCCGGGCGTATTTCACTGCCGCGCGCATACAGGCTTCTGGTGTGAAATCGATTTTCGTGCCGGTGGTGAGAGTGATTGACCTGCCCTGGTAGGAGCTGAGCCAGGGGGCGTGATCGGCGATGACCTTGAATTTTGATGGGAGCTGATCGGCGGGGTAGTCATCCGCTTTGACATCCACTTCGCCGGAGGGGTCGATCGTGAAGAAGACGAATCCGGCGGCGGCCGTGCGGTCGATGTCATCGGTCGTTTTGAGATGGTCGGCATCGGCGCCGTGCGGGCCGGCGTAGCCAGCCTCAGCCAGGCCGCGCATGGCATCGTCCATCACTTGCTGGGGCAAGCGGCCGGTGCGGGTCATTTCGCGGATGGACTGCTGGGTGAAGATCGG
>JADMIO010703359.1_pt1 | contig 21321 bp, 15 predicted proteins | sample 8958161 | NCBI WGS metagenome assembly JADMIO01 (sample SAMN16585339, study PRJNA669376) | soil metagenome | isolation source: Crop rotation soil | place: USA: Cullars Rotation, Alabama | collected 2011
CCGAGATCGATCACATTGTCGGTGTTTTCGGCCGAGATGAAATCAATCGCGTTGCCGACCGGCTGGTGGGCAATGTCCGCGAACAGCGGGAACTGTTCCGTCCGGCCCCCATCAAGGCGATGGACGACCGCGGACGCCTGCGATTAACCCCCGACCATTTTGCCTATCTGAAGATCTCCGAAGGCTGCGATCGCACCTGCACGTTTTGTTCGATCCCCCAGATGCGCGGCAAGCACATCACCAAGCCGATTGAAATGGTCGTCGAGGAAGCCAAGGAACTGGTTGCAGACGGCGTGCGAGAGTTGATCCTCGTAGCCCAGGACACCACCTATTACGGCATGGATTTGTACGGCGAAGTGCGGCTGGTTCAATTGCTAAAGGAACTGGAAAAGATCGAAGGGATCACTTGGCTGCGGTTGATGTATCTCTATCCGGTCAATTTTACCGACGAGCTGATCGATACCATCGCGAACTCGTCGAAGATCATTCCTTATCTCGACATGCCGCTACAACACATCAACGACACGATGCTGAAGCGCATGCAACGCCGAGTCAACAGCGCACAGACGAGGGAACTGGTCAGCAAGCTGCGTGACCGGATCCCCAATCTCGTCTTGCGAACAACGTTTGTCGTCGGCTTCCCCGGTGAGACTCAGGAACAATTCGAGGAACTGCGGGACTTCGTTGCCGAGACCGAATTCCAACGAATGGGTGTGTTTACTTATTCGCTCGAGCCTGGAACTCCCGCAGTAAAGCTCGAAGGCCACCTGCCGCAGGAAGTGAAAGACGCCCGTCGCGATGAATTGATGGCCTTGCAACAAGGGATTGCATTCGACTTTACCGACTCGATGGTGGGTTACGAACTAGACGTCATGATCGACGAGCAGCTTTCAGAGGACACATGGCTGGGCCGCTGCTATGCCGACGCACCAGAGATTGACGCGAATGTCATCGTCACAGGAACCGGCCTGAAGGTGGGGCAATTGGTGCCCGTCGTCTTAGAAGGACGCCAGGATTATGATTGGGTGGGCGTCGTCGCCGAGCCTGAGGAAGACGACTAATCCAAGTCGTAGGTCAGGCTTTCCAGCCTGACGCGATTTTTTATGCGACACGAACGTCATTCAAATGACATAACCGGAAGACGGTAGCGCTCCCAAGTGATGCGGCGAATCGCCAATTAAATCCGCCGGTTTGAAGGAGACAACTCCCGTGACACAGCCGACTGCCGTCAGTCCTGCCGCCTTGACCGCCCCGGCGCCGCGCGAGAATTGGGTCAATGCACCCAACATCATCACGATTTCCCGATTAGTCCTGTCGGTCGTATTGTTTGCCCTGATCAGTCTGTGGCAGGATGCCAACTGTGGGATCGCCGCCGCCATCCTGTTCGCCATTGCAGTCTTTACGGACGCTCTCGATGGCTATCTGGCTCGCAAGTACAACCTCATCACCCAACTGGGCCGCATTCTCGACCCGTTCGCCGACAAGGTCATCGTGCTCGGCACGTTCATCTTTCTATTGGAACGAGCCCCCGCATCGGGCGTGAACGCAGCCATGGTGGTCACAGTCCTGGGACGGGAACTGTTGGTGACCGGATTGCGCAGCTTTCTCGAACAACACGGCAAAGATTTCTCGGCGAACTGGATCGGCAAAGTCAAGATGGTACTGCAATCGGTAGCGTTGATTGTCAGCCTGCTGTCGATTAGCCCGCTGTTTCAAGCCAGCGGCTTCCTGCTCACCCGAGACATCTTGCTGTGGTCTGCCGTCGCCATCACAGTCTACAGCGGCTGGATCTACATCCAACGAGCGATGCAGTTGTTAAAGGAATAACAACCCATGAATTGTGGATTAGAAAGCGGAGCGCAGCGACGCGAAATCCCCCCCTTACGAAGGGGGGGCCAGGGGAGGTTAAGTTGTCTCCCGGCCCACGACAGTTCAGCCGGCCTCCACACGAAACGTCCAACTCGCATTCGTCAGACACTAGTCGTCTCAGGCCTGGTCTTCAGTGTCGCAATCTCAATCGCATCAGCCCAATCGCCGACAACATCCTCCCCCCGCCGAACCTTGGTCGTCCTGATCGGTGGCATGGATTCCGATCCCACCGCCGCCCAGATCGCTGGCCAGGCCGCGAGAAATGGAAACAGCGGACTCTATCGATTGATGGGCGACTTGAAGCACGAACGAATCGTCCCCGAGTACTTCAATTGGAACGGCACGCGGGCGGGAAAAATCAAATCGCAGCCCAAAGCCGACGTCAGCCCGATCACGCAGACGATCCGCGACCACGCCCGCCAGCATCCGCGAGACCGGATTGTTGTTGTCGGGAATAGCTGGGGTGGTCACACGACATGGGAAGTGTGCCAGACGCTGGTTGACTCACCCGCTCCCGTCGCGATCGACTATGCAGTATTCCTCGACCCATCATCCGTGGGACGAGCCGACACGTCTCGGCCCAAGGAATTGCCGATCAACATCAATCGAGCAACCAACCTCTACACGCGCAACGTCTTCGGCTGGCGACGCTGGCCAAAAGAAAACCGCATCGAGAACATTGATTTAGGAGACGCTAAGCACGGCTTCCTGGTACAAGGTGGTCCGGCCTACGACGCCTCGTTCGACTTCAATGCACACGTCGCTGCCGAATGGGACGAGCGGATCCACGCCGAGATCAAACGCAAGATTTTCGACGTGACTCTGGACAAGCCAACAACAGAGGAAAATCCGGCCACAAATCGTTGATCACGCCCCATCATTCGCTTAACTCGAAGCCAACGTCGAAAACTACCAAACAAAGCATCCGACGACGATTTTCTACGATCACAGGACGCGATTTGGCGGAGCTCGGGAAAGCATCGGCGCTCGAACCTGTTGCATGGATGAGTGTCTAATCGGCATCGTGGCACGCTACGTGCGTCGATTTTGATGCGGCGGAAAAGGCTGAGGGGCTCGATGGTGAGTTCGAATTTAGTGAGACGGTGAATCAATTGATCCCGACGTAACTTAGGGCCAGTGGTGTTTATGTTCTTGACGGATCATTGTTCGCTGATGTGACTGCGAAACTGGCAGGTCGTGGCCGCAAAATAGTCACGATTGACGCAGGCAAACGCGAGAGAGAGTCAAAACACACAAAAAAGTGGCTAACTCATGCTTGGTGGATAGCGAGAGCTACTGTTGAGAATGAGTAATTCCGAAAATAGGAACGTTGAGGCATGGTAAACCGCTCGATCGATCCGTCAAGAAAACCCTTAAGGTGTGATCCTCATTCGGATGACTTACGTTATGGGTCTAGAATTTGACGAACTGTTTGGCGATGTAGTGATCAACCAGTTTATCAACAGATTGAATTATGTAACTTTGGAGATACATCCTGTTTCAATCGCATGACAATCTCGATTGAGTCCGAGAGAAGGACGATTTGCTCAGCCGCAGTATGTCCGCTCGAATTACTTTGTCCGGCTGCTGGTTGAGACCTTATCGGTTTCAGGTAATGTGATGACATCGGACGAACATCTGCTTCTCGAAGCCGTCAAAGTTGGACATGAGCCAATAGTCAAGTTGTTAATCGATGGTGGCATTGATCCGAATGCCATAAATGAAGACCACCAGACTCCGTTGCACCTCGCTGCGCTTTACGGGCATCCGGAAATTGCCAAATTGCTGTTGCAACATGGGGCTCGGATCAATAGCGCTGACTGCGCCGGGCAGACACCTTTGCACCACGCGGCTTTCGGCGGGTACTATGATGTTGTGGCCATTTTACTGCTGCAGGGTGCGAACGTTCACGCACGCATGGTGTCGGACTCAGAGGCGGATGGAAACACCCCGCTGCACAGCGCGGTGATGGGTGTTGGGCATACGGGTGTGGTACGATTGCTATTTGACCATGGTGCCGACGTTCGATCTGTCAATTCGCTTGCGGAAACGCCACTCCACTTGGCAGTGGAATATGGTGTGGACGACGAGACCATTTCGGAACTCCTGCGACACGGTGCGGATCCCACGGCGCAAAACATCGAGCACCGTACGCCACTGGATGTCGCTCGTTTCTACCATCAGAATTTCGATCACGACCAGCCTAAGATCGCGGAGGCCCTCGAGTATCGGCGTATCCGTGCGTAGCTCGAGCTCCCTTTTTTGATACGTGATCTTAGAGTACCTGTCTGCGCTCGTCGGATTGCAACAATCTCCGTCCTGCCGAACATCTGATCTTCCAGCCCCGCTTGGCAACATGTGTTCTGCGTCTTAGGCTGAGGTCTCAGTAAATCGTTATGCCCGTAAGTTGCCGAATTCTGAATGCCTGAGTTCCTGGTTCTGAGACTTTGCAACTTCAGCCATCCCCAACAATCCATAAACGTAGCCGAATTCATCAGGATATCCAACCCTCGCGACACCAACAATGCATAACATCCAACTATACAATAACTTGCGTCATTTTTTCAGACACTCTCGTATTCACTGGATCGGAAAAGGAGTGGCCTTGATTCGAGGTCGTCGAAGGCGATTGACATCACGATGAAGACCCCAGTATTAATCATTCGTATATTGATATCTGCGGCATGATCATATTCCTTGTTTTTCGGCCAAAGTTTGAGCGGTGTCGGCGTCGGAGCGGTGATTTGATGGTCCAGGTTTTCAGACCTCATTATTAGGACACTTGCACATATGCACCAAATGTGACAGTATAGGAACCCTGAGGTTGGTTGAAGCATCGACAAACTGCGTGAATCAACGCGGCAATCCGCATGGCTCAACCTTCTCTCATCTAGCCGCCGAAACGCGATGGAACCAGATTACTTCGCAGTATTATTAGTATCCCAAGTCGTGACCGCCAATCACATCATGATTGACCACATCGGTTTTAACTCAAGGTTTTCGCTTGCGGGGCGCTTAACTTGTTTCGGGTCGCTGACGCGCCGCGCAATGCTTACGTTCTTGGCATGCGGGAAGTCGTTTGCGCGACTATCCTTGATGGCCTGCGTCAAAGTCGCAGTGAGATCTGAACAATGGCACCCAAAGGTGCCATTTTTTATTTGTCAGAACTGATCAGCAAAGTCTCGACGAATTGATTTGAGTAAATGTTGAGTCCGCTCGCATCTTAAATCCATCTTTGATCGATGAGTTGTCCCTAGCGGCAATCGTGCCATGGCCCACGAGGGTGTCTAATGTCAATAGACGGTGCTCCCAGCTTCATTTTCGAAGCTCCTTTGATCGCGATATCATATGCGACGGCGGATCTCAAATACGTTGGCCCAATTGTCGAGGCGTTGTTAATCAGTCTCGACCAGCAAAACCAGAATCGTATCTATTTTTATGCTTTCGCGGATGAAGCTCCTGATCGGAGCGAAACCATCATCACCACTAGGAACGCCCAACTTTATCGCGATGCTGATCTAATGGTTCTCTTTTCGTCCGAGCGTTTTTGGAAGGATGGAGGAGCAATCTTGTCGCTCCCACTCGGATCGGAATGCAGTTGGTTAGATGAACGGCAGGCAGCCAACAAGCAGAATCTCGTCCTCTCCATCGACGGTAAGGTTATCACAAGTCCGCTGGCCCATCCGGTGAAGCTGACGCATCTCAAGAATCTTCATGCCAACACGATCGTGAAGATAATCCTTAGTCAGATATCACCTGCAAGACTCCTCACTGATCGCCTTTCGCCTCGTGATGTCCTTTTTAAGTCATGGGTTCCAGGACTCCGCCAGGAAACTCCTCCACCCCACGAGCCGGATCTTCGCAAAGCCATCGCGATTTCCACAATCGCATCCTCGCAGACCGTTTATTGGAATGCGTTGAAAAGGGCGGCGATGGCGTTGGAGTCTGAATTAATTGATGCTAGCAAGAAGCGGATCGACACCAGGTCGATGGCGAAGATATCAAAAGCCGCTCGCTACTTTTTTGAAATGGGCGGCGGTCCCGGTGTAATCCCACTTCCAGAGGGCAACCAATGCCCTTTCGGGTTCAGGAATTCATTGCTGCATAACCGGGCCATGGCCGTCGGACAAGATGTTCAGGCATGGAGAACTATTGCACGTATTACTACGTTCTTGTCGCCGCGAGGAAGCTTTCCCGATTACTTCGAAACCGCTGAAGTTATCTACAATATCCAAGATCTGTTTAGCGGGATCGATTCAGATAAAACGTTGAACTCAATCAGAACCTTCCTGATCGTTCTGCAGGAGGAAATTGGGGCCGCGATCGAAAATGCCAACAATGCCGTTAAGTGCATAAACTCAATTGTAGTGAATGATACTCTCGAAATCGATGAGGTTGCTAACGTCGAAACCTTTATCAACGCAGCTATGCCCGAACTCCTCAAATTCGCGCTGTGGACATGATCATAAACAGGGCCCATATGAGTTTTGAAGAACCCGACATTCCGCAACTTGTGCGTCTCGACTCACCTCAGACGCGCGAGCTATTCGCCGATGCTGCTCGCTCTGCAAGCGTCGACCGTTTCTTCGCGCGAGTGAATGCTCATTATGACGAACTTGCCGCTGGACCTGGCGATGATGCTACGGGTAAGGCTGTTGCATTGTTGCAATGTGGAACGCTGTTATTCGATCGAGGAGGGATTGACGATGTCCTGCGCACCTATCGAACCTGGTGTGCCCTCGGTTTTCTCGATCCGCGCACGGTCTCGATCAGGTATCTTTGCGCCGGAGAATCTGAACTTGATGCGTTCTTAAGCGAGCTCATGCTAGTCGTCGGCGATGCTTTTCGGATCCCCGATCAACTTCGCCAATTTGCGAGCAATCTATCGCAGTCGGCAGACTCTGCAATTCAGAAAATCGCCGATCGTATCGAACATTGTGCTCAAAACGGGGCCCGGTTCGTCACATCCGAATCGTATGATTCGGCGACTGTCGGGCGGCAAATGGTGACATCAGCAACAGAAATCGTTAGTAGCACCGCGGTGACTACAGATTATATCGACCAGTTCCGTAGCGACTCGTTCGATTTTAAGGCGAGCCTTCTGGTCGATCAGTTCAGAAAGATGTTTCAGCTCAGTGAGGTTGAATATCAGTTCGCAAAGCAACTACCCGATAACGTCATTTCTCACTTTAGTAAACGAGAGAGTGCACTTCGGACCGATACCGAAAGCTTTGACCTTCCGAAACTAGTCGCTAGATGGGTTTCAGCATGGAGCGATAAGCACTTGAAGAGTACTGAGCCAATCCGGCGTTATGTCCTTGCGCAGTTATTGTTTCTCCTGGTCTCATTGATTGCTCAGGCGGAGGTTGAGGCGATTGAGAGTGCGTCGCGCAGCAGAAAACTCCTTGCTCCAAGCGGCCGCCGGAGCCCCAGGGTGGGTATCGTCCGAAGTGAAGCTGAGGCCGAAGAAACTACCAGCAAATCAGACTCAGCAGGAAGTTCGGCCGAAACTCAGACTGTCGCTGAAGCCGATCACAGCGAGGAACTGGAAGATATCTGTATTGCCATTAGCGAGATCCTGAGGTTTGACGTTAGTTTCAGCGAACTTTGCAGTATTCCGATGAGCTCCAAATTCGTAGAACGCTGCAGAGCCAACGTGCAGGAACTTTATCGCTATAACAAGAGTCAGTTGGAGATGGGATTTCTCGCTCAGAAAGCTCAACTCGTCGTCCCTCGGATGGATTTTCACTTTCAGATTCAGATGGCGATCGACGAGTTCCAGAATAAACGAAAATCGGCGGGATTCAGGCCCTGGAAGAAATAGATGTCACAACCACACGATATCGCTACGCGGCTGCTGTCCGCATTTCCGGACGATCCCCGTAAGGCGTTTGAATTTATCAATGTCATGTCGCGGGCATTCTGGCGCCTGGCGCTGCAAACTGGAAATGAAACTTCCGTCGTGGGTCCTCTTTTACCCTCCGACAAGAATCATTATTCGTTCGTAGGCAAACAACGGTTCATCGACTATCTGGGGCAGGCAACAGACCGATTTTGCACGTCCTCGGATGAAGCGGTTCAACTTCTTTTGGAATTATTTCCCTCCGGAGAACCTGTTTCACAGGCCACTTCAGGCTTCCGCCATGCCCGGACCAGTCCAGGGTTTGGTGGATTCATTGATGGACACATTATTGCCATCTCTCGGCGTATCGAACGCAACGAATGGGTACCTGGACGCGCCAAACTATTGGAGATTATCCAGTACGCATGCCGCTCTTTTATCCCACCATTGCTGCTCGACGATTTGTATTGGAAAGAGCTCCGACGAGCGTATGGCATCACTGATAGTGTCGATTTTCTGGACTATGCTTTGCGATGGTGTGAATGCATCAACAATATCGGGCGATCCATCATTTCGTATGATGAGTTGATGTCTCTTGCCAGAACTGAAGAGCCCGCAACTCTTCACGACGAATGGGCGGAGTGTCTCACCGAACTGGCTGAGTCGGTGGAGATTATTCGACCAGTAGGAGATCCGAACAAGGGCTCTGCCGTTGACTATCACATTGAACATCGAGCCGACGGTTCGTTCTTATTTCCCCGCTTGTTTGGGGTCTCCACTGGCGTGGAGGGTTTGGACTACTTGCTATTTTCTGGTTTGTGGTTGCCTCGATTAGGCGCGCACCGTGGTCCTTCATTTCATGTAGGCGCCGATTGTAACGCTCCATCATCCCTGCCCGACGACTACCGTGAACAATGTAGCATTGTAATCGCTGGTAACCCCGGAATGGGGAAGACCACGCTGGCCCTGTCCATCGCTGCGATGCTTGCCGCCCGAGGCGGTCTAGCGCTGTATTTCAGATTCGAACTCGAAGAAAAGACGCTCCTGCGACAGTTCATTCAGTTTCATCGCAAAGTTCAGCCCTTTCTCGAGATCGTATCCGCGTTTCCCGATCGAGATAATCCGAAGCATCGGTGGCCAGGTGGTGGCGTGCTTTCCTTCAAATTTTTGCCTCCCAGCGATATTGAAGCATTAGAAGTGATAGTCGACGACGTCGTTTCTGCGTGGGCCAATTATGCTGACGATGCACCTGCTGACTGTCTCAAAGAGCGAGTTGCGGTGTTTGACACGGTGAACGCCTTGAGTACTTACGGTGAGGATATCAGTCGCAGTCGGCGGCTGCTGCGCAGTATTACGAATCGACTCAATTCACTCGGATTTGCGGTGATCTTTCTGGTTGAGGGCAACAAGCCCGATTTCGATCATCATTTTGTAGACGTCGATATTCGACTCGACGATCTGGCATCCAAAGAATCACCTGATGTCTATCGCGCGATCAGCGTGGCGAAAACTCGTGTGCAAGCTTCCCATCGTGGTAATCACGTCTACCATATCAATGCCGAGCAGGGAATGTCGGTTCATCCTTCGTCCATTGCGGTGCTCACCGCCCGTCGTCGTCGAAACAGCCAAGTTGCAAATCTCAATAGTGCGCGACGCGCCAAAATCGAATGTATCGATCCTGGCATCAGGTCTTTTGCCAAGTACTTTTCCACGCATTTAGAGTCTGACAGTGACAAAGGATCATCTTCTAGTGTCTCGTGGTGGCATCCCGGAAGCGTTACGACACTGGCGGGCCCTCGAGGCTCGCTTAAGTCGAACTTTTCGACGGTGTTTGCGAAGTCTCTAACGGAAGAAGAGCTGCGGCATTACGGTTCGTCAATGTTGCTGCGGTTTTCGGAGGCGGGAGCGATCTCTCTCCCACATAGCAGCACTCACGTTGTTAGTAGCCACTCATATGCGCGAATTACTGAGTATTCGATCAACTCGCGGACAGCGCCCGAAAGGACCGGTACCCTAGTCGATGTACTAATACGAAGTGGTCACATTGCACCCGGTGATGTGCTGGAAATCGTTCGGAGTACTATTCGACGCCGCAAGTCAGAAGGGAGTCGCTTTTGCCGCGCTGTAATCCAGGCTGTTGGAAATATTCAAGCTGATTTTCCAGCCATTTATGAGGACCGCTCCTTTATCCCGGCGCTTCGTGAGATCTTTTGGTCGAACGCTGTCACACTATTGCTCGTATGCTCCACACCCGAGGAATCGGCCGATTATCCCAGCAGCGTCTCGGACCAACTGTTCGGGATGTCTGACAACATTATAAAACTGACCTCCCACGAAGTCGGAAATGAGTCACTGACAGCGATCCATGTTGAACGTTCGAGTGACTCCAGTCACAAGCGCGGTACCCACGAATTGAAACGGTGGTCGTGTGGCGAGCTAAGTGGGCTGGAGATTCAGCCCAGCTTCGATCTGGTCGACCATCCGAGATCGAAGCTGGGTGATGCGGCAAGGATCGAGGTTGACTTTGTCTTTGAAACAAAATGTCAGCAGCAGTATGCGATCGGCCTGAAGGAGCGATTATTCGAAACGTCAGGCTATGTGGTCAGCGCTAGAGAGTTGGGACTTGACTCTCCGGAGAGTTCTCCCATCGAGGACTTCTCGAGAAAGCAACTTCGAATCCGGATGGTCGATGCCAGTTTGCTCTACGCCACGGATGACAAAGCCAGCCTGCATTTGCTGCCCGTCACCGATTTGGGGGAAGAGCACGAATCCCTCGTAAAGTCTCTGACTTTTCCCGGTGGCGAAACGCCTCCAATCGACGAAATGTCGACGATTCCATTTTTTAGTAATCCGTCATTCTTGGTTGCCAGTAGTGAACTTCGAGATTTTCTCAGAAGTGAACATGCGGCTGGTAATGATGTCGGTCGTCGATTGCTGGATGGATTGGGAGACTACTCGTGGTCCGAGATTATTGGGGTACTTAGAAAGTTCTCTCAACAGTGCAACTACGAGCCAGCTCGTTTATTTTCCATCTTTTCTGGCGGCCGAAAACAAGAGAACGCGTCCTGTTTCTTCCTCGAAGTGTTGCTGGCAGAAGCGCTGCAGCAAGATGTGGTTTCGGTCAACTTTGGTCAACAAGCAGCACATACCTTCGTGGGAACGAAGCAGATACCGGCTCTCTGCGAGAACGAGGCGTTGGTCCGATCCACCATAACGCATTTATGCTCGCTGTTGTGGGGGGTAAAGCAACTACAAATGCCAATTGATCAAGCGGGGTGTACCCAAGCGACGTCCAATTTCGCGCTATCGAGAAAATGGTACGCAACTTTCCGACAGTATTCCGATTTCACCGAGGCGCTGTTTGGTGCGAGGGATACGGGTTTGCATCCTTTACGGTTGCCTGGTAATGTCTGGTCCAACGGTGATTGGCATCTTGGAATTTCTGCGGAGAGTATTGGAATCAGCAAAGGAATTCAGATCATCACCAAGGAATTCCTCAGCGAAGAGGCGAGCCTAGACAGATTGTATGCCGGAGTGGGGCTGCCAGTTCAAAAAAGCATATTCGACTCGGCGCGGGACAGCACTGTGGCCGGGCTGCCATTGTCGTGGTTTGTACCATACATCAACAGCGAGCGTGTAATCGCGAGATCGAAAATAGTCAGGTATGCCGCAGCAAGGCGGATCGTAATGAACCTGATGGCATATGTTGCATCATTAGACAACTTCGATCCGAATGACGAGAATCATGAGAAAACAGTAGAAAAACTTGTGTCGACATTCCAATCTGAGATTCGGATTTGGTGCCGTAATGTGGTCTAAGCAAATGCCCCGTGTCACAGATGTGACGTGCACGTTTTGTGCAATTTATGAACCGTTCAGATTCCCCAGCCCGTTATGCACTTCCAGTCATACCGAACGAAAACTTTCAAAACCCTAGCAACAGGTGTTGACTCGACACCTTGGGGTCCGATAATGGAATTAGCCTGATTCAGCATAGGCCGTGGGTTCTGTGGTCGTCACCAATAGTAAAACTACCAGTGGCGATCACGGGGCGAAGCGGCTAAGGTTGGTCAGGAATTTTGCTTTTGTGGCACCCGATTTCGCGATCAAGTGCCACTGGGTAATGCGTGTCGGTGCAGAAAAATCTTGGCGAGAAATCTCGCACGCTTTAGCCATACGGCCACTGTGGATCCAAGTTTTTCTGCACAAAGACGCAGAAGACCAAGGGGGGCGAACGGTTTCGACTGGATCGCCGGTGACTTGGGTGGCGTGCCGTGGTTGATCAGATGGCCACGTAAAAAGCTGATCAAATAATAATTGCCAACAAGCAATTCGCTTTGGTTGCCTAGTAATAGGTAACCCTGGTTCAGGAATCCCTGCCTGAGGAGTCCGAAGACCAGTCGCAATATCAGGCTGGCTCCGGTTCAATGCCCACTACGGCCGGAGCAAGATTTGTGGTGGACTGGCGGCGAGAGGGCCTTGTTGGCTGAGCCTTCCGCAACGAGAACAATCAACCAAATACGCACGTAGAGGCTCATTTCCAAGCATCTCAGGACAGGGGTTCAATTCCCCTCGCCTCCACTTCAACAAAGCCTCGCGACGAATATTCGTCGCGAGGCTTTGTGCCTTCGGCAAGTAAACGGTCTCGGCTTTGCCGGAACAAAGCCGCTTGACCCCATTTCCCATCCGGCGATTTAGACGCGCTCCAACAGCGCTACCATCTTTACACCGACACCCGTTGCCGACGCCAGATTTTGACCGGTCACCAGATTCCCATCCGCAATGCTGTTGGCAGACCACGGAGCTGCGGCGTGGAATACTTCTCCTGCTTGGTCAATGGCGTTTGCAGATCGAAAGGCACGTCGGCCCGGGCATAGTTGTCTTCCTCGGCGGTCGTGAACGAGGTGATGTTCTTGCCGCTCACCAGATAGGATCCTTTGCTCAACCTGACATTCAGCAACGCCACCCGGCCATGGCACACGGCCCCAACGACCGCCTGACGTTCATAAGCCTCCCCAACGACCTTCTTGAGCACAGGAGCGTCCGGCATATCCACCATGGGAGCAAACCCGCCGGGTACAAAGACCGCGTCATAGCGAGTGACGTTGACGGCCGACAGCTTCATCGCCTGCTGGATGCCAGCCCAACCCTCGCCCGTCGAAAACTTCAGGTGGTCCGGATCACCAGCCAGGTTCAGCCCGTCTAGGTACGGGCTCCCCCCGACAAGCTGGCAAAGTCGATCTGGTACCCCGCGTTGACAAACTCAGTGTAAGGTTGTGCGACTTCGGATAGAAATGTCCCCATTCTTGTGTTCCGGGGACCAGTTGAGCTCGCGTTGGAAACGATGATCAGGATCATCTTCGGCATGACAGCTCGCCTCAATTATCGGCAATTCGTTCTTGTTGCTGGCTTGCAAAGTGGCGCAGCTTTTCGCCGGGTGGCACGTTGCAGTTGATCAGCCTGCGCCACTTAGTCCCGCAATCGGCGACGTCGCTCAACCAGGAAGGAAGTGTGCGAACAAGTCCTAATCATTGATGCGCCGTCGCATCTTCGCATTCTGCGGTCCAGATCACCGGTATGCAACAACCACAGTTCAATGCGCAAATCGCGGCCTAGCTCCGACAGAGCGTGGGGGGCAAACTCATTGAACAGCGAGGCAAGACGGCAAACCGGCCTTCGGTTCACTTCGCTCGCCCATGTAAAAGGACTGTGCACCCAACAAGCGGCACATTGCAGTTGATCAACTTGTGCCACCCCGCGCATGCTTCGCCAGCAGTATCCATGTCCGGACTAAGGGTTTTCCCCTAGGCTGTTACTTGTCAAACCAACAACGATTCCTCAACAATTCACTATTACTTCATGTATTGCCAGAAGCAGTCGAATTCTTCAGTTTCTTCGATCTCCAATAACAACCCTTCAGCCACTGGTAATCCTGCTGGCAGTCCATCGCATTCGCCGACGAAGCTGGCCGAAACGGCACTTGTCGTTGCCAAGGTGCCCCTGTTGAATTCACCGGAGTCGATCGCACCGTGAACATCGCCATCCTCGATTCAATTCCGATCAGAATCTATCGAAAGAATCGCGCCGGTGAGTTCACCTACGCGAATGCCGCATGCATTCGAGATCTGGGGCAGGTGCGATTGGAGGACGTGCTCGGGAGAACTGACTTCGACTTCTTTGATCAGAGTCTGGCTGCACGTTGGCGTGAGCAGGAACAGCGCCTGTTCGAAACAGGGAAACCAGTCAATTCTCAAGTAGAACAGGAATTGTGGACGAACCGTCCGTCCACGTGGGTTAAAACCAGCAAGATCCTGGAACCAGAAGTTGATAGTTCTTTAGCGGACATTTGGGGAGTATCGCTAGACATTACGGATGACTATCATCATCTTCAGATGTACAAAGGGGCCGTTGAAGGTCACCGTGACGGGGTGTGGCATTACCATGCACAAACATCCGAGATTTGGGTGTCTCCACAATGTCATGAAATGCTTGGATTACCAACCGACTCTGGCAAGCTGGCGTCCGTTAAGAACTGGATCTTATTCGTTCATCGCAGAGATCGCGCACGAGTCATTAGCACGTATCGCTCACTGACTGTTGACCTCCCCCACGGCGAGGTGGATTGTCGATTTGTCAATGCTTTCAACGTGGATGTCTTTGCGCGAATTCGATTGACATCTGAGTTTGACGAGCACGGCGTACTGGTTGGGGTGTCTGGATCGGTCAGCGATCGATCCGAATACGAGCGAAAGTATCGTTCTCTGCTTGATCTGGTGCCAAGTTTCATCTTTGTCAAGAACAAGGAACTGAGATTTGAGTTTGTCAATAGGGCCCTGGCTGATGCTTACGGCGACGACCCGGACAACATGGTCGGCAAGACTGACGCACACTACAACAAGAATCTCAAGCAATTGGCGCGGTTCCGCGAGGCGGATCTGGCCATCCTGGAGGGGCGGGAGAAGCGTATTCACATCCCGGAAGAAACCTTTGATCACCAGAATTCCGATCGACTGATGCTAACGACAATTAAGGTGCCGCGTCCGGGCGTCCCCGGCGAACCGGAGGTCACCGGTGTCGTGGGCGTGGCAACGGACATCACCGACTTCGCCCGGACCCGACGAATCTTCGAGACCCTCATTGCCCATATCCCGGATGGCGTGTTTTTCAAGGATCGTAGCGGGCAGTACCGCCACGTGAATCCTGCGATGGAGAAGTACCTGTCTGAGCACAACCCAATTCCCTGGGAAGGGAAGACAGACTTTGACTTCTTCGCGCCGGAAATTGCCAATGAATGGAAGTTGCAAGACGAAGCCGTGTTTGGCTCCGGCAAACCGGAATTGGGAGACGTCAGTGAGACTGATATCCGTGGCGAGACTCAATGGCGACGAGCGAGCAAGGTGCCGGTCATGTCGCTGGATGATGAAGTGATTGGCCTGGTCGGTATCACCCACGATTTGACTGAAGAGCGCAGCATTCAATTCGAACTACGCAATAAGACGAACCTGTTGCAGGCAGTTCTGGATACGATGCCCCTGCAAATATCGCTGCAAGCGCCGGATGGGACCTATCAACTGTGCAACCGTGAATTTGCCAAGTTCTTTGGGGTGGACAATCCTGCAAACATACTGGGCAAACGGCCGGATGAGGTGATTCAGGATCCCGATGCTCGTGTCACCTTGACGGCGTTGCTAACACAAGCACAGCACGGGATTGAGATTAAACAGCATGCGCTGACGGAACTGGATGGAAATCTGAATCGGCAGCGGCTGCTGGTCAGTCTGTATCCAGTGAAATTCGACGGAGTTGACAATGCCACGCCGTCAATCTTGACGATCCGAGACAACCTGACGAATGCTGCCAAGGAGGTACGTCAGCGACACCAGACGCAAGTTGAATTGATGGATTGGATACGCCGTGAAGAGAATGAGGTACGCCGAGTCTATTTGGTGTTGCTGGGACTAACCCACGTCGAAGCGCTGGGTTTGAATCGCGCCCTGCTGTTCCGCCGCCGGTTGCGCAACAGAGTCAAGTTGAAGTTTGTGCTGGCGATCGGGCAACCGTCGCAAGCCGCCGCGAAGGCCTTTGAGAAATCTACACCTGAATTGGAACGGCTGACGGTTACTGAATGCCTTCGTAAGTTCGATGAGTCCGGTCAATCGCTCGATAGGCCGTTGAATGAAGCTTTTCACTCGCAGTTCAGTCGATTGCTGTCGAATGGAATTCTGGTCCGCGACATTGAGTGTGCCGAGAAAGAAGGCAAAGCGCTGGTGAGCACGGTGCCGTTTGAAGAGCAGGATGAACCGCTATGGAGATCGCTGCGTCGTATCGACTCGAAGCAGGCCGTTTATGGGATTATCCCGATTGATGACACCGAAACCTGGCTGATCGTGGCCGACAATGTCAGATCGGGTAAGAACATTAATTCAGAAGGAGTGACAGGGAGCCAGGAATCAACCCATCAAGACATCCTGGCATATTGTCGGGCGGCCCAGATCGCCATCGCCGCAGCCAAGCAGAATGCCGACCATCGAGCGCGAATCTCCAGTCAGATTGCATGGCGCACCATTTCCGGTGATATTTCGCATCGCTTGGAGAATATTTTTCCGTTCACGCAATCTCGAATCAAGCAGATGCTTTCGGGAGTCGAATCAGCCGATCAACGCGAGCGTTTGCTGTTAATCCAGTCGGATCTAAATCGCGCGTTGCGGCTGATCAAAGGGTTCAGGCGCCATGCGCCTCCGATTACCCCCGCTATCGGGAAGTCGCCGGCGGTACGGGTCGAGGATTTTCTGAAACGCGTCAAGGCGCATATCGACCTGCACGTCAACGTGACCATCCATGCCCCGGCGCATAATATCGCGGGCTTGTGGCTGCGCGCCGACGATCAGTTGATTCAAGATTGCTTCGCCCAACTGGCAGCTAACTCGCAAATGCACTCGAAACTGGAAAATCCGGCTTGCACGATTCGCGCCATGTCCTTTGAATCAGTTGAGAGATTTCAACTGGGACCGCGGCATGACCATTGGCTGGAGATTCAATTCTCGGATAATGGGGTGGGGGTTCCCAAGCAGTTCAAAGAGCGGATCTTCGAGCCTATGTTTACGCGGCACAAGGACGGAAGTGGCATGGGATTGGCAATTGCGAGAAAGGTTGTGGAAGCACACGGGGGGCGAATCCGCGAGATTGGGGCTTTGAATGACGGCGCGTTGTTCAGTATTATCCTGCCGCTGTCCTTACAAAAGCCTGTCTAACAAAGTTTGACCATACGATTGAGGCATCAGGGTCTCACTCGAGCATACTGTATCAAATTGGTGCTGACAATTGGTTGCAATCGGGGCTGTAAAGGGACATCCAAATGCTCGAGACTGGAGTGAATGAGATCAAAGTTCTGATTGTCGATGACGAAGAATCTCCCGTTCACGAGCTCATGGACAGCTTTTCCGTGCGACGTATTCCCGGAATCTCGTTCATCGTCCACTCTGCGAAAAGCGTCGAGGAGTTTCAGACATTCGTTAGGACAGATTCCGTTCCAGACGTGCTAATCGCAGATTTGAAGCTGACTGAAGATAAGGGAGTCGAGTGCGGTGTCGATGAGGTTATTTCTTGGCAGATGATCTTGAATCCCGAATCAATCGTGATTGTTCATTCCGCCTTTCCCTGCGAGGGAAGGGATAAGATCGATCTGGAAGATCTCGATCCCACCGCCGAAGCAGTCGATATCTGCGTGAGGGCCATGCGAGCGGGTGCCTGTGCATGCTATAAGAAGTCGGAAGATAGCGCCGACTATGTGGTCGATCAAGTGATCCGCGAAGTCGAAAGCCGACGGAGTCACGAAGTCGGTTTTGATGTTGCCTGGTGGAATTCCCACCGAAGTGATTTGGAATCCAATTATGGTGGCCGCGCAATTGCAGTGCGCGGACAGCAAGTCATCGCCGATGGCGATACCGTGCCGGAGCTACGAGACAAGTTACGACAAGTCGTGCTGCAAGGCGCGTTACCCACGATTCTCCTTATTCCCAGCGGGGACGAATGAAATGAGTCAGCCGAAGCCGGGCCAGGTCTTCTGTCTGAAAGTCCGTTCCTCGTTTCCACACTATTCAAATCGGACGCGAGAAAAGAGGTTCATCGGACTGCCATCGCTGCAGATTCGATTGTCCGCGAGACCAAATGATTCTTCTTCCGGATATGGCTTCCTGCGCTGGCTCAGCCCCGGACAATCGCCCAGCCGAGCTCCGCTTGTACACCTTCCTGTGATCGATGCCATTGTGGACACCGGGGCTTCGCGTTGCGTCATTTCCTCGTCGGATGCCTATGACACATTCTCATCGCTGCGTGGAAGGGATTTGAAGGATCTGAAGGAGAAATCGATTACCTTGCCGAACGGCATGCCGATGAAAGGACAGGAATTGATGATGGAAATGCAGGTTGTCGGCATCCAAGGGACATGGGTGGTGCCGTTCCTCGTTTCTGACAGACTGCATACGCCGGTCTTATTGAGTTGGAAACAACTTCGACGTCTCCTGCCCCCCGTGTGGTGGATCGATGGAACGTCGCTCCTTCTGGGTGACCTAGTGAAAAGGTAGATCCAATTCTGCGTTTGTGCGATTGGCAGGGCATTGGTGGTTTCACCTCATCTTACTGGGCGCTCGCCGGGTGGCATCGGACCTCGAACCCGAGCGAAGCGAAATGGTGACCTGCTCACGAAAACTACCTAATTGCGAATCTCTGCTCGCCGGCACCTCGTGGCGGCACGCCTCTCTCCAACTGACGCACCTCAGTCAGTCGCCTCGGGCTACCAGGGTCGGCCCCAGTCGAAAGCGATGCTGTCGATTGGTGCTGGCAGCGAGCCCTTGTAGTCAGCGGCGCCCAGCGTTCGCAGGTCGGCCGGGATCAGGGCTTCTGCTTTCAGCAGAGTTTTCTCCGCCTGCGCGTGCTGACCGACTTTCTCTTCGGCCATGGCGCGGACAACCAGAGCAATCGTGCCAGGCTGCCAATTCAGATCCTTCAACCTTGTGGTCCATTCGATCGCTTCGGTTGGTTGGCCCGCGCGATAGGCCACCAGAGCACAATTGGCGACAAGCCAGTCATGGGATCGATCCCACTTCGGATCATTTGTGGACTCGCGCAGGAGCTTGATTGGTAGTTGCGAATGCTCGATGCCATTCGGCAGGATCAAACAGGTCTTGATCAACGAGTCGGCGGTTTCCGCATCGAGAACAATCAACCCAATACGCACGTAGAGGCTCATTTCCAAGCATCTCAGGACAGGGGTTCAATTCCCCTCGCCTCCACTATGGTAAAACGGCCCTTGAACACCGCGTTGTTCAAGGGTTGTTTGTATTATAGCTGCCATCACTTGCGAGTCATGGTGTCACTTGCGAACTGTGTTTCAAACACCCAATCGCAGTTTTACGGCTCGTAATCGAAGACGTGTTTCCCGTTGATCTTACGCAGTTCAATCGTTCCGATGCCTCCTTGCGGAAAAGCGAAAGACTGGCGGGCTAACTCCCTTCATGCGGGTGCCTGTAAGATGGGCGGATGGGGGATTGGTTTTGACTTAACTGATATTCGCGATACGAAATACGACCAACTTGCCCGTTGATAGCCCTTTGGCGTGATTTGGCATCGGATATGCTTCATATCTATTTCGAACACGTGAATTCAGATTCGCTCACCAATCGAGCATGTCTCTCTTGATGATGATTCATCAGCTTGCGAGTCGTGGTGGCATCATCGCAAATCGGAACTAGTGACATGCGTAATGTGCTGACGGATCTGGTGATCCGATATGGGAAACTCTGGATCGGGTTTTGGCTCGTCCTGGCAATTGGTGCAATCGGCATCGTCACTGGATGGGTGAACTCTTTCAGTTTCTTGCCGACGCACGTTCCGGGCTGGCATCAAGTCGCGGCTGACGGAGAATCTGTACGCCTGCCCGCGAATGTGCCGACGACTCGTGGGGAGCTGCTTTTCAATCAGGCATTTCCTGCCGAACGGCTGGGAAGCAAGGTCGTTGTGATTGTTTACAGAGAGCAATCACCCCTCACCGAATTGGATCGCGCATTCATCGAAAACGAGGTGACGCCACGACTGATCGAGATCCAAGCTGAGCCAGGAACAACCATTAAACGAGTCCGCGATTTCAACGATCGCGGTATCGGAAAAATTCTCGACAATCGAACCGGTGAAGCCACATTAATCGTGGTGGACCTGCAGCATGATTTTCTGGATCAACGAAACAAGCTGTCCGTCGACCGGGTTCAGCAGATGATCGAGTCCCTCCGCGGGGCACATTCGTCAACAGTACCTGCGGGGCTGCAGATCGCGCTGGGCGGTTCCGCAACCGTTGGCAGAGATCTCGTTCAAGCCGCCGGAGACGACGCGCAGACTTTGAATCAGTGGCCCATCCTGGTGATTATTGGCTTGTCGCTCGCGCTCTTTCGTGCACCTCTCGTCGCGTTGATGCCAGCGTTTGTCACATATGTTTCGCTGCAAATCTCACTGGCCGGGCTGATTCTCCTGGCGTGGGCCGGATCGACGGGGATTGAGCCGTTGACCCTATTGCGTCCGTTTGCGGGACTGCAGACATTCGTTTGCATCCTCGTGTATGGTACGGGTCTCAACTACAGCATTTTTTTCATCGCGCGCTACCGCCGGGAGATCGACCGTGGAGCGACTGTCGATCACGCATTGGCTGCGGCACTCGGAAATTCCGGTACGACTGCTGTCGCCAGTGTGGGGACGATTTTCTGCGGGATTGGAACGATGCTGAATGCGTCGTTCGTGAAATATCAGCAGGTCGGTGGGGCGATCGTACTGGCATTGGGGATTACTCTCGTCTGCTCGCTCACCTTGTTGCCTGCCTTGCTCAGAATGGCGGGCAAGTATGCCTTCTGGCCGCGTCCGGTTGGGGGAGATGCCGGCGTTATCGGCGGGTGTTCTGCCTCCTGCTGATCCACCGCCAGTTGCTGATCGAGGCTGGGCGATGCTCAACCGGCACCCCTTCCTCGTCTGGTCGACGATCGTGGCAGTGATGCTCCCCTTGGCTGTGACCGGAGTCGTCCTTCACACTAAGACCAGTTATGGAGTCGTTGGCGATCTCCCGCCAGATTCGACTGGCGTCGTCGGGGCATTGGCGATTGAGAAATACTTTGGCGCGGGAGAATGTGGACCGGTCACCGCGTTGCTCCACAATCGTCAGATCGACTTCTCTTCGCCCGACAGCTACGAGATGTTTGAGCCGGCGATTACGACATTGACTGAGAAGAGACAACAGCTTGATATTTTCGATATCCGAAGTCTGATGGACCCGCTCGGATTAGAAATCGAAGCAGGCGTTCTGGTACGCGGGATTGCCAAGAGATTCTACATCAGCAGGGTCCCCGAGCATGAGGGGCACGTGATGCAGTTCGACTTGCTCATGCGAGACGATGCATTTTCACCCGACACCAGGCGACAACTGCAGGTCATCGGACAGACTCTGCGAGACTCGTTGCCGGAATCAATTCGAGCTGAGACCGAATTATTCTTCATCGGAACGACCGCCAGCGTGATGGACCTGAAAGCGATCACGGAACGCGACCAGATCGTGCTGGATAGCGGGATGCTGG
>JADMIO010838970.1_pt1 | contig 21315 bp, 14 predicted proteins | sample 8958161 | NCBI WGS metagenome assembly JADMIO01 (sample SAMN16585339, study PRJNA669376) | soil metagenome | isolation source: Crop rotation soil | place: USA: Cullars Rotation, Alabama | collected 2011
CTTTCCCCTGGAAAGTTTTGAATAGTATTTGATGAAGAACATTTTCAGTAGAAGTTGAAAACAACAAGAGGAAGTCAAAATGTTTACGCAAAGATGCCATGCCAATTAACTGTTGAACTGAGCGTAGCAACGATGATGCTATGAAAAACGAATGCTTGTAACATAATCCATACTACCTTCAACTACATTATTATCCGTAAAATTTCATTTGGAAATTACTATTCAACGATTGCACTTATGACGATTACATTTCATGGCGCTGCACAAACCGTTACGGGTTCAAAACACCTGATCACTTTGAACAATGGCAAAAAGTTATTGCTCGATTGCGGGCTGTTTCAGGGGCTTGGTAAAATTGGTGATGAGTGGAACCGCAACTTTGGTTTCAATGCTTCTGAAATAACATGCCTTGTTTTGTCGCATGCACATATTGATCACTGCGGGTTAATTCCAAAGCTTGTGAAGGAAGGATTTAGAGGTTCTATATTTTGTACGCCCGGCACACGGGATCTTGCTGAAATACTTTTACTGGACAGCGCCGAAATTCAAAGAGACGATACGAAGTTCATCAATAAGAAAAGGGCGAAACAAAACCTGCCACCATATAAGCCATTGTACTCTGTGGAAGATGCAAGGAATGCCATGGAACTTTTTGAGGTAAAGCAATATGGAGAAACGTTTACCATAGAGCCGGGCGTGGAAGTGAAGTTTACAGATGCCGGGCATATCATAGGCAGCGCTGCTGTAAGTTTAAAAATTACAGAAAATGGGAAAGTAACCGCCATAACTTTCAGCGGTGATGTTGGTCAGTACCGGGATGTGATCTTAAAGTCGCCTGAAGTATTTGCACAAGCTGATTACATTTTATTGGAAAGCACTTATGGCAACACTTTGCATGATGATGTGTTTAATACAAATGAAGACCTTTTAAAGTGGATCACAAGAACTTGCCTGGAGAAGAAAGGCAAGCTTATTATTCCTGCTTTTAGTGTGGGGCGAACACAGGAATTATTATATGCATTAAACACTCTGGAGCTGGAAGGCAGACTTCCGCGACTTACATATTTTGTTGATAGTCCGTTGAGCCGTGAAGCAACGGAAGTGGTAAAATCGCATCCTGAGAATTTCAATGCTGCATTGGCAACAGCGTTAAAAACCGATCATGATATTTTTGATTTTACAGGATTGGTTTATACTAAGACAGTTGACGAAAGCAAGCAGATCAATTTTCATAACAGTCCATGTGTGATCATTTCAGCAAGCGGCATGGCTGATGCAGGAAGAGTGAAGCATCACATCATGAATAATATTTCTGATGAACGAAATTCAATTCTGCTGGTTGGATATTGCGAGCCACGTTCGTTGGGCGGACAGTTAATGAATAGTAATAAAGAAGTAAAAATATTTGGTGATGTATTTAAGGTGATAGCTGAAGTAGGGTCCATCCGCAGCATGAGCGCACACGGGGATTATGAAGACCTGCTGAAGTTCGTTTCGTGCCAGGATGCTGTTAAAGTGAAAAAAGTATTTCTTGTACATGGAGAACCAGATGTGCAGAAAGACTTTGCTTTAAAGCTGAATGACAAAGGATTTAAAGTGGAGATACCTGGGATGCATGGGAGTGTTATGCTGGAATGATGGATTTGCATATGCTTCCTCTGTATTGAATGAAGTTGAGATAAATTTTGTTCCGGGCATTTGAATGAAAATGAATCATCGTTGCGTCGCAGTACGTTCATCTGTTGTGGTACTATTTAACTTTTGTAGATGTGTTATTGTTAATGCCACGGTAAAGACTTGAAGTTGGAAACCTCCGTTTATCCTGTGTTCGGGGTCATCCTTCGGAAGACGCTCGAACAACTTCATCGCGTTTTTAGGCTTTAGGAACACCTTGGATGAACGGGGCTATGTTGCTATTTTGGTATTGACGCTTATGCTGCCTTAGTTTCTTTTGAAACAACGCTTCGTATTTCGCTTTGCAGAAAACCTTTTAAGCTTAAATCTTCATCGAGTAAAGACCAGTGAATTCCTGCGCCATTAGATATTAATTCGAAGGCGTTTAATTCTTCTATTGTAGCCTTGGATAATCGTGGATAAGCTGAAATTTTTTGGCGAAGAATTGCTTTTGTATTCAGGATAATTAGCATTAAATCCAAGTCTATATGAAAGTCGACAGCCTGGATTTTCAATCCTTCTTCGAAAATTAAACGCTCAAGCGAATCGAACTTATTTTGAAAAGTATTCATGCCATTTTGTTTTAAAATCTGCCGAATGTAATTCTATAATTTTCATTATGTCTTTCTCTTCACTGTTGGTAAAGCCATACAAATAAGCTATTTCAATTACAGGTTCTAACCAAACCTTTCCTGATGCATCTCCTTTAGTTACGTGAACATGAACCGGTTCATTATTCTCATTGCTGTAAAAGAAAAATCGCAGCCCGTTAATGAATAATAGATTTGGCATTGATTACAAATTTAGCTTTTTATCCTGTGTCTTGTCTGCATTCTGCAGTTGTCACTTTCTTTTGCTTGATGAAAAGAAAGTAACCAAAGAAAAATCAAGTCGCCAATAAAACTGCCTATTGGCGACGGAGGTTTTCCAATTAGGCTTTTGTGGGACTGTGGTGAAGGGCAGTGGAGCGTTGATGGGTGCCTTTTGCAAAGGCATGAAGTCGAAGACCTCTGTTTATGTGTTCGAGGTTATCCTTCGGAAGACGCTCGAACAACTTCGTTGCCTTTTTTGGCAGTGGGAACACTTGGGAGGAACGGCGAGGAGAAAAAACACGACGGGAACAAAGCAGTCCATTCCCGTCGTGGGCGCTAATTGGGTCACTTCACTACTCTTACATTGGTTGCAATCTCTTGCCCATCCTCTTTCTTAGAGAGTGTAAACTCAACTTTATCACCGTCCTTTAGGTCATTGAAATCTGTGTCAACAACACTTGAGTAATGAAAGAATAAATTGTTTGGTGGATACTTGATAAAACCAAAACCATTTTTTACACTTAAAATCTCACTGACGTTAGCATTTTTCGTAGGAACCTTTGGTTCGACAACCGTACGCCTTTGTTCTGTTTGCACAAAAAGGTTATTTATCAGCGGTTCATTTTTCCTCACTCGATTGTCGATGATTTCATGCATTGCAACCGGGTAAGTAACTTCTTCTAATAAATCTTGAGATGTCCTAGTGGTATTTTTTTGTCCTGCATCATTAGAGTATTCGAAGTCCCAACTTAAAACCATAACTCGAGTTCCCAAAGTGTTAAGCTTTCTAACTAAGGGAACGTAATCCCCGTCAGATGCTATTAAAACCAATACATTAAATCGTTTGTAGAATGCAAGTTCAAAGGCTTCAAGAGCTAACCAAACATCAATACCTTTTTCTTGTTTTATTCCATCAAAACCAGTTTTAACTGGTAGATAGTGCGTAGTAACACCTTCCGACATTAGGATGTCATCAAACACCCTGTCATAGTAAAGTGTGTCACCTCTCTCACTTGCTTCTGAAGCATTTAATCTTCCTCTAAAATAGTGGGAGTCCACTATTTGGCAAAGTTTCACATCATTTGATTCTTCTTCAGAAACCTCGTGCTTTATAAAGTCATGAAGTCCTGAAATGCTGATACGCTTTTTTCTGGGATGTCCGTAAGCATAGTAGTTACTTACTTTTAGAAAGTAGTTCCCATCATAGAATACACCGATTCTAATCAACTTGTCTTGTTGCATTTACAAAAATTTAATTTTTAAAAAATAAACTTTGACAAGAGGGAAGGAATTGTAAGACAAGACGATTAAGGAGAATCGTTACCTTTTTTGAAAATTATTTTTGTGCTTAACCTGTGTATGTATTTGAATTTGTTAAGCCGCTCTATCTATAAATTTTACTATATCTTCTAGGATAAAATCTCTTATTTGCTTTAAAGTTTCTTTATCTGCTTTACCTTTTATGTATTTAAAATTTTCTATAGTTACCGTAGTATACTGACACATTTTTATTTTGGAATCTTTAGTAAGATTGCATTTACCTCTGTCAATCGGTATCTCAGCATAATGGATATTATTTCTGTTTTCACTTATTGGAACTACTTGAACAGTGCTTCCAAATTTTTTAATTACTATGCATCTATGTAGTCCGTGGAGACAAAAGCCGTTATTTTTAGGCAAGTCTACCATCCATATTTCACCCAATTTTGGCGTTATACCATTTGTTGTCATTTTTTTTAGTTTGTGTCTGTCCAACACATTCTGTTTCCCAATTTGTCAAAGAACTTTAGTCGTGCGACCGGTGCAAATATACACTTTTATAAAAATGAAAGTGTCCGAAATCTTCCAAAAGCTTAGTTAACTCTTACTGTCTGAGTAGAAATCAAAAAATTATGATTATTCATTTTTGTTTTGCATGTTGATAGAATGTACAAGAGTGCGACGCAAGGATGTTTAATAATAGTACGAATGCTTGGTACATAAAAGTTCGTCTTACGCTAACAACACTTCGACAAGCTCAATGTGACAGAGTAGCTTGCTTTCCCGATAAAAATCGGGACAGGCTATCGTTCCTCCTTCTCGCAATGACGGGAAGTGTTTTTTGCCTTTTGAATTTTGCATTTTGAATTAGTTTCTTTCTAACCTTGCCTGCATTTTTTTTACGCGGTCTTCGAGTTTTTCGGAGGACATGTCTTCTCGCATGGAGTCGACTTTTATGGGGAAGCAGAAGGGCGTTAACTGGGTGGGGTAGGTGAGGATGATGGCGCTTTGTTGTATGCGGGTGAGCATGCTGCGGAGACGCTGTTCTTCCATTTGTTGCTCCATTACTTCGGCATACGCTTGGCGGAGGAGGAGGTTGCTGTTTTCGTATTCGCTGAATACTTTGAAGAGGAGGCTGGCGGAGGCTTGTATGTGACGGGTCTTTTTTTGCTCGCCGGGGAAGCCCTGGAATATGAGACCGCCGATGACGGCTATGTCGCGGAATTTGCGCATTGCCATTTCGGTGGAGTTGACGCTGCGTTGGATATCGGTTAACAGGTCGTCGGTGGTGAAGAGTTCGTAGACGTTGCTGTCGTCGACGGGGATGGGTTGGTCGCTTAGGAGTTCGAAGCCGTAATCGTTCATGGCGAACGAGAAGGTGATGGGTGTGATGAGGCTGATGCGGTAGGCGAGAATGGCTGCCATGGCTTCGTGTACGAGGCGACCTTCGAAGGGGTAGACGAAGAGATGGAAGCCGTCTTTGGTTTCTATTTGCTCGATGAGGAGTTCGTTTTCGTGCGGTACGTGGGAGAGTTTTTCCTGTAGGTCGAAGAGGGGTTTGAGGCTGGTGATTTCGATGTCGGTTGAGTTGAAGGCTTCGTTGAATTTTCGGCGGAGCATTCTGCCAAGGTTGGAGGAGAGGGGCATTCGTCCGCCTTCCCAGCTTGGTATGTGGGCTTTTTTTGCATTTGATTTTCGTGCAATGGCGGTCATGTCTTTCATCATGACAAACTCTAATGTTCGACCGGCGAGGATGAATGTGTCGCCGGGTTCTAAGCGGGAGATGAAGCTTTCTTCGATGACGCCGATGTAGCCGCCTGCCATAAATTTTACCCGAACCATGGAGTCGCTTACGATGGTGCCGATGTGTAGGCGATGTCGCATGGCTATTCTGCGGTTCTTGATTCTATATACTCCGTCGGGTTCTATTTCTACTTTTTTGTATTCGTCGTATTGTTGCAGGGCTTCACCGCCGCTTACGATGCTGTGGAGGATTTGTTGCCATTCGTCGTCGTTCATGTCGGCGAAGCAATAGGTGCTTTTTACTTCGTGATAGATTTCGTCGGGTTTTAATCCTTCGCCGATGGCGAGTGTGCAGAGGTATTGGGTGAGCACATCGAAGCAGAGCATGCGTGGGTCGCGGCTTTCGATGAGGTTTTCATTCATGGCTTCTTTGAGTGCTGCGGCTTCTACAAGTTCTAATGTATGGGTTGGAAGGAAATATATTTTGCTGACTTTGCCGGGCTGGTGACCGCTTCGTCCGGCACGTTGCAGGAACCTTGCTACGCCTTTTGGTGAGCCAACCTGTATAACAGTTTCTACGGGGCGGAAGTCAACACCGAGGTCGAGGCTTGCGGTGCAGACGACTGCTTTTAGTTTGGTGGTGTGCAGGGCTTCTTCTACCCAGTTGCGGAGTTCGTGTTCGATGCTGCCATGATGTAGTGCGATGGCTCCGGCAAGGTCGGGGGCGAGCTCTAATATTTTTTGGTACCAGCGTTCGCTCATGCCTCGTGTGTTGATGAAGATGAGGGTGGTGGTGTTGGCTCTTATTATTTCGATGGCTTGAGCGGCGAGGTTGAGACCGAGGTGACCTGCCCAGGGAAATTTTTCGATTTCGTCGGGAATGACGGATTCGATGGAGATTAGTTTTTTGATGTTGGCGGTGACGATGATGCCGGGTTGATTAGTTGATTGGTTGATTGGTTGATTGGTTTGTTCGAGTTGTTTTAATGGTGATAGTAGAACTTCTTTGGCTTGTTCGAGGTTGCCAATGGTTGCGCTGATGCCCCAAATAGATAATTTTGAATTTCGAATTTTGAATTTTGAATGTGGGGTTTTTTGTTTTAAGTTTTGACTTTTGACTTTTGATTTTCCATCCTCCACCACACATTCAACATTCAACATTAAGCATTCAACATTTCTTAGTCCTACCAATCTTGATATCGCCAACTCTACCTGTACGCTGCGTTTGCTGCCGAGAAGTTCATGCCATTCGTCGATGGCTATTGTTTGGAGTGTGGTGAATGTTTTGGGGTAGTCTTTGGTTGCTAAGAGCAGGTGTAAACTTTCAGGGGTGATGATTAGGACTTCGGGCATGGAGCGCTTTTGGCGGGCTCGTTCGTTGAGGTCGGTGTCGCCGTTTCTGCTGCCGATTTGCCATCGCATGCCGAGTTCGGAGATGACCTCTTGCATGGCGCGGTTGATGTCTTTTGCTAATGCTCTTAAGGGAGATACCCAAAGGAGCTGTAAACCGTTTTTTGTTTTGGTTTTGTAGGTTGTTGGGTTTTGGTTGATGAAGTTGATGAGTGCTCCGAGGAACACGGAGAATGTTTTACCAAAGCCGGTTGGTGCGTTGACTAAGCCGCTGTTTCCTTCGTGAAGATGTTGCCATGTTTCTTGCTGGAACTCAAATGGCTTCATTTGTTTTGAGGCGAGCCATTGGATGATGATTTTGTAGCCGGGGGTTGATTCTAATTTCACGAGGGCGAAGGTAAGACGGCTGGCAGAATGTTGGTATCAGCAGGTGAAATGATGAGTGAGGATGTCTACAGAAAGGAACTGTGATACTGGAAGGAGGGTAACAAAAAAGCAGCGTTTGTTGCAGAAAAATTCTCTAAGTAACAGAAGGGTTAGGAGTGTTAATTGTGTTAGAGTTCTAAGTACAGATTCGAGATAATAAGGCAGGAAAAGATCAATCGAAGGTTTGTTGTTGAACTGAGCGTAGCAACGATGATGCTAATAGAACAATTGCTGATCACCTAAATCTACTCGCCGTGAGAGTTGAATTCTACATCATCGTTGTCCATTAGTTCTCTTTCAATTTCTTCCATTTGCACTATGTCCCAGGCTTCGCTTTCGGTGGGAGTGATGTTCATAGTCTCAAGTATTTCAAGTTCATCAAGTTTGTTTTCAATTGAAGGTTGTAATTCGCAGATAACGAAGGAGGCGTTATTCTCATAGAATTTTTGCTGTAGCCCGGTTAGTTCTTCACAAGCTTTTTCGTCAATGGTTAGGGTGTTTGGTAATTTGAGAACAACGTTTTTGATAGTGTTTTGTAGGTACTTATTTACTAAAGCGGCTAATTCTGCTGCTACATTGTCAGACAAATTGGAGTCAATCAGCGTTATAACATGAAATTTTTCTTTGGTATCAATTTTGACCTCCATATAGTTTAGTTTTAGATTTAACAAGTGTGCATAAATGCTCACAACTAAGGGTCAAAAATATTCGTTATTATTGTATCAACGCAATTTATAAACATGGATAATAATTTTTCAGCACAGGTAAAAGAAATCATTTCTTTCAGCCGGGAGGAAGCTCTCAGGCTGGGCAATGATTTTATCGGGACAGAACATTTACTGTTAGGATTGATACGTGAAGGAGAAAATACTGCGATCCGTATATTGAAAACACTCAATGTTGATTTATATGAATTACGTAAGGAAGTAGAACTGGCAGTAAAGGATAAGACCGGGAAAAACATTGCAAACATTAACAGCCTGCCTTTGACAAAGCAGGCGGAAAAAGTAATCAGGGTAACGGTGTTAGAAGCTAAGGCTCTAAAGAGTCCATTGGTGGAAACAGAGCACCTGATGTTGTCAATTTTGAAGAACAAAGAAAACATAGCTACCCAAATTTTAAACCAGTTTGACGTGGATTACGACATCTTTAGAAACGAATTAGGAATGGTGAGAAGCAATGAACCCCGCAGTGAATACACTGAAGACAACGATGATGATTTTGATGAAGAACGCAAGAGCTATTCGGGGCAACCAAAGTCGAAGCAACAGAGCAATACAAAAAGTAAAACACCTGTTCTTGACAATTTTGGCAGAGACATAACCAAGCTTGCAGAAGGTGGATCTCTTGACCCGATTGTAGGTCGTGAAAAAGAGATAGAACGTGTCAGTCAGATATTAAGCCGTCGTAAAAAGAACAATCCAATTTTGATTGGAGAGCCCGGTGTGGGTAAGACAGCTATAGTGGAGGGACTTGCCTTGCGCATTGTGCAAAGGAAAGTAAGTCGTGTACTGTTTGACAAACGGGTTATAAGTCTTGACCTCGCAGCCCTTGTTGCGGGTACTAAATATCGTGGTCAGTTTGAAGAACGTATGAAGGCGATCATGAACGAGCTTGAAAAGAATCGTGATGTGATCCTGTTCATTGATGAAATTCATACAATAGTTGGTGCTGGTGGTGCAAGTGGTTCTTTGGATGCATCAAACATATTTAAACCGGCCTTGGCAAGAGGTGAACTGCAGTGCATTGGTGCTTCTACGCTGGATGAGTACAGAATGTACATTGAGAAAGATGGTGCCCTTGATCGTCGTTTTCAAAAGGTAATGGTTGACCCGCCTTCAGTAGATGAAACCATTCAGATACTTACCAACATTCAAAGTAAGTATGAAGACTATCATAGTGTATCGTACTCTGAGGATGCCATTGATGCATGTGTGAAGCTGAGCGATAGGTATATGACCGATCGTTTATTGCCAGACAAGGCAATAGATGTTTTGGATGAAGTAGGTGCAAGGGTACATCTAAAGAACATCAATGTACCGCAGGATATATTGGATCTGGAGAAGAAGATCGAAGACATTAAAGTTGAGAAAAATAAGGTTGTAAAAAGCCAACGCTTTGAAGAGGCTGCTGCTTTACGCGATACCGAAAAGCGTCTTGGCGAGGCTTTGGATAAAGCTAAAATTTCCTGGGAAGAGGAGAGTAAGAACAAGCGTTATCCCATTGATGAAGAAGCCATTGCAGAAGTGGTAAGTATGATGACGGGCATTCCTGTAAAACGAATGGTGCAGGCAGAAACAGATAAGCTTCGCAGGATGGGTGATGATATGAAGGCGATGGTAGTGGGGCAGGAGGAGGCGATATCTAAAGTAACAAAAGCTATCCAGCGTAACAGGGTGGGGTTGAAGGATCCGAAGAAACCGATAGGAACCTTTATTTTCCTTGGACCTACAGGTGTTGGTAAAACTGAGTTAGCTCGTGCATTGGCTCGTTACATGTTCGACAGCGAAGATTCTCTGATAAGGATTGACATGAGTGAGTATATGGAGAAGTTTACTGTAAGCCGTTTGGTTGGTGCGCCTCCGGGATATGTAGGTTATGAAGAAGGTGGTCAGTTAACGGAGAAAGTTCGTCGTAAACCTTATAGTGTGATATTGCTGGATGAAATTGAAAAAGCGCATCCTGATATTTACAATATCTTACTTCAGGTGTTGGATGATGGTCAGCTTACTGATGGGTTAGGTCGTAAGATCGATTTTAAGAATACCCTCATCATCATGACCTCCAACATTGGTGTTCGCCAGTTGAAGGAGTTTGGTGATGGTGTTGGTTTTGCTACTGCACATCGTCAACAGAATGCTGAGGAGAACAACAAAGCAGTTATTGAAAAGGCGCTCAAACGTACATTCTCTCCTGAATTTTTAAACAGGATCGATGATGTGGTGATCTTTAATTCGCTTAGTAAAGAGCATATTTTTGAGATCATAGATATTTTGATGAAAGGTGTGATGAAGCGCCTTGTAACCCTTGGGTTTAGTATGGAGCTTACCGAAGCTGCGAAAGAATTTATTGCAGATAAAGGATATGATGTTCAGTTTGGCGCACGTCCATTGCACAGGGCAATTCAAAAATACCTGGAAGATCCTTTGGCGGAAGAGATATTGAGCATGCAGATAAAACAAGGTGATACTTTGATAGCCGATTTGGATAAAGAAAATATGAAAATTCAGTTCTCGTTGAAGGAAAAAATAGAAGAGGCAGAACAGAGTAAGGCGTAGACTTGCAACCTTTAGCTTTTTAAGCCATCAATTCTAAATGATTGATGGCTTTTTTGTTTTACCAGCTTACTAAAAAGAAACCGCTTTGAGCACTGTCTTTATTTTTCCCGCTTGTGCTATTAAGGTTTCCCTTTTATTGCTGATGAGGGTTACATGACCCATTTTTCTGCCAGGCTTCGTTTGTCGTTTACCATAAAGGTGTACAAACACATTTTCCATTTTTAAAACCTCCTCCAGTCCTTCGTAACGAACGTTCCCACTATAGCCATCTGCTCCAATAATGTTCACAATAGCACTCGGCAAAATCATAGCAGTGTTGCCCAAAGGATACTTCAGCATAATACGCCATAACATATCAAACTGGCTCGAGTAATTTGCCTCTATAGTATGATGTCCGCTGTTGTGAACCCGTGGTGCGGTTTCATTTATCCAAACTTTATCGTTTTTGTCAACGAACATCTCAATCGCGAAAATCCCGGGGCTATTAAACGCCTTTGCCACACTAAGGGCAATGCTGCTTGCTTCTTCAACGCAACTTTCAGACATTCCGGCAGGACTCAACTGGTAGTCTAAAAGATTCAAAAGCGGATCGACAACCATTTCTACCGCGGGATAGACAGCTACTTCACCATTATCATCCACAGCTACTATGCAGGCTATCTCTTTTTTTATGTCAACCATTTTCTCAAGAACTGAAGGCGCAGTGAAAGCTTTTGTGATATCGGCTTCTGTTCGCAAAACCTGTACACCGCGACCATCGTAGCCACCCAACCCAACCTTATGAACAGCTGGTAAAAATGAAAGATGCTGCTTTAGTTCTTCGGCATTTTTAGTGATTACAAACGAAGGGGAAGGAATGTTGTACTGCTCATAAAACTGCTTTTGCAGTATCTTATTTTTTATGGTTCGTATTACAGCTGTTTTCGGATAAACACGCACACCTTCTGCTTCCAGCTTTTCCAAGGCATCCACATTTACTGCTTCAATTTCTATAGTTACTGCATCAAGTGATTTTCCGAAATTATAGACCGCCTCGAAATCGTTTATATCACCTTTAGTAAAATGATGACACAAATGTGCTGAAGGACATTGCGGATCGTTTTCCAAAATATAGGTTTCCACGGGATAATTTGCAGCAGCCTGCAATAACATACGTCCGAGTTGCCCACCGCCAAGAATGCCAATCCTGGGCGTTTTATTGGTTGATGCGGATGCGTTTTTATAAGTCATGTCTCAACATTCTAAAGATGCTGCAATATGTATAAAATATCAGGAAGCTGTTGTTTTTCTTTTACACGAGGCTGCCAGGTGGTAGAGGATTATGGGCCGGGCTTTTGTACTACTCTGAAACTTTTGTTGCGTCGCACTCGTGTACAGCAGAATGCAGGGCAACTAAAAAAGGAAGTTTTTTTTTCCGGTTTCAGGTTCAGGATTATGAAGAATGCAATGAATGAGCGCAGCTACAGTTCAACCATTGTGTTGAAGTTGAACTGAGCGTAGCAACGATGATGCTATAAAAAACAAATGCCGGTAACAAAAACACTCTATTGTCTTGCTACCGGCATTTGCAATTGAAGAATTTCCTAGTGTGTAACCGTGAAAGTGATTCCTGGATTAACAATAAAATTTACGCCGGAAGCGGTAGTTAAACTCTTGCACGATGCGTTTGCATTCACCACTACAGTGCCTAAGTTTATGACAACGTCTGTGTTGGCATCCGGTACAATTCCGCAACTCCAGTTGGCAGGATTTTCCCACATCGTGCTGGCAGCACCAGTCCATGTATTAGCACCGAGACATGGAGTAGCTGCTGCAAAAACTATCTTGAACCTGTCGGCAGCATAGGAAGATGCGTTGGCAGTGACAGTAAACTTGATTACTGTAGAATCTGTTAAGCTAATAGGAGTAGAGGTTCCAAGGAATTTATCGCTCAACGAAGCCGTGATACCAGCACTACTAAAGTTTGTAGGATTGAATTGCCACTCATATTTCTGTGCCTTCAGACCGGTGACATTTAGTTGTATGGTAGAAGTGCTGTCAATTAATGGTCGCCCTTCAATTGCCAGCAACTTACCGTTGCTAAGTATTGCCACATCTTCATCGAAGTTGGCTATCTGTAATGCATCTTCGGGTCCTAATGTGGTTGTGTAATCATTTTGGTACACACTTGTAACCCCATCTGCAATTCTGCGGGTTCCGTTCGGCAGAGTAAAGAAGAGTGAAGATGCTAACTTTTCAATGCTTCCATCGTTGGTGCGGAATACATCTTTATTATTTACTGTCGATTTATGTGTTTCATTTATAGTAACACTGGTAGTGTTTAGAGGTCGTACGAAGAACGCTTCGCCAGATTGTATGTTCAATCCCTGGTTAACAGGAATAAATGAAGGTGTAGTTGATCCATCGCCATTTACCATTACATAGCCTCCGCGAGACCCGATGTTTGGATCAAGGTAGATGTACCTGTCTACAAGATCCGGATTGGATGTGCGAATACCTGTCCAGCTGATAGCTGATGCGTAAGGATTGGTAATGAGATTGTACACTGTAGGGCGCAGGCTGTTGAATGTACGGGTTCCTGTTACCAATGAACCGGTGGAACGTAATGTAGTGTTAATAGAAGCAGAGCTATCTGAAAGATTAATAGTTCTGTCTCCTTTTATATAAACGAGGTAGCCTGTATCCGCTTCCAATTTTTTCACGTCGGTATTTGGTAGGTTGATCCATGCGGGAACAATATCGGTTGTTGGTGTAATATCAACATTGAAAGTTGACATGGAAGGCTCGCCTGTTACAGTGGCATCAAATCCATTAGCTCCTGTAGTAGACCCGGTAATATGTGTACCTGTTCCTGCACTACCTGTTTGCCAGTTATCGTGAATACTGCCTGCGCTATTTACTGAAGGGGCAAGCAAGCGAAGAGCTCGATTGTTTAAAGAACTGATATAACGTTCAACGGTTACATTGTTGCCATTGAGTATTGGGTTGGTAATCTGACCTAACGATGCAGTGCCTGTAGAATCTGATTTGAATACAACATTCTTACCGTTGAAATCTGCTGTTCCTTTTATCGTCAAGGTCTTGGTAGGTGCAATTGTCAAACTTCCATCTGCAACCTTCAATAGACCGCCGGTATTAATAGTCAGGTCACTCAACAGTTTTACAGTAGGAACACTTGAAGGCCCGCCAATCTTTAAAGTACCGGCGTTGGCTAAACCGATGGTAGATATAGTTTGGTTCGTTCCGGTAAAATTAAATACGGTAGTATTAGAAGAAGATCCAAATCCAAATGTACCGCCGGTATGCAGTAGGTTACCCTTTATGTACAGGTAAAAACTATCGAATGTATTGCCAAGATTTAGACCACCGGAAGTAATGGTTACATTTCCATTCACAGTCATGCTTGATCCGTTGTTAAAACCTGAAGACGTAATAGTATATAATCCCCCGGCGATGTTTAGGTTGCCTCCAATGCTTAACGATCTTCCTGTAGAGGAGCCATTGGAAACCCCACCTGCAGTAATGGTGAAGTTGCCACCAATTGTGTTTACAACATTCGATAAAATCGTTGTACTTCGATCGCTGCTCCATGTAACATTGCCGCCGACAGTCGCGGGTAATTTCCCCTGTCCTTGCAAAATCAATAACTCCGATGCAGGCTTGTATGTACCCGCAGGAATTAAATAACCTGTAGAAACGTTTGCATTCACTTTATAAGTGGCGTGGGGTTCTACCGTCATATTTCCATTCAGTACTACAGCATCGCCGGATTTATTATCGAACGTTCCCTTAACCGTTAATGTTTTCGATGCAGCAACTGTAAGGGTTGCTCCCGGATTTAATGATAATGTATCCAGGGAATCAACAACCAGGTTAATGTTCTGCGAAAGCACACTGTCAACATGCAAATTTCCGTGAAAGGTTGTAGCAGGGTTGATGAGATTTAAGATGCTGTAGGTAAACGAAGTTGGGATAACCTGTGCGCCTGTTCCATTGAAGACAACGGTGCTTCCGGGTGTTGCCACGAAAGTTGTATCAGGGTTGAATGTACCTGCAATGCCTATTGTACCTACCGCAGGTAAATTTGCGTTCCTCAATAACCCAAGGTTAGGATAGTTAAGTATTACAGCTGTTGTGCCATCAAAAATAATACTGGCAGTAGAGCTCAATGCCCCAAACGTAAGCCCTGTAGTATTTTGAACTGTTAAGGTAGAACCAGCCTTCACATCTATTGTACCATCAAGACCATGTGCTGTAGGAATGGTAAAGGCTTGAGGTTGGGTGCCGTTGCCAAGGATAACCTTTGAGTCTGTTCCGCTTACTACCCAATCAGATAGCAGAGTGGCATTTGAATTTACAATGTTGAATGCCTGTGCATCCGTAGAGAAATCTATCGGGTGAATTCCCGTACCATTTGTATTCGTACCCCAGTTCACAGGGTCGGAAATGTCGCTATTTGGTTTATTGTAATAGTTTGTGGCAGCAAGTGTGGTTGCAAATTGTATGTCTTGTCCGTAGCCGGTTCCTGTGCTGTTCGTTGCGTAAGCCCGTACATGATAAACCGTGTTTGGAGCAAGACCTGAAAGTGTGCTTACAAAGGCAGCAGTGCCAGTACCATTGTTTGTCATTCCGGTGTTACTTATTGTAGTAGGATTTATCGATGTGCTCCACACAACTCCTTTTTGTGTTATAGCAGATTCTCCATCCAGGCTAATTGCGCCTCCGCTTTGGGCAGACGAAGAAGATATGTTTGTTACAGAAGTTGTGCTTAATACAGGCACTGATTTGGAGGAACTGGTAGTGCCTGAAATCAAAACATTTTTTACATCCAGGTATTTTCCTGAAGCAACACTTTTATAGTATGGAAAAATTCTGAGGTATAATGTCTGCCCGTTTAGAAGCATCAAGCCGGGATCATTTGCTAAATCGATGAAGGAACCCGACGGCAAAGTGCTTGTTCCTGAAGCATATAAAACCGTAGACGTTGCAAAAGTAGAATCTATCGAATACGCCACATTTGCTTTCATGCCGGTTCCTCCTTCTGCGCCTATGCTCAGGCTGATATTCGAAATGGAAAAGTTATTACCAGAAGTTGGCTTAACGCTGAATTGAACAAAACGGCTATCGCTCTGCGCCGATTCTGCTACCCACGAGCCGCCGGGTACTGTAAGCTTTTGATAAGTTGTAGCAGAGAAATTGGTTGTTATTGTCAGATTACTTAAAACTTCATCTGCACCGGAAACATTTCCGGTGTTGCCAGCTACTGTGGGGGTTGCTACCGTACTTACCGGTGTCCACGAAGCAGAAGCAGGTTGGGCGTATACGTCTTGTGCTCCCAGCATAAAAACTGAAGCTAAAATCATGAAAATTATTCTCATATGCGTTGAAGTTGTTGGTAAACATACCAGCATAATTGTAGCAATACAGAGCCTTAAGGTTTTTTTAATGTAAATTTAAATGCCTATGAGTGAGGGTTTTATATGCCTGATAGTAACGACAGGGAAGCATTTGGCTACCAGCATTTTATTCTTCGTGGCTTCATCGTTGCGTCGCAATCACTTCATCAGCAAAACATGAATGCAGCGATGCAAAGCCTGGGTTGAACCATGCAATTTTATATAACACTTACTCCCTTTAAAATACGATTTCAGTAAAAGTTGCCCGGAGTACTAACCGTTGAACTGAGCGTAGCAACGATGTAACATGAAAGAACAAATGCCCGTTACAAAAAAAATATCCCACAAAAAAGCCGCTGAAAATTCAGCGGCCTTGCAAAAGTATTTATAGCCGTCATCGCTGCTACGCTCAGTTCAACGGCATATTAATGGGCGGCTTTTATCAAAATTCCAGGCATTCATCCGATCCTTCATCAAAATCAACTGACAATCGGAGTTCCGAACTCCGCTATGGCACCTTTTAGCCCAGTTATCGGAGTTCCGAAACTCCGCTATCGCACCTTTTAGCTCAGTCATCGGAGTTCCGAACTCCGCTATCGCACCTTTTAGCTCAGTCATCGGAGTTCCGAACTCCGTTATCGCACCTTTTAGCCCGGTCATCGGAGTTCCGAACTCCGTTATCGCACTTTTTTCCTCGGTTATGGGAGTTCCGAACTCCGCTATCGCACCTTTTAGCTCAGTCATCGGAGTTCTGTACTCCGTTATAGCACCTTTTAGCACGAATGGGTTTTTATGGTAATTACGTGCGACTACACAATTAAATAAAAATGCAGGCGTTAATCCTGTATGGAACAGCTATATAAACACAACAGGATTGAAATTGCCCAGTCAAAGAGGCGTCTCGAGCTTAATTATAGAGTGGAAAATGCGCTGACCAACCAAAGCGTAGAACTGAACATTAAACACACACACCATTCTTATGTGAAAGCTGCGCAGCGGGGCATAGATGCTAAAAGAATTTCAACAGCGCTGGAATATGGCGAAAATTTTTACAGGCAGGGGCTTGTCTTTTATGTACTGGGCGAAGATAATATTCCCGACTACCTTTTAAAAGAAAGAAAAAAACTGCAGAACACAGTGGTTATTGTTTCAGGCGATACCAACGAGGTAATAACCTGCTACCGGTCCAAAAAAGCGCCGGGAAGGATAAAGAGAAAATCCAAAATTTTGCACACCGGGGCTCAAATGCGCCAGGCGGAATCATGCAGGACGTTTTCCTGTTAATACATTTTCTTTGTTACCGGCTGTAGTGCTTTGTGATGACATCGTGTTTTTATATATATAGGCCCGAACCGGGCATCACTTTTACACTTTCCGTATAAGTTTCCACCAGCCAATACCTTTTATCAAGGTTACAAATATCTGTACAAGTCGAAATTGTACTGCGTAGATATAAGCCACAGTCGATTCTATCTTTTAGTGTTTTCTTCTTCATTTGGACACATACCATTTTGTTTTCACAGAGCGAATGCGAATACAAGAAGATATCACATGTTTGTTAGCATTATTGCCACAAATAGATGTAGGTGGATTAGACGTATCAACGTGCTCATAGAGAAAGCGGATAAAGATTTTTTTTTCCGGGAAGTGTATGCGCAGGGGTTCTTAAAGGTAAGTTCGAAATAATGATCTTGTTTTTTAATGATATTTTAATAAAGCTGCCCAAAGCACCTGGCGATGAACTGAGCGTAGCAACGGAGGCGCTTTGAAAGGCGTATGCTGGTCCCAAAAAATCCCTAATGCATTGAGGGTAACCAACAATCTACAGTGTTACACAATAAACTTCTTTCAAAAGCGTATCATAACTACAGCTTTCCCGCAATGGGAGAAAAATTCCAAATCATGAAAAAGACCATTTTCAAAACAATTCTTAGGGGATTACTTTTTATAGGCATCATTGCCTGCTCAGTGTCGGCTTTCGCAGGTACACGAACGTGGACAGGCTCTACCAGCACAGACTGGGGGACAGCTACCAACTGGAGCGGCAATACACTACCGCTAACGGGAGATGATGTAACCATTCCCGCGGCTGTAGCCAACGCACCCATTTTTTCAACGGGCACATACACGGTTCATGCCGTTATTGTGCAAAGCGGGGCTTCGTTAACTGTTTCCGGGGGAACATTATATGTGTTAGGTGCTTATGTGCAGATAACCGGCACCCTCAATCAAACCGGTGGAACAATTTATACCGACAAAGATTTTAAAATGCTAACGGGCGGTGTTTTTAATCAATCGGGCAGCAGCGTACTTCGCATGGCAAAAAATGCAGCAACCGCTCCTTCCGTTAGTTTTAAGATAGCTACAGGCGCCACGGTCAACCAATCCGGGGGAACTATTTATACCAGGGATTATATAACCAGCCCCGGTACATTTAATCAAACAGGTGCCACAGCTTTATTCCAGGTTTTACGTCACTGGAAACCAGGGACAGGAAGCAAATTTCTGTCAACAGCAGGCACAGTAGAATTTACAGGAAGCGGCAGTAAAACAGATTTTGCGATAGGAACAAGGCAATTCAATAACATATTGGTTAATGCAGGCATTGACCCCGGCTTTAGCAGGGTTACTAACAGCAGCATTCCTATTTCAGGAAATTTTACCAATAATAATACCTCGCTGAATGTAACCACCAATGCAACCTTTACGTTTAATGGTTCGGGTAACCAAACTATAACCAGTGCTTCAACAGGCACTAATGCTACATTTGGCTACCTGGTAATACGTAAAACAGGAGGTACAATTACACAAGCCTCGAATATTGTAACAGTGAGTAACGTATCCGTTTATAGTGGCACTTACGACTTAAATACTTATACCAGCAACCGTAAAACCTCAGGAGGAGCATTCACACTTAGCTCGGGGGCTATTATGAGATTAGCCGGAACAACGGGTGGCAAAACAGGAAGTAACTATCCTACCAATTTTACTACTACCACTATCAGCAGTGGCAGCACTATAGAATATTATGGAAGTGGTCAAACGATATTTTCATCTACTTATGGAAGCCTTATTGTTTCCGCAGCCGGAACAAAAACAGCAGGCGGGGCGTTAACTATCCAGGGGAACTTTACTTTATCTACCGGCACTTTTGTTGGGGGAAGTTATACCCATAACCTGGCAGGTAACTGGACCATGGCAAGCGGGGCGTTTACCAATACAGGTACCACCATTAACCTAAACGGTACCGTTAACCAAACTGTTTCTTCCACGGGAGCTTTCAATACATTGATCACGAACAAAAATTCGGGATTAACATACCTGGGCACAGATGTAACTGCTACAACCCTTACGTTTACAAAGGGTATAATAAGCACCGGTTCTTATAAAATGATCATTCCTTCCGGCGGAAGTATTACGGGTGCAGGAAGCAGTACGGGTTGGGTGTTTGGAAACCTTCAGAAATATTATTCTGCCGCTGCAGGGGGCACTTTTGAAATAGGCGATGGCACATTTTATACGCCTGCCAGTGTAAGCTTTGCAAGCGTTACTACTGCAGGAAGCCTCATTTTTTCTGTTACACCATCGGCACATCCTACTGTTTGCAACACTACCATTACATCTAAGAACATTGGACGTTACTGGACACTAAGCAAACCGGCCTCGGGAGCAATTGTTTATACAACAGCCACACTAACCTTCAACTGGAATACGGCTGACAACTATTCCTCCATGACGGCAGCTTCATTGAAGGTTGCAAATTATTATTCTTCTGCGTGGTCATTACCAACTATATCGGGTACACCAACCACCACATCTATTGTGGCTGCCGGCGTGGCTAACACCGGTGATTTTGCAGTGGGTGAAGTATCATCATGTACAGTTTCGGCAGGCTTCAGCTATCCTTCGCCATTGATCTGTACCAACTACAGCACAGTGAATGCGGTGCTGGGCTGCAGCGCAAGCGCAGGAACGTTTACATCTTCTCCGGCGGGCTTATCTATCAATTCATCAACCGGCGCCATTAACCCTGGTGCAAGTTCCGCTGGCACCTATACTATTACAAACACGGTAGTAGGAAGCTGTACAGCTATAGCAAAAGCCACTGTGAAAGTATCTGTTAATCCTTCCGCTACCATATCATATGGCGCAAGCAGTTTTTGTGCAAGCGGTGGAACGAAAGCCGTAACCATAACAGGGTTGACAGGCGGAACATTTACCTCGACAACGGGGCTTGACCTTGACTACATCACGGGGCAAATAGACCCTTCCAGCAGCGATCCGGGAACTTATGTAGTTACGTACACCATTCCTTCTTCCACTCCTTGCGTGGATTTTACGACTACCACAACCATCACTATAACTAACGCTAACTATGCCAATATTGCTTACGATGCGGAAGCTTATTGCTTAAACGGGGGCACAGCTGTAATTGACTTTGATGGCACAACAGGAGGAGTATTCTCGTCAACAGCAGGATTGAGCATCAATTCAGGCACAGGTGCCATTACATTAGCAAGCAGCACTCCCGGCACATACACAGTTACTTATTCAGGTGCTGCTGCCGACGGATGTGCAGCATTCAATGCGAGTACCATAATTGACATTACATCAAGCTCACCTGGAACTATTAGCTATGGCACTCCCTTTTGCTCCAATGGAAGTGTAGCTTCGGCTACTATCTCAGGAACCAATACTGGTGTATTTTCATCCACTACGGGTCTTTCAGTAGATGAAGGGTCAGGTGACATAGATCCTGCGCAAAGCACCGCTGGAAGTTATACCGTAACATATGATTTAGGGGGATGCTATGCTACTACACCCGTTACCATCAATACTGCTCCATCTGCAACCATTTCTTATGCCGGAGCACCATTTTGTAAATCTGTATCTGCAGCACAATCTGTTACAAGAACAGGTCAGGCTGGTGGAACGTACAGCGCTGCAAACGGCTTGACTCTCAACTCTTCCACCGGGGCTATTACTCCATCTACCAGCACTGCCGGTACTTATACAGTTACTTATACTGTAGCCGCGTCGGGCGGATGCGCAGTTTATACCACCACTACATCAGTAACAATAATAAACACACCGTCGGCTAACATTTCCTATGCCGGAACGCCATTCTGTAAATCTTTAGCAACGCCACAAGGTGTAACATTCAGCGGGAATACGGGTGGTGTATTTAGCTCAACAACAGGATTATCAATAGATGCAACGACAGGAGCAATTAATCCTTCATTAAGTACTGCAGGAACTTACACAGTTACCTACACTATTTCAGGATGTTCATCTTATACAACGACTACATCAGTTACTATTACGACTGCGGCTTCTGCAACTATTTCTTATGCAGGAACTCCATTTTGCAAGTCT
>JADMIO010607189.1_pt1 | contig 21313 bp, 18 predicted proteins | sample 8958161 | NCBI WGS metagenome assembly JADMIO01 (sample SAMN16585339, study PRJNA669376) | soil metagenome | isolation source: Crop rotation soil | place: USA: Cullars Rotation, Alabama | collected 2011
CCGGGACGACCACGAACGTGCTCGAGCCGGCAGTCGACGCGCGATTCGTCCGCCTGAACGTCACGCGCCCAAGCTACAGCGGGGACGAGGTCGCGAGGATTTACGAGTTCGAGATCTACGGCAGCGATGGGGGGCAGAATCTCGCGCTCGGCCGCCCCGTCACCGGAAGCATCCCGTGCAGCGCCGATGAAACGCCGGAGAAGGCGGTGAACGGCAGCGTCGCTGGCGGGAAAACCGACAGCTGGTGCTCCATGGACTGGCCGTTGTTCCTGCAGGTCGATCTTGGAACGGCGCGTCCGGTGCAACGCGTCGTGCTGAAGCACGCCAGCGCCGGAGGCGAAAACGAGGACGCGGACACCCGCGACTTCAACATTCAGGTGAGCACCGATGGCAAGACGTTCACGACCGTCGCGGCGTCTTCCGGCGCCGGCTACGTCGATGAACGAACGGAGGTTCGCGAGCTCATTTACTTCGACGGCCGCCGCGCGGCCCGGCTGTTGTTCATCGATGGGATCCTCGACTCCAGGAACGTCGAGCCGGTGCTGAACTTCGAAGAGGACCGGATGGTCTTCGCCGGGATCTTCCAGTTCTTCTACCTGCGGCTGGCCATCTTCTTCGGTTGCCTCGGGATGTTCATGTATCTCTTCAGCGGCGAGATGAGCAATCGCACGCTGCACTACTGGTTCCTGGCGCCGGCGCGTCGAGAGGTCGTGCTCGCGGGCAAGTACGGAGCCGGTCTGATCGCCTCGACGGTGATTTTCAGCGGCGGCGCGCTGCTCGCGTTCGCCGCCATGATCTGGCCGCACGACGCGGTGCAGGTTCAGGCCTACTGGGCGGCGGGAGGCATGTCGCACGCGTTCTGGTATGCGGGGGCGGCCGTGCTCGGCTGCGTCGGGTACGGCAGCATCTTCCTCGCGGTCGGCCTCTACATCCGCAATCCGATTATTCCGGCCGCCGTTCTCCTTGCCTGGGAAGGCATCAACGGCATCCTCCCGCACGTGCTGCAGAAGATCAGCATCCTTTACTACCTGCAATCACTCTGTCCGGTCCCGGCGCCGCTCGACAACGGCGCGCCGACGTTGATCCGGCTGCTGGCCGCGCCAGCCGCGCCGGCGTCGCGTCCAGGCGCGGTCTTCGGCCTCCTGCTCCTCACCGCCGCGGTGTTGTGGATCGGCAGCCGCGCGGTGCGACGCATGGAGATCTCCTACGGCGCGGAGACGTAATGACCACACTCTAAAAATAGCCAGAGACTTCAGACCGGAGGAGTTCGGCGTTCCGGATGAACTCTACTTCGAGTATCGCGACAGCGTTCCCGCGATCGAAGACGCCGCACTTTCATGTGGCAAGGCACTCGCGTGACGCTGCTCGGCGTCCTCGTGGGCGTGCTCGCCGGGGTGGGCCCCCGCGAGCATTAAGAAGAGCTGACCGATTGCCGCAACTCCTGTGAGACTGAAGCAGGGGCAGACACCGCCAGAGATAAGCGCCGTTCGTCCGCTCGAATCCACCATTCATCGCAATCACCTTGGCGACGCACCGGCGTGCCGCCATAGTGGCGACGTATGTCGAGAGACAACATTTTTCTGACCATCGTGTCGTTGCTGTCGATTCTCTTCCTGTCGTTTCATCTCACGGACGACATCGTTCGCGGGTTCGAACCGGGCGGGCCCAAGACCTACAACGGGATCCTGATCATGGTCGTCTGGCTGTATGGAACGCTGATGCTCGCCGAACGGCCATCGGGTTACATCATCATCCTGCTCGCGTCGTTGCTTGGATCGGCCGTCCCTCTCATTCACATGAGAGGCGCGGGACTTGTGGGGGGACGGATCGCCCACACCAGCGGCATGTTCTTCTTCGTCTGGACGCTTCTCGCGGCCGGCGTCACCTCCGTCTTTTCGGTCATCCTTTCGGCACGCGGACTGTGGAGGCTCAGGTATCCTCAGCGTCGTGCCGGAAGTACCGACGGCTAGACGGTCGTTCAGCGGCCTGGCGAAGACAGCGCGGCGACTTGCCGTCGCGTTGACGATTTCGACGACCGCCGGTCTCGCGCTCGTGCACGGATGGAAAAGCCCTCTCTCCGGGCTCTTCCTGCGCACGACCCTCATCGGCCTGGCGGCGACAGCCGCGTTCGCACTGTTCGAAATCTGGCCGCGGACGCTGCCACGCTGGTTCCAGAGATGGGTGCTCCAGGTCGTCTGCGTCGGCGTCGCCATGCCGATGACGACGTCCCTCTTCTACGTTCTGTCGACGCCTGCAGGCGCGCCGCCGTTCTGGGAGACGCCCATGCGGATGGACGGCTGGACGCACCTCACGTTCCTCGCCATCCTGGTTGCGCCATGGACGACGCTGGCGGCGATCGTCCGGCAGAAGGAAGCGCTGGCACGTGATCAAAAGCTGGCGTTTGCGCTCGAGCGGAGCGAGCTCGAACGCCAGGCTCTCGACGCCCGGTTGCATCTGCTGCAGGCGCAAGTCGCTCCGCACTTCCTCTTCAACACGCTCGCGAACGTGCAGGCGCTCGTCGACGCGGGCTCGCCGCAGGCGTCGACCGTTCTTCGCAGCCTCGTCCAGTACCTTCGCGCGGCGGTGCCACTGCTGCACGAGCCGGCGGCGACGATCGAGCGCGAGCTGCAGCTCGTTCGACCATACCTCGAGCTGATGCAGATGCGCATACCCGACCGCCTGCAGTATGCGATCACCGTCGACCCATCGGTCCTGCAGGTTCGCTGTCCTCCGACCACGCTGTTGACGCTGGTCGAGAACGCCGTTCGCCACGGCATCGATCCAAGTGAAGAAGGCGGGCGGATCGACGTCGACATCGCACGAATTGGCGAACGCTGCGTCGTGCGCGTGATCGACACCGGTGTCGGTCTCGATCGGTCGCCGAGCAGTCTCGGGACGGGACTGACCGCTTTACGCGAGCGGTTGCACCTGATCTTCGGCGACGCCACGGACCTGCGCATGACGGCCAATGGCCCGCGCGGCGCCGCCGTGGAAATCGACATGCCGGTGCACGTGTGACCCCACGCGCGACCGCCTTGATCGCCGACGATGAGCCGCTGTTGCGCGAGTCGCTGCGGCGCCAGCTGGCGAACGTCTGGCCCGAGCTCGAGATCGTGGCGGAGGCGCGCAACGGCCGGGAGACGGTGCAGCTGTTCGACGAGCGGCATCCCGACATCTGTTTCCTCGACGTCCACATGCCGGGCCTCTCCGGCGTGGATGCCGCGAACCACATCGGCCGTCGCGCCCACGTCGTGTTCGTCACCGCGTACGATCACTACGCGGTACAGGCTTTCGCGCAAGGCGCGCTCGATTATCTTCTGAAGCCGGTCGAACCTGCGCGCCTGGCGGAAACGGTGAGCCGTCTCAAGGAGCGTCTCCAGGCGTCGCGACCCGCGGTCAACACCGAGCAGCTGCTCGAGCAACTCAGCGCGCAGCTTGCAAAGCTGCAGGGCGGCGCCAGGCGCGAGCCGCTGCGCTGGATCCGGGCCCAGGTGGGCAAGACCGTGCGTCTCATCGCGGTGGACGAGATCGACTACGTTCGCTCGGATGCGAAGTACACCATCGTCGCGTGGCGCGACGGAGGGAAGCCCGCCGAGGCGGTGGTGCGGACGCCGCTCAAGGATCTGTTCGAGCAGCTCGACTCCGAGCAATTCGCGCAGGTCCATCGCTCGGTCGTCGTGAATCTGCGCTCAATCAGCCACGTGAAGCGGCACGACAATGAAACGGCGGAGATTCACCTGAAGGGACGCGTCGAAGTCTTGCCTGTGAGCCGCCAGTACGTGCATCTATTCCGTCAGATGTAGCCGCCCGTCGCACACCGTTTACACCCGCTTACACCCGCACGTGAATCCAAACGGCCTGCAGGCGCGTCAAAAATAGCTGTGCTGTTCTCTTGCCGGGCCGGCGTCGAGGGAACCGTCTGAGGAGCGTGTATGTGTGCGACGCGGCGTCTCGTCTATCTAGTTGCAGCAGTAGGAATTCTGATGCTCACGGCGTGTGGGAGCGGCACCATGTCGCCATCGCCATCGCCGCAAAATCCCGGCGACGCCAACGCCTATATTCTCCCCGGCGCCATCAACCTCGGTATCAATGCCTTCGGTGACGAGCCTGTGGTCATCCACAAAGGAGAGCGGCTGCATTGGCACAACGCCGATGCCGTGGCGCACGACGTCACGGCCGACACCGCCGCGCTGCCGGAATTCATGACAACCGGAACGCTCGCGCCCGGCAGCGAACAGTCATTCGTCATGAACACGGTTGGAACCACGAAAATCCACTGCACGCTCCACCCGCAGATGGTCGGCACGCTCATCGTGCGCGAGTGATGCCGATCACCGCGCTGCGATCATCCGCTCCCATTCGATCGGATCGCGAGTCTCGGCGTCAGCGACTCCGAGCTCGCGCAACGCACTGATCACGGTCTGACGACGAACGACCGAGACGGTCAGGATGTGCGCAATCACGCTGCCGAAGGTGAAGCTGACCGGCGGTGTGCACAGCGCATCCACGAACGCGTCGTCCCACTCGTTGCGATCGCGAATGCGCCGCACCAGTGCGGTGAACTGCGGCTGGACCGCGGTGAGCCGCGCTTGAAGTCCCGCGATGCTGCGGTCGTCGCGCGGCGGAATGTCACGCCCGCCGATCGCGGCGGTCCACACTTCTTTGGTGAAGACGATGCGCTCGAGCATGGACCGCACGTCTGGTTCGGGCCCCTCGAAGTCATGCACGACCAGTCCGGGCCGGACGTGACGATCGAGCGCTTCGTCGGAGAGTGTCGCGGCCTGCGCCAGCAGCCGCGCGGTGTGCCAGTGTTCGTGCTCGACGAGACGGTCGGACAGATCCATCGTACGGGTCCTCGATTGGCCGGGAAGCAGGAGGCCGCCCGGTGGATGGAAGTGGATGTCGTTGGGCGCGGCGAGCCGGAAGTCGCGCGGCTCGTCGCCGAACCGGCTTGGTGGCACGCCGTGCGCCCGAGTGAACGCGCGGGAGAACGCCTCGACGGCGTCGTAGCCGGCCTCGAGGCCGGCGTCAGTGACGCTGACTCCGCGTCCGAGCCGCCACGCGGCGCGCTCCAGCAGGAGACGCCGCCGAAACGCAGCGGGCGGCTCGCCTATGCCGGCGCGCACCAGGCGATTGAAGTGAAACGGACTCAGCATCGCGCGCGCCGCCAACGCCCGCCCATCGAGCCCGTCGTCGAGCGCCTCGATCACGGCATCGACAACGTCGCGCAGGCGATCCGGATGCGCCGTCATTCAGTCGAGTATGGACCGCGACGCGCACGCGCGCATGACCGCATTTGCTGCGACGACACCGCCCGGCTTCACACGTATTTCGCGCGAATCCACGCGTACATCTCCGCCTCGAACGCCGCTGGCGTGACGCCGAACACCGCGGTCACATCGCCGTGGGCGCGACTGAGATCGAGCAAGCCCGCCTGCCCCCACCGCGCCACGATGAATTCCCCGATGACGTAGCCAAGCTCGTAGATCTGGCGGCCGGCATTGGGATCGGCGTTCAAGTCGGCGAGCGTTGGATATGCGCCGCGCACGAAGTAATCGAGCGTTTTGGGCTGTACCAGCTCGCCGTTCTCGTAGAGCGCGACGGTCTCCCACAGCCAGCGCGGACTGTTCGCGAACGTTGGGCTGACCGACAGGCTGACCGCATGACAGAACTCGTGCACGACGTTGACGTCGAGCTGCGGCACGGCGAGCACCCGCAGCTCGTTCTGGCCCGTGATGTAGCCGTTGGCCTGGTAGTGCACGCCGAAATAGTGGTCGAGGGCGGCGTAGTAGCTGGATTCGTCCTGCCAGATCTGGACGCTGACCGATCCGATCGACGTGACGCTCAGGTCATTGAGCACACGCGCGTACTGCCGCTCCAGCGCGTCGGCAGCCGACTGCACGGTCGCGGCGGACGTCCGGCCCGCGAAGAGCCGGAAATGCGCCGTGGTCAACTTCAGGTCGAGCGTTTCCGCGCTCGCGCCCGACGGCGCCGTCGGCGTGCTCCCGCAACGCGCCGCCAGCACCACGACGGCGAGGAACACGCCGATGGCGCGCGACCGCTTCCGCTTAATCCGGAATCTCCGCCTCGACGAGTTGCGCCAGCAGCGTCAGCGACTCCTGCCAGCCGAGCACGCACGCCTCCGCCGGAATCGCGTCCGGAATCCCCTCTTGCACGATGCTCACTTCCGTTCCGACGCTGACCTTCTTCAACTGCACCGTCGCCGTCATTTCACCCGGCAGACCGGGATCGTCGAATTTGTCGGTCCATCGAATGCGTTCGTTCGGTACCAGCTCGAGGTACTTGCCGGCGAACGAATGGCTCTTGCCCGACGTGAAATTGGTGAACGACATCTTGTAGGTGCCGCCCACTCGCGCATCCATGTGATGCACTTTTCCGGTAAAGCCATTCGGCGGCAGCCACTTGGCCATGGCGTCGGCATCCGTGAACGCGCGGTAGAGCCGCTCCGGCGTGGTCCGCAGCACGCGATGGAACTGAACAGTGTTCGGCATTCATGTCCTCCTTGTTGGCGCCCAAGCCGGCCACGCCATGCCCTGCTAGCTGCGCGTTCGGGCGGGCGGCTTCTGCACGGCTTCGGCGCCAGGCGGCGGGCTGAACGGTTCCATCGGGATTCGCTCGTATCGAACCTCGAGAATCTCGAGGTGCTCGCTACCGCCCGGCGCGTGAAGGACGACGGTGTCGCCCGGCCCGGATTTCATCAGCGCCCGCGCGAGCGGCGACCGCCAGCTGATGTGGTTGCGATCCAGATCGATCTCGTCGAGGCCGACGATGCGGATCAGCCGCTCGGTGCCGGCGGCATCGGAGTATACGACCGTGGCTCCGAAGAAGACCTGCTTCGCCGCACGGCCGCTGCGCGGCGTCTCAGGGTCGACGATTTCTGCAGCATCGATCCGCTTTCTGAGGAAGCGGATACGGCCATCGATCTGACGCAGGCGTCGCTTGTTGTACTGATAGTCGGCGTTCTCGCTGCGATCGCCGTTGCTGGCCGCCCAGGCTACCACTTGCGTGACCGCTGGCCGTTCCCTGGCGAGCAAGAACTTCAGCTCATCTCGCAGCCGCTGGAGACCGCTCGGCGTGATGTAGTTCTTGACCTCGGTGGTCGAGTCCCTCGTGACCGCCATGCTGCCAACGATCGTAATCCAGCACGCGGCGCGACGCGACTCTGTGCCCGCATGAAGGCGGCATCACCGGGGCCTGACGCCAACGGCACACATCCACCCACGGGATCGCTCGGCGTGGATGTCCACGTCGCTGAATCCGGCGTCTGCCAGCGCGGTGCGATGTTCGTCGAGCGACAGGTAGGTCGAGCCCAACAGCCCACGCATGACCGGAAGATAGAGCCAGTCCATCGGCCGGCCACGGTAGGCCTCCGCGATGATCGCGACGCGGCCGCCAGGCTTGGTGACGCGGAGGACCTCTCGCAAGTCGCGGACGAGCGCGGGCCAGTAGTAGTGCGTCTCGATTGCCGTGATCAGGTCGAACGACGCGTCGGAAAAAGGAAGACTCGAGACGGATGCCTGCTGGATCGCGACGCGTCCGGACGCGATGAGGTCCGCGTTCGTATCGCGCGCGACCGCCACGCTGGCGGGAGAGTAGTCAATCCCTTCGATCCGTCCGGCCGGTGCCAGCGTTGCCATCGATCGGATCGTTTGGCCACCACCGCAGCCGATGTCGAGAATGCGCCAGTCCGGCCCGATGTGGAGGTGACTGAGTCCCCACGTGGTGAGTCGCGCGTGGCTGGCATTCATCGCGCGCGCGAGTCGCCGTCCCAGCCAACCGGCAGGTTTGCGGCATTGGCGCACGACCAGGTAGGCTGCGGTCATCCCGATCGGAAGGGCGACGAAATGCCTGATGGCCGTGGCGGTCATTTCCTGTGCGACGACAGCGCCATCGCGGTGAGCTGTTCGAGACGCCCCGTAAGATCCGGCCAGCCGGGGGCCGAAGCCGCGGAGGACCACAACATACACCAGTAGGAGTCGCGTTATGCTGATCAACAGGACGAGCCTTTCGCATACGGTCGACGCCGTCGCCGCGATGAGCGGCTGCAGGGTGGGGCCGCGCACCTGCGATCGGTGCGCGACGGCCAGCACGGATGGCGGCGATTTCCTTTCTGGTACACGGTGTTCGCACTGAGCGAAATGGACAGCCGCGACGGCAGAGTCGAGTTGAAGCATGCGGCGCCGGAGCTCGAACGCACGGCGAATCGCCGGCCGGCATCGACGACCTACGCACGACGCCGGCAGGAGTTGGCCGTCCGGATTCTTAACGATCTCTGACCGTGCCTGAGCTTCCGGAAGTCGAAGCCGTTCGGCGCGAGCTCGCGCCAATCATGGAAGGACATCGCATCGTCGACGTCGAGGTGCGGCGCCCTGATCTGCGCGTCCCGTTCCCCCGCCGCTTCCGCGCGCGCTTGAAAGGACAACCGGTCGTGGCGCTGACGCGACGCGCCAAGTACCTGTTGGCCACGCTGGGTTCGACTGAAACGCTGTTGATGCACCTCGGGATGTCGGGATCGTTTCGCGTCGAGGTGGGCGTGCAGGATGCCGCGCGACACGCGCACGCCATTCGACACGATCACGTCGTCTTCACGATGGATTCGGCCGCGGTTGTCCACTTCAACGATCCGCGACGCTTTGGCTTGATGGATCTCCTCACGCAACGGGCGCTCGCCACCCATCCCGTATTGAGCCGGCTCGGGCCGGAACCCCTGTCGAAGGAGTTCGACGCCGAGGCGCTGGCGCGGGCGTGCGCCCGGCGCTCCGCACCGTTGAAGGGGGCGCTGCTCGATCAGTCGGTGGTGGCCGGTCTGGGCAACATCTACGCGAGCGAGGCGTTGCACCTGGCCGGCCTCTCGCCGCAGAGGCGCGCGTCGAGCATCGCGACCTCCGCCGGCGCGCCGCGGCCGTCCGCGTATCGGCTGACGAAGGCGATCAAGCAGGTCCTGAGAACAGCCATCGAACGCACGTCGAGCCGACGCTACCGGTCGTCGAGATTTCGTGTTTACGATCGCGAGAGTGAGCGATGTCTTCGCGCCGGATGCGGTGGCACCATCCGGCGCGTCACGCAGGCAGGTCGGTCGACCTTCTATTGCCCGGTCTGTCAGCGCCAGGGCTGAGGTTTACTTCCAGCCGCTCGAATTGCGGGTGAATCGCGGCGGCAGCGCCGGCTTGCGCTCGGGCTCCGGCTCCGTGTCGCCCGATGCGCTCTGGATTTCCTTCTCCAGTTCATCGTCGTTCGGAAGGCCGGCAATCTGATCGACGAACATCAACGAGTGCTGCGACGGAATCTCGAACTTCTTGCCGCAGCTCGAGCACGTCACGTCTTCGTCGACGCGCAGCAGGTAGTCTCGCAGTTTCGCGAACTTGGCGCGGTCGCGCTCATCGGCCCCGGCAGGGAGTCCGGCCTTCTTCGATCGCCGGACCCAGCGGATGCGATACTCCGCCGTGCGCCGGCACTTGGGGCACTGATAGCGACCGGTTCGCGTTTCGGGTTTTTCCGTGAAGAACGCGCGTTCGTCCAGAGACATGCTCCCATGGTAGCAGGCCGGAGTGGCCACCGGGTGGCCGCACGAGCCTCAGGCCACCGAGCTGGCGTACTCCTCGTATGAGCCCTTGAAATCGCCAATCGCCCCGGCCTCCACGTGCCAGACCCGCGTGCCGACCTCCTCCATGAGATCCTGGTCGTGGGTGACCAGCAGCACCGTCCCCTCGAAGCGCTGCAGTGCGACGTTGAGCGCGTTGATCGCCTCGAGGTCGAGGTGGTTGGTGGGCTCGTCGAGCACCAGAACGTTCGGCTTCTGCAGCATGATCCGGCACAGGAGCAGACGCGCCGTCTCGCCACCGGACAGCGCCTCGGTCGGCTTGAGACTCTCCTCACCGCTGAACAGCATCTGGCCGAGCAGTGCGTGGATATCCTGCCGGTGCGCATCGGGATCGAAACGGTGCAGCCATTCGACCGCCGTCAATCCCTTCTCGATGGCGCCAGTGTGATCCTGGGGAAAGTAACCGATCGAGACTTCGTGGCCCCAGCGGACGGTCCCGCGGTCGATGTCGGCGGCAGACGCGCCGGCGACGGGGGCGTCGGCGAGCAGCGCCTTGAGCAGCGACGTCTTCCCCTGGCCGTTCCGACCGATCAGGACGATTTTCTCGCCGCGGTTCACGACCGCGCCAAATCCCGACACGATCGCCTTGCCGCCATGCGCCTTGGCCACGTCGGCACACTCGATCGCGACGCGCCCCGACGGCCGGTTCATCGCAAACTTGATGTAAGGTCGTTGAATGTTCGATCGGGCCAGCTCGGTCGTCTGGAGCCGCTCGACCTCTTTTCGCCGCGACATGACCTGACTCGCACGGGTGCCGGCCGAGAAGCGCGCGATGAACTCGTTCAATTGCGCGATCTTCTTCGCCCGCTGCTCGTTGTCCGCCTCCACGCGCGCCCGGATCTGCGTCTTGGCGATCACCATGTCGTCGTAACCGCCCGTGTAGGTGATGATCGAGTCGTAATCGATGTCGGCGATGTGGGTGCAGACCCCGTTCAGAAAATGGCGATCGTGCGAGATGACGATGAGCGTGCCATCGAAGCGGACGAGATAGTCGCGCAGCCACTTGATCGAATCGAGATCGAGATGGTTCGTCGGCTCGTCGAGAAGGAGCACCTGAGGATGCCCGAACAGGGCCTGCGCGAGCAGCACCCGGACTTTTTGGCCGCCCTGCAGCTCCGCCATCGTCCGTTCGTGCAGGTGGTCGGCGATGTCGAGCCCTTGCAGCAGGATTGCCGCGTCGCTCTCGGCCGTGTAGCCGTCCTCTTCGCCGACGATGGCCTCCAGCTCACCGAGACGCATCCCGTCCTCGTGCGAGATCGCGGCCTTCGCATACAACAGCTCGCGCTCTTCGAGGGCCGCCCACAGCCGGGCGTTCCCCATGATCACGGTATCGATCACGCGAAAGCGGTCGAAGGCAAACTGGTCCTGCCGCAAGACGCCGAGCCGGGCCGGGCGCGAGACGGTGCCCTTCTGAGGCGGCAACTCGCCCGTGAGCAGCTTCAGGAACGTCGACTTGCCGGCGCCGTTCGGCCCGGTCAACCCATATCGCCGTCCGGCCGAAAACGTGGTCGTCACATCGTCGAAGAGCAGCTTCGACCCATACCGCATCGAGACATTCTGTGTGGAGATCATTTTGAGACGGACCGTACTCGCGAGCTGGAATGTAGGGGGCGCAAACCCTTGAGTATAGCGCATTAACCATCACAGGTGAAACGCCGATGCCCACCGAACGCGAAAAGATGATCGCTGGGGAGATGTACGACCCGCTCGACGCCGAGCTCGTCGCCGCGCGGGCCCGTGCACGCGATCTTTGCCAGGACCTCAACGCCACCCGCGACTCCCAGGAAACAGAGCGCCGGCGTATCCTGCTCGACTTGTTCGGGAGAGGCGGCGACACCGTCTGGATGCAGCCGCCCTTCTATTGCGACTACGGGTCGAATATCGAGCTCGGCGAGCGCGTGTTCTTCAACTTCAACTGCATCGTGCTCGACGTCTGCCCGGTGCGGATCGGCGACTTCACCCTGTTCGGGCCGGCGGTGCAGATCTATACGCCGCTGCATCCGTTCGATGCGCAGCAGCGGCGGCGCGAAGAGTATGGCAAGGCCATCGAGATCGGATCGGACGTGTGGGTGGGCGGTGGCGCGATGATTCTCGCCGGCGTCACGATCGGGTCGCGGTCAGTGATCGGCGCCGGCAGCGTCGTCACACGCGATCTCCCCGATGGCGTCTTCGCCGCCGGCAACCCGTGCCGGGTGATTCGCACGATAGCCGATTGAATGGTCAGCGCGGCGCCGGCTGGTGCGCCGCGATCTCGTCGAACAGCATCTTGCCCACGATGCGGTGCACCGCCGTCGACGGGTGACCCTCGTGATAGAAGAAGTAGGTCGAGTGCCGTGCCCCGAGGTCCCGCCTACTTCGCCTCGGCCTCGACGATGCTCACGTCGGATGCGGTGGGAACGACTCGCGTCATCCTGAACCCCGCGTCGCTCAAGAGCTGTCCGTACTCGTCGGCCGTGCGCTCTTCGCCACCGGGAAGGACGAGCATGACCATGTCGGCGAGCTTGCCGAAATGCGGCGTGTTTCCCTTCGGCAGCACGAACTCGACGATCAGTAGCTTGGCGCCTTTCTTCATCGCCTTGCGGCAGTTGCCGAGAATCGTGTGGCACTGCTCCACGGTCCAGTCGTGAATGATGTGCGACAGGATGTAGGCGTCGCCGCCTTCGGGAACGGTCTCGAAGAAGTTACCGTGCACGATCGTGACGCGGTCGGAAACGCCACGCGCACCGAGCAGAGCCGGCGCTTCGGTGACGACGTGAGGACGATCGAAGAGGACGCCTTTCGGTTGCGGGTGCTTCGCGAGAATGTGCGCGAGCATGTTGCCGGTCGCGCCGCCGACGTCGACGATCGTACCGAATGTGGAGAAGTCGTATGCGGCAGCAACAGCCGGCGGCTCGCCGCCATGGATGCCAACCATCGACTCGCTGAACTGCGCCGCCTCGTCGGGATGTTCGGCGAGGTAGTCGAACATGCTCATCCCGAGGAGCTTTTCGATCGCGGGCTTGCCGGTCGACAGGGAGTACTCGAACGCCCCGAACGACCGCCACGCCCACGGGCTCGCCATGGTGAGCACGGTCGCGCGTGCCGACCCGGGCGCGTCCTTCTTCAGCGTGGCCCCCAGCTCTGTCAACGCAAACGTGTCATCATCGCCTTGCGTGAGGATGCCGAAGCTCGCGAGCGTCCGCATGAAGCGATGCAGGGCACGCGCGTTCATGCCGGTCGTGCCGGCGAGCGCCCGCGCGGATTTCGGCCCGTTGGCGAGATGATCGGCCAGGCCGAGTTTCGCCGCCGTGTAGACGAGGCTCGACACCCAGTAGGCCGTGCCCATCCGGATCATCTCGACATGCAGGGGAACTTGCGGGCTCGTATCTGCCATCAGTGGTCGCCTCCGCGCGACACACTAACACACCGAGCTCGGCCTTACGGCCGTCAGACAGCGTGACGCCGTGAAGGCCCTGATCATCGGCGGCAGCGCCGCGGGCTGCTTCGCTGCGCTGCTGCTCGCACGCAACGGACACGACGTCGTCGTCCTCGACAAGGATCGGCTGGAGGTCGCACCCGACGTCGAGTCCGCGGCGTCGGCGGCGTTCCGGACGACGGCTCCGCAGATCGTGCAGCCGCACATCATCCTGGCGCGCTGTCGTCTCCTGCTCGCCGAGCATCTGCCAGACGTGTACGAACAACTACTCGACGCCGGCGTCGTGGAGGCGCCGCTCGCGACCCAGATGTGGCCGACCCTCGCGGACAGGACACCCTGGCCCGGTGACGAGCAGTTGACGATGTTGATGACCCGTCGTTCGACGCTCGACTGGGTGCTGCTGCGCGCGGTCGTCGAACAGCGGGGTGTCACGGTGCGGCGTGGCGTCACGGTCGCGGGACTGATCGCCGTTCCAGGCACTCCGCCACACGTCACCGGCGTGCGCACGAGCGAGGGCGATCTGCACGCGGACCTGATCGTGGACGCCGGTGGACGCCGCTCGCCGATCGATCGGTGGCTGAAGGACATCGACGCGCATGTCAGCGCGACGTGGCGGGCCGAATGCGGCGTCGCCTACTTCAGCCGTCACTACAAGCTGCGCCACGGAGTCACGCCCCCGGCGCCGATGACCACGCGCATCGTCGAGGCGCTCGACGAATTCATGATCGGCATCTGGGGATCGGACAACAACGCGATGCAGGTGGTGGTCGCGCCCCTTGCGATGGACCATCGCTTCAAAACGCTTCGGTATCCCGACGTGTTCACGGCGGTGTTGCGCTGCTTTCCGGTGTACGCCACGTGGCTCGACGCGCTCGAGCCGATCACCGAGGTTTTCCCGATGGGCGGCGTACACAACGCGCTGCGGCGGCTCGTCGTCGACGGCGCTCCAGTCGCGACGGGCCTTGCGGCCGTCGGGGACTCCGTGTGTACGACGAATCCAACGTTCGGTCGTGGACTCGGCGTCGCATTGTGGGGTGCCATGGACCTGCGCGAGATTGTCGACGCGCACGAAGATGACTGGACGGCGCTCGCGCTGGCGGCGGACGAACGCGTCGCCGACCACGTCGTGCCGTTCTACGAGGATCAGGCGGTCACCGACGCCGCACGTCTCGCGATCCTGCGGCATCGCCTCTTCGACGCTCCCGCACCGCCACCGGCGCCCGCGACAGCCGACCGCGTCACCTACCCGCAGCTCCGCACGGCGTCGCGATTCGACCCGACGGCGTTCCGCGCGATGTGGAGCGTGATGGGGATGATCGGCCGGCCCGACGACATCTACACCGACCCGCTCGTCGTCGAGCGTACGCAGCAGGCGCTTCGCGAGCACGGCGGCGGAACCTCGATCAAACCGCCCTCGTCCAAGCAGCTGCTGGCCGCGCTGAAGTCGTCCACTTGACTTCCAAGTAGAGCGGCCGTATGGTCCACTTGAAAGACAAGTGGAGGCGGAGAACACAATGCGTCGCTTCGTCCAGCGCCTGTTGAACCTCGTCCGCGTGCGGCGGCCGGAGGACGACCTCGTGCGCGAGATCGAGGCTCATCTCGCGCTGCTGCAGGACGGCTTCGAGGCCCGAGGTCTGCCGGCGGATGCGGCGCGGCGCGCCGCGCGGCTCGCGCTCGGAAATGTCGAGCACGTGAAAGAGCAGCACAGGGACGCGCGGTCCTTCCGGTGGATCGAGGACGCCTGTCAGGACGCCGCGCACGGCGTCCGGCTGCTGCGGCGCAGTCCGGTCTTCACGGCGACCGCGGCCCTGTCGCTGGCGATCGGCATCGGCGCGAACACTGCGATCTTCACCGTCGCCAATGGCCTGCTGTTCCGTCCGCCTGCCGGCATCGCGAATCCCTCCGAGCTGGTCGTCATTGGGACGGCTCGCGGCGACGGCGGCGTCAATCCCCTCAACCACGACGTCTACCGCCAGATCGCCGAACGCACCACGACGCTGACGAGCGTGTTCGCCGAAGGGATGTTCGCGCGCGTCATGGGGCTCTTGCCGGCGGGAGGCGCGAACGCGGAGCCGGTCCTGGGCTTGTCGGTCACGCCGGGCTTTTTCAGCGCGCTCGGCTCGCCTCCATTCAGAGGCCGAGTGTTCACTGACGGGGACGCGGACACCGCGATCCTGGACTACGACTACTGGCGGCGCCGTTTCAACAGCTCAGAGGAGATCGTCGGTCACGTCCTTCGGATCAACGGACGGCCCGTCACCGTCGTCGGCATTGCGGCGCCTGACTTTCAAGGCACCGGAATCCAGAGATGCGACCTCTGGCTCGCCATCGCCTCGCGCGACAGGTCGGGTGGTCTGATCGCCGGCGGCCGCCTGCGGTCTGGCGTGTCGCTCGAGACGGCCGTCGCCGAGCTCAGGGCCATCGGTCAGGCCATCAATGTCGAACAGGGGGCAGCGGGCAGTCAGACACCACCGGTGCATGCGATTCCGTTCTCGCGCGCCGGCGCGAACCGGAATATCGTGCGCGGCTTCGCTGCCGCGCTGATGGTGCTGGTCTCGCTCGTGCTGGCTGTCGCTTGTGCGAACGTCGCCGGCATCATGTTGACCCGGGCGACGGCGCGCGCCAGGGAAATTGCGCTCCGCTCCGCACTGGGAGCCGGCCGCGGTCGTCTCGTACGTCAGCTGCTCACCGAGACGATGGTGTTGTTTGTGTTCAGCGGTGCCCTCGGGGTTGGCCTCGCGTTCCTGTTGACGCGTGCGGCGATGGGGCTGCTTCCTCCGCAGACGATGTCGATTGCCGTGCCGCTGACGCTCGACTGGCGGGTGCTGCTCTTCGCGCTCGCACTCTCCATCGCCGCCGCTGTCGTGTTCGGTGTACTTCCGGCGTTCAAGGGGTCGAACGTCAATGCGGGCTCGTCGCGACGCTCGCGCCTTCGAGGCGCGTTCGTCGTCGGACAGATCGCGTGCAGCGTCCTGCTGGTCGTGCTCGGCGTGTCGTTCGTCCGCATTCTGCGTCACGCTGGCGCCGCCGATCCAGGCTTCGATGGACGGGGCGTCGAGGTCGCGACAATCGACGCGTCGGTCATGGGTGGACCGAACACCGACCAGGTGACGTTGTGGCGAGCGGTGATCGATCGCGTGCGGCAGGTGCCGGCCGTCGAGGCCGCGTCGCTCGCACGTGTGCCGCCCGGCGGCTGGGAAGGTATCGGCATGGGCGGCGTCGCGCCGGCCGATCCGCCAGGTTCGGCGCAGACGTTCTCGCCGGCGTGGAACATCGTCGATCCGGGATACTTCGCGACGCTTCGCATCCCGCTCCGCGAAGGCCGCGACTTCGCCGCCACCGATAGTGCGGGATCGGTGCCGGTGCTGATTGTCAGCGACGCGCTCGCCAGGCGCATCTGGCCGGGCGAGTCCGCAATCGGCAAGACGTTGAGGCTGCCGCCAAGCAGCGGTGGTGACGGCCGCATCGAACATCGCCTCGCGACGGTGATTGGCGTGGTCGGAGACATTCGCTCGACGAGCCTGATCGACGGCTTCGCGGAGCCGTACGCCTACCTGCCGCTCGCGCAGAGCGCCGCGTTCAGGATGACCGCACAGATGTCGATCGTGGCGCGCCGCCGAGGCGAGGGCGGCCTGGCGGCTGTCGTGGCGACCCTCGTTCAGGAGATCGATCAGCGTCTCGTGCTCTCCCGGACGGAATCGCTTGCCGATGCGATCGCGCTTGGTCTCACGCCGCAGCGGCTCCTGGCGACCATCAGCAGCGTGATGGGGCTCGTCGCGCTGCTCCTGGCGTCGATGGGCATCTACGGCGTGACGGCGTATACGGTGGCCCTGAGGCGCCGCGAGTTCGCGATTCGTCTCGCACTTGGCGCGCCGCGTGCCCGCGTGGTCCGGATGGTGTTCAGGCAGGGCACGTGGCTGGTGGCCGTCGGCCTCGCGATTGGCCTTGCACTCGCGGTCGGCGCGGGACGCATCCTTTCTCTGCTGTTCTATGGCCTCCCGGCGGCTCACGTGCCGACGCTTGCAGGAACGATCGCGCTGTTCCTCGCAATCGGCGCTGTCGCGTCGATCGTGCCGGCCAGCCAGGCCGTCCGTGACGGTTGGCGTCGCGCGCTTCAGGAGGACTGATGACGCCGACCACAGGCCGCCGACCACACGCCACAGATCACACGCCACCGACCACACAGACGACACAGAAGGGAATCTACGGCCGCCGACGCGCCACTGACCACACAGACAACACAGAAAGGGAAGACCGCCGTGGATTTCGCGGACGAACCCTGGCCGCGGATGGCGCGGATGCACGGGGACTACAAGGCCAGGCCCCCACAGACACGCCACAGACGACACCGACCACAGGCCACCGACCACATGGGCTTCAGGCACAGACGACACGCCACCGACCACACAGACAACACAGACAACACAGACAACACAGAAAGGGAAGACCGCCGTGGATTTCGCGGATGAACACTGGCCGCGGATGGGGCGGATGCACGCAGGCGGCGGCTGCACGCTGAAATAGCTACGACATGATCTGACGGTCGTTTCGGAGGACCGATGACGACCGAACAGAAGATCATCAAAACGAAAGTCGGCGTGTTAGAGCTAGCGAAGCAGCCTCGGGAATGTGTCGCAGGCCTGCAAGATCATGGGCTACAGCCGGGACAATTTCTATCGGTTCAAGGAGCTGTACGAGCGGAACGGCGAGGAGGGCCTGAAGGAAATCAGTCGGCGCAAACCGAATCTGCGGAACCGGATGGCGCCGGAGCTCGAAGCCGCCATCGTCGACCTGGCGATCCCGCAGCCGGCGTGGGGGCAACAACGCGCCGCGAACGAACTGGCGAAGCTGGGCAAGACGGTGTCGCCTGCCGGTGTGCGGGTGGTGTGGGTGCTGCACGATCTCGAGACGATGCGCAAGCGTCTGACGGCGCTCGAAGCCAAGATGGCGCAGGACGGCGGCGTGCTCACCGAGGCCCAGCTGGTCGCGCTCGAGCTTGTGCAGCAGGACAAGGAAGCCCACGGAGAGTTCGAGAGCGAGTGTCCCGGCTACTGTGGCGCGCAGGACACGTTCATCGTCGGCAATTTCAAGGGCGTGGGCCGAGTCTACCAGCAGACGTTCATCGACACGTATTCGAAGGTCGGTTTCGCGAAGCTGTACACCGAGAAGACCCCGATTACCGCGGCCGATCTACTCAATGACCGGGTGCTGCCCTTCTTCGAAGCTGCGGGATTCCGCTGCTGCGCGTCCTCACCGACCGTGGCACGGAGTACTGCGGCGTCGCCGATCGGCACCCGTACGAGCTGTACTTGGCGGTGGAAGACATCGACCACACGCGGACGAAGACCAAGCATCCGCAGACCAACGGCATCTGTGAACGCTTTAACAAGACGCTGCTTAATGAGTTTTATCGAGTGGCGATCATTGCCTAGCGCGCGAGCACGCCGGCCTCACGAGCCAAGGCCGGCGCGCGCAGCGCGCGCGTATTACTGACCGTCAGATCGTGTCTGAGCTTTCACACACGCGGCGGATCTCCTAGAAGAGGTTCTGTGTTGTCTGTGTGGTCGGTGGCCTGTTACTCGGTGTGGTCTGTGCGTTTACTCGGTGTGTTCAGTGGTCTGACTCAGTCGGACCACAAAGGGAATTTTAACGCCGCGGATTGGGCCGCGGCTGCACGCGGAGGATCTCCTAGAAGAGATTCTGTGTTGTCTGTGTGGTCGGTGGCTTGTTTACTTAGTGTGATCTGTGGCGCGTTTTACGCGGTGTGGCCTGTGGCGTCACCTAGCACGGACCACAAAGGGAATCCATGGCCGCGGACGGCGCGACGCATGCGGACGTTTCTTAGGGCAGATTCTGTGTTGTCAGTGTGGTCTGTGGCCTTGTGAACTCCGTGTGGGGCTGTGGCTGGGGATCAGCGGCCACTCATTCACCTGTTGCTTTCCCAAATGAACATGTGCCACACTCGTGTTGGGACACAACAGGAGACGACCGGTGGCGAAGCGCGACGTTCAACAAGGCACGCTGGCGTTGATAGTGCTCAAGACGCTCGAGGTCCTGGGCCCGTTGCACGGATACGGCATCGCCCGGCGCATCGAACAGATCAGTGGTGACCTGCTCGCGGTCAATCAAGGCACGCTCTATCCGGTGCTCCTGAAGCTCGAGCAGGAAGACGCGATCGCGTCGGACTGGGGCACCTCGGAGAACAATCGACGCGCCCGCTTCTACAAGCTCACCCCCGCCGGCCGCCGGCGCCTGCGCACGGAAACCCAGGACTGGGCCGAGACGACCGCGTTGATGGACCGCTTCATCGGCGTCAAGGCGGAGGACCTCCCATGAATCCTCTGCGGCGCTTCTTGCGGCGGTTGAGAACGTCAACGCTCGGCCGGCGCGACGACGAGCGGCTGCGCGAGGAGCTGGCCGAACACCTCACGCTCCTGACCGATGAGTACGTGCGTTCGGGCCTTCCGCGTGACGAGGCGCACCGCCGCGCGAAGTTGAGACTCGGCGCGACCGATGCCATCACCGAAGCCTATCGCGACGAGCAGCGTCTCGGCTGGCTGGAAGATCTCGGCACCGATCTCCGCTACGGAATCCGGAATCTATGGCGGAATCCCGGGTTCGGGTCGATGGCGATTCTGACGCTCGCGCTCGGCATCGGCGTCAACCTCGCGATCTTCTCCGTCATCAACGCCGTCCTGATTCGGCCGCTGCCGTTTCGCCATCCCGACGAGTTGATGCTGATCCAGCTCCTGACCCCCGGCCGCGACACGCCCGGGCCGTTGTGGTCGTACCCGAAATACGAAATCCTGCGCGATCGACAGCAGGTGTTCACGGCGACGGCGCTCTTTGCCGAGCGCGACTGGAGTCTCACCAAAATCGACGACCCCGAGCGTCTCCGAGGCGAGGCTGTGGAAGCGCCGTACTTCGGGCTGCTCGGCGTCGACACGAGCATGGGCCGTGTCTTCACGGCAGACGACGACCGCGTCGGTGCCACCCCGGTCGCGATCATCAGCCACGCGCTCTGGCAGCGGCGGTTCGGAGGCAGCAGTGACGTCCTCCGCAAAATCATCAGCCTCGACGGCGCCACGATGACGGTGGTCGGTGTGATGCCGGCAGGCTTCCACGGATTGTTCGGTCAGGCAGACGTCTGGCGCCCGATGAAGGCAACCGCCGGCTCCGACCTCACCGAGCCGTTGTCGCACAGCTATTACCAGCTCGCACGCCGGCGGCCTGGAGTGTCGATCGATCAGGCCAACGCCGGCCTGAGCGCTGTCGGTTCACAGATCGATGCCGCGTTTCCAGTGACCGACTCGGTCCGGCAAAGCGGTGCGACGGCCGTCCCGGTCAGCGAGGTGCGGGTCAATCCTTTCATGCGCCGCATCGCGCTCGTGCTGCTCGGCGCCGTTGGCGTCGTGCTGCTGATCGCCTGCGTGAACCTCGCGAACCTGACGCTGGTTCGCGGTCTCGTGCGTCAACGCGAGGTCGCGATCCGCCGTGGGCTCGGTGCCAGCCGCCTCCGGATTGCCCGTCAGTTCTTCACCGAGAGCCTGTTGCTGTCGTTTGCCGGAACGGTCGCCGGCGCGGTCGTCGCGACGGTCTCGATACGCGTCGTCTCCTCGACGATGCCCGACGTGGGGCCGCTCCTGCGTGGCCAGGCCGGAGGCCTCATGAGGGTGGGCGCGTCCATGCTCGGCATCGACGCCAACGTCGTCGTCGTCGCGGTCGCCCTCGCCGTCATCACGGCGTTGATCTTCGGCCTGATACCGGCGCTGCAGGCAACGCGCGGCGATCTGACGTCGATATTGAAAACCGCGATCGGCGGTACCCAGTCGACCGGTTTGCGTGGCCTCGCGTTTCGCAACGCGCTTCTGGTCGGCGAAGTCGCGCTCGCGCTGGTGATGCTGGTCTGCGCCGGGTTGATGCTCAAGAGCTTGATGCGTCTGGGTCAGACCGAGCTCGGGTTCCGGCCCGACCGCGTTCTGACGTTTCGCCTGAATCTGCCCGACGAATCCTATCCGCCCGAGCGAAGCCTGCCGTTTGTCGATCAGTTTCTAAAGAGGCTTCAGGCGCGGTCCGAGGTCGAAGGGGCAGCGTTCGGCCACTGCGCTCCGATCACGGGCCAGTGCAACGGGACGTACGCGTATTTTCCCGACCGTCCGCCCGCCGCCTCCGGAAGCAGGAAGGAGGTCGGCGTGACGTGGGTGTCGCCCGACTTCTTCAACACGCTCGGCATCCGGCTGGTGCGCGGCCGGTGGTTCACCGACCGCGATCGGCGG
>JADMIO011851955.1_pt1 | contig 21311 bp, 18 predicted proteins | sample 8958161 | NCBI WGS metagenome assembly JADMIO01 (sample SAMN16585339, study PRJNA669376) | soil metagenome | isolation source: Crop rotation soil | place: USA: Cullars Rotation, Alabama | collected 2011
CTTTCCCCGTGGATCATCCTGTTCCTCGTGCGGGTGCTGTCCCGGCCATGGACGAAGCGCCTCTTCATCCTCGGCGCCATCCTGCTGCTCGCCTTGATCGTCTTCAAGGTGAAGCCGGTGACCGAAAACGACGCCGCCGGCGTGCAGGAGGCCATCCTCTTTCCGAAGCTCATGCGCGGCACGCGCGCGCTCACCAGCCAGTACCTGCCCAGCACGTGGTTTGCGGAAGCGGTGAAATCATGGACGGCCTGGGACTCCGAAAACTGGGGCGACGAAACCCAGCCGTGGATGCCGCGCAGCAAATTCTACCCCCTGCTCCTCGTGAGCTATGCGCTCTTTGGGCTCCTGCTCGCCTTCGACCTCGGCGGGCGCATTTACGGGAAAGACGGCAGTTGGAGCGCCGCCCTCAGCTCCCGGGCGGAGCAATACCAGCGCGAGACGGAAGCCAAGCGCCAGCGCACCATGCGGCGCGGCGTGCTGAGCTGGATCCAGTCGAAGATCCGAGGAATTTCCCCGCAAATGACCGCGCTCGTTTTCAAGGATGTGCGCATCTTCTGGCGCGACCCGGCGCAATGGACGCAGTTCATGATCTTCTTCGGGCTGCTGTGCATCTACGTGGCCAACCTGCGCAACGTCGCCTTCGAGTTTAAGCAGCCGTATTGGGAAACGCTCATCAGCTACCTCAACCTCGCCGCGAGCGCCCTCACCCTGAGCACGCTCACCACGCGCTTTGTCTACCCCATGTTCAGCCTCGAAGGCCGCCGGGTGTGGATTCTCGGGCTATCGCCCGTGGGCCTGCGGCGCGTGGTGCTGCAAAAGTTCTGGATGAGCTTTTTGGTCTCCGCGGTGATCACCATGGGCTTGATGATCGCCTCCGCACTCATGCTGAAGCTGCCGTGGTTCCGCGTGATGTATTTCGCCGTGAGCATCTGCGTGATGAGTGCCGCGCTGAGCGCCCTGGCCGTGGGCCTGGGGGCCTTGTTCCCGAACTTCCGCGAGGAAAATCCGTCCAAGATCGTGTCGAGCTTTGGCGGCACCCTATGCCTCGTGATCAGCTTCGTCTACAACGCCAGCGTCGTAGCCCTGCTGGCCATGCCGGATCTCTACAAAGTGACCAAGCGGACGTTCAGTTTTTGGATCTGGGGCACGCCCATTCCGCCGTGGTTCATGCCAGCCCTCGCCCTCATCATCAGCCTCGCGTTGATCACAATTCCAATGTTTCTTGCCATTCGCCGTGTGAAAAATCTGGAAATGTGACGGCGACTCGGATATGGGCGGTAGCGTAGCACCGCCGCCAATGCCCGACCGACCGCGCGAACAACTCCTGGATCTGCCCGAGGGCGATCCGCTTTCGACCGAACACATCGACGAAAAAGTCCAACTTGCCGAGGCGCAAGAGCAGTCGCTGAAGCGCCAGCTCGAGCAGGTCGAGCGGCAAAAGCGCGAGCTGGAAGAGCTCGGCCGCCGCCAGGAACAATTCAACGCTGGCAAGAGCGAATTCGTCGACAAACTCACACGCGCGCTGGTCGTGCTGGAGCGCGAAACGTTCGAGGCCACCAAGCGCGTGGAATTGCTCGAATCCATCCGCCTCTCGTTTTCGCAACAGCTCGAGACCCTCGATGCCATCAACCCCAAATCCTGGGAAGGCATGGACATCAACAAGGAACTCACTCGCGCCCTCGCCGCGGTGGACGACGCCCGGGCGGAATACAGCAAGACCTTTCCCAAGATCAGCGTGGCCGCGGCCACCGCGGAATCGCCCATGGCTCCGCAGAACGACGCCTACGGCCAATATGAGCCGTCCGGGTCCAGCAGTGATTTCATGACCTGGCTGAAAATGGGATTCGCGTTCTCCATCCCCCTCATCGTCCTAGGCCTCATCGTCCTGATTGTCATCGTCAGCCGGCTCCCCGGCAAATAGCCCATGTCCCGACGCCCTGCCAAGACCAAAGATCCGACACCGACCGCCCTCGACAAAAAGCAAGTCGCCCTGCGAGCCGAGGCGGAACGCCTGCAAAAGCAATTGCAGGACACGCGCCATTTCCTGAAAGAAGCTCCCGGCATGAAGGCCGAGGCGCAGCGCAAGGAGCAGCAGGAAATCCTGAACCGCTTCCGCCGCCCCGCACGCATCGAGGGCCCGGCCGATTTTCGGCTGGAATTGGTCAACGCCAAGCCCAGCGGAAAACCGCGGACCTTGCGGCACGAGCGCAACCTGGGACCGATGTTCCTCAGCTTCGTCCTGATCATCGCCTGCGTGGTGACCTTCTACTACGTCGTGCAGATTGTCCTGCCTGGGAAGTAGGCCAACGTAGTCCGCCCCAGTCACTCTGTGGTTCACGAGTGATGTGTCAGGGCTGGGCGCGATCTTGGAGCAACGATGTTCAGTTCAAGGGGAAAAAGAGAAAAAAGCAAAGAAGGTAAAAGGACAGGTTTTTCCGGCTGTGAACGGTTGGTTTTTGAGTCGAAGAAGGACAGTTGGTCAGGCCGCTGTTTGCAGCTGGAAATGGGGATCTTTGAGCAGGCGGTTGAGGAGGATGACCAGCTTGCGCGCGCAGGCGCTTGTAGAAGGTTTTGAGGATGGGTTCATGACGGACGGCGCACATGGCCACGAGGAAGAGCGCACAGCGCGCGGGTTTGCGCCCGCCGCGAATGCGGCGGTAGCCCTTCCACGGGCCGCTATCGACGGGATAAGGGGCCAGGCCCGCGAGAGCCGCCGCGCTTTCCGGCGTCAAGGTCCCGAGCTCCGGCAGATGGGCTTGCAAGGTGGCCGCCAGGACTTTGCCGATGCCCTTGACCTCTTGCAGTCGCTGCGTGCGCGCCGTCAGCTCCTGGTCGGCGGCCAGCACCTTGGCGATGGCCGCTTCGCAGGCGGCGATCTGCTGCTCGTAGAAGCGGAGGCGTTTGCGCAGGAGGTTCTGCGCCACTCGCCCCTCGGTGTGCTCGGCTTGATTGAGCGCCGTCTTTTTGGGAAAGTTTTGGCTTCCACGATTTGGCTGCGATGCAGCACCAGTGCTTCCAGTTCCTCCTGCTGTGGGGTCGGCGCCACCGTGGGCGCGGGCTGCACCGAGGTGGCAAAGCGCTGGATGATGTGCGCATCGATGGGATCCGTCTTGGCCCGCTGCCCGCAGGCCTGGGCAAAGGCGCGGATGCGCGAGGGCAGGACGATGCTCAACGCATAGCCCGCGTGGTGCAGGAACTTGGCCAAGGGACGCTCATAGCCCCCCGTGGCCTCCATCACTACCTGGCAGTGCTCGGGCGGCCCCAAGAGCTTTGGCAATTTGACAAAGCCTTTGAGGTCATTGGACAGTTCCAGGGACTTGCCGTTCCACTCCAACTGGAAGGTTTTCTTGGCAAGATCCACGCCCGCGTACAGTTTTTGGGTATTGTTCGGACTCATACTTGTAAATGCGAGCCCCGGCCGGTGCATCCGGCCGCGCTCAATCAACGATTCGAGTTTGGACAATGGAGGGCGGTGCCAGTTCGCTCCAAGACGCAGCGCGGCCTCAACGAACGCCTGCAGAGTGCGGACACGGCCACCGTCCTCGCCGGCGCTGGGGTTGCAGCCCCCGCGCCGGCTTCGCTTTCTCTCATCCTCACGGTGAAAGGAGCGAACAAATCCAACATACAAGTGCGGTGGCAGAGTGTAACGGCGACACCGCCTTACCAATCGATCTGAGATCCACCGAGATAGGGCACTACGCTTGATCAAGCGCGCCGCCATAACCTGTCGTAACCCACGCAGAATGCCAAGGCGGTGTGGCGCTATCGGTTGCCGGGCGGCTCCGCGCCCGCCCTTCGGGCTGCCTGCGGCAGGCGTTCTCGCTCCGCTCGAATCTCACCGCGCTCCAAGATCGCGCTCCGTCTCCCCACGCTGCTCGTGAATAGTGGTGAAGGCCAATTCGTCCTTACCAGTTCTTCTCCCATTTGCCCCGCTCCTGATCTCTCAGGGTCGGCGCGGTGGGATTGGAGGTGGGCTTGCTGCCGGCGGTGCTCCACATATCCGGGCTGGAGGTGTTGAAGCCGGGCATGTCGTCGCCGGTCTTGCGCTTGGCGCTGGGGTTGGTCTTCAAGTCCTTTTGGAATTCCGCTTCCGCCCGGATGCCCGCGGTGGAATAGCCATAATAGTAGCCCCACGGGTCCATGAAGCCCTTCACCAGCTTGATTTTTTGGGTCGAGGCATCTTTTTCCACCATCAGCATTTTGCCACGGTCGTACCCACTCAAGTACGATTTCTCGCCGTCATCCGGAACCCCATCCGGCTTGGAGCCGCTCGAACCGGTCTTATCGCCGGTGAGTTCCTTGTAAACGAACTCGCTCGCCTTCTGGTACTCGTCGGAGTTTGGAATAAAGTGTTTCTTCGGTTCCAATTTGTCGGTGACGCCTGCGCCGCCGCCGGAAGTGATCTCCTGCGGATAGGAATTCCAATCCGAGTAATAACTGTCCAACGCCGCCTTGAACGCCGACAACTCCGCTTGCGCCCGGGTGCGGTTGCTCTTGTTGGTGACGTAGCCTGCGAGACCCACCACGATGCCGGCCAAAATCACGATGATGGCCAGTGCCGTAATGGTTTCGATAAGAGTAAAAGCTGAGGAGGATCGTGAGCGCATGCGTGTAGAATAGTCCGGATTGATGGTGCCGCTAATGAAATCTCGCTTAGGGCTGTTGGATATGTCCTGGGCCGCGGAAGCGATCAGGACGTGCTGCCACCCTGCATTTTCTTGATGATTTCGATGAGCGGCAGGAACAGCGCGATGACGATGGTGCCGACGATGAGCGCGAGGAACACGATCATGATCGGCTCCAGCAGCGAGGTCAGGCTCTCCACTGCGTTGTCCACTTCGTCGTCGTAGACTTCCGCCACCTTCAGCAACATGTCCGGCAACTGGCCGGTTTCTTCACCGACGTCTACCATCGAAATCACCATCGGCGGGAACACACCGCTCGCCTCGAGGGGCGCCACGATGCTTTCACCTTCCTTCACCGCGTCGTGCACTTTGGAGATGGCGGTCGCCAGCACCACGTTGCCCGCGGTTTCCTTGGTGATGTTGAGCGCCTGCAGGATCGGCACGCCGCTGGTCACGAGCGTTCCGAGCGTCCGCGTGAAACGGGCGATGGCGCTCTTGCGCACGATGTCGCCGAAGACCGGCATCCGCAGCTTGAAACGGTCGAAGCCGTTCTTGCCCCGTTCGGTATTATTGAGCGACCACCAGCCGAGGCCGATGAGGAAAACGCCGCCGAGGGTGTAGAAGAGATTTGGCGGCACCCACATGTTCTGCATGAACTTGCTCGCGGCCATGACGCCCAGCGTGAGGCCGGGCAACGAAGCACCCCCGAGCATGTCGTTGAAGATCTGCTCGAATTTCGGGACGATCGTCGTGAGCAGGAAGAACATGATCACCAGCGCGATGACGAGCACCACCACCGGGTAGGTCATCGCCGACTTCACCTTGTTCTTAATCTTCTGCGCCTTTTCCTGGAATTCCGCGAGGCGCTGCAACACGAGTTCGAGCACACCGCCGATTTCACCGGCCTTCACCATCGAGACATAGAGGCGATTGAAAATCTTTGGGTGCTGGCCCATCGATTCGCTGAACGTGCTGCCGCCTTGCACGGAGTCCGACATCGCATTGATGGCATCGCGCAGCACGAGGTCCTTCTCCTGCTTGGCGAGCACGCCGAGGCCCTTGAGCAGCGGGAGGCCGGCGTCGATCAGCGTGGCGAGCTGGCGGGTGAAAATCATGAGCACCTTGCTCTTCACCGTCTTGCGGGCCATGAAGCCCTTTCCTTTTTTCGCGCCGGCCGGCACGATCGCCTTGTTGGTTTTGACCTTGGCGCCTTTGACGGGCTTCGGGCCGGAGCCTTCCGGCACCACGCTGGTTGGGAAGTAGCCGGAGGAGCGAAGTTGCGCGACCACGTCGTTTTGGTTCGTGGCTTCAACCACGCCGCGGGATTCGGAGCCTTTGGCGTCTAGGGCGATGTATTCAAAGCGCATAAAGTAGAATGAGGGAGGGAGGTGTTGGTGGCGAGGAGCTTAACTAGTAAGGGAGAAATTTTGCTGCAATCGAAATTTCCGTCACCATAGGGAAAATTTCCGTTACGAAGGCGAAAAGCACGCCAAATTCATGCGCGGAGGCCTGTTTGGACCCCGCTGGGCGGTTTGTGGATCCGCGGAGGCACCCGGCGCGAAGCGGCGCGGAGCCCCAACCAAAAGGAGGCGATCCATCGCATACCGGCACCGAAGGCACGGTCCTATGCAGCAACGCCCACCGCCCGGCGGAGGCGGAACCAAGACTTTGAACCGCAGATGCACGCAGATAGGCGCAGATATTTTGGAACCGCCGATCGAATGGAAACAGGAGACGCTTTTCGAGAGAGGGAAGAAAGAAACCGCGGATTTCGCGGATCTACGCGGATTCGGCTCCGGGAGATGGTCATGAATGATGAGGCTGGGGCGGCTGCGGTGAACGGAGAAACTGCACTCGCAGCGTCGAGAGCAAACCAAGAAATCGGCGCGCAGCTTGCAATCAATTTGAGGCTCAATGAAAATGATGGTGCTTCGCGCTTTGAGGAATGCGCAAGCGATTGCCGAGGGCGCATGGGGAAACCGTGGCTTTCATCTCGTCTGCATCTCGCGCCTGGCTCCGAGCTCGCTTTTCCGGCAATTGCCATTTGCAAAGGCGCCACCGGCTCGCGTAGCGTGCGGCCTTAATACTTTCTCCCACCATGATCGAATTGGAGGTTTACGCCGCTGGCGTCCGCAACTTGGAAAAAATTTTGGAACTCGACCACGAGTTGGAGGCCATCCCCGGCCTGCACTACAAGGTCGATAGCAACCACGACATTGTGTACATGGAGTTCGACTCCCCCTCGTTCACCATCACCGAACTCAAGGCCATCTTCACGAAGCTCGGCCTCCACGCCAAAATCGTCGGCACCATTCCCCCGGAGTTGAATCCCAAGAAGACCAAGACGCAGCCCATCCGGCTGCCGATGTAGGGCGGCAAGCGTGTCAGTCTGACGGGTCGTGTCTATCAACCCGAGCGGCGCGACGTTCCCGTGAATAGGATCTCGGCCGCCGATGCGATTCCTTGGTGCATAGCGAGGGCCTCAGGTGAATCGGAATACTTTCCAGCCGTCCCGCCGCGGGTCCCCCCGCCAGAGCGGCGTCATGCCGCCGCACTCCAGATTACGTCCCACGCGGCACGCGGTCTTTGTGAATAGTGCCAGCCTAGATCAGTAGATCTTGAAGTAGGCTTTTTTGCGCAGGCGGGTGAGCCAGCCTTGCTGCATTTTTTGGCGCTCCTCCTGCATCAGGCGGCGCTCGATTTCGGGACGCAATTCGCTGAGGGGCTTGGTGACGCCGCCTTTTTTCGATTCCACAAAAAGGAGGTAGTAGGCGTTGTTCAACGTGAGCACCTCGCTCACTTTTCCCGTGGTCAGGGTGAAGGCGACGCGCTCCATTTCCGGTGGAGCCAAATCCCCACGTTTCACCCAACCCCAATCGCCGTTTTCGTCCTGGTGGCTGTCCTCGGAGTAGATGCGGGCCATGTCGCCGAAGTCGGCGCCGCGGACGACCTTTTCCCGAATTTCCTGGATCATCTTGAGCTTTTTGCCGCCGGGTCCATCGGACGCCATCTTGAGCATCTTCAGCTTTATTTCCTCGCCCTGGGTCCACTCCCGGGCGTGCTCGCGATAGTAGCTCTCTACACGGCTCGCGGGGATGATGGGATCGCCGCCCTTCACCTCGCGCTGACGCATGGCCTGGACGATGACCTTCTCCTCCTCGATCCGGCGGATCTTGTCGATGCTGTAGCCTTGCGCGGCGATGGTGCGAAGGAAGGCGGTGCGGTCGCCGGCAAAGTCCTCGCGAATGATCGCGTTGATGCGGTCGTCGACGACGTGGCTGGGGATGGAGGCCTTGAGCTTGCGAAATTCCTGGATGATCAATTGGCGATCGATGAGGTCGTTGACGGCGCGCAACCGGACCTCCTTGATCTTATCCATGGCCTCGGTGCCCGAGTATTGCTTGTGGATGGCGGCCTCCAGCATGCCGGTCATTTCCCGCACTTGCGAAAACGTGACCACGTCGTCGTTGACGACCGCCGCCACGCCATCGAGGACCTGCGGGTCCACCGAGCGAGCGGCAACAGTGAATGCGACGAGCGAACAGAGCAAAAATGATGACTTCACAGACAAGTGGAGCGGTTTTCGCGAAGCGTAGGAACGGAGGCCCGCAAGTCAAGGCTGCGCTCAAGCCAACACTGATTCCTGCTTCCTATCGCCCACCCCGGCCGAGGTCCGACTTCACATTTTCCAACGCCTCCATGTAGCGCGCGAGTTCCGCATCGAAAACTGCCTTTTCTCGGGGGTCGTTCGGATCCAGTGAGGCTTTCTTGTTTTCCAGCTCCCTCTGCCATTCCCGGATCGCCGCTTTGCGTCCTTCGAGGTTTTTCATGGAGATTTCTTGAACTCGGATCTTCGCTCTTTCGTCGGCCACAACTTTCCTCGACAGACCCCAAATCCTTTGCAGCTTTTCCCAGGTTGTTTTCTCCGGAGCGGAGGCCCACGAATCCAAACCCAACACCGCCCAGAGAAACATGCCTGCGCCGGCCAAAAACATCAGGATCGCCAGGCGTAGCCCATTCCCAAAAAACGCCAGCACCGGAGAAGTGATCGGAAAGAACAAGGACAAACACACGAGTCCCGAGCTTTTGCGAGCGGCGAAATAGAAGCTCACGAGCCAGGATGCAATTACTGTATACGTGCCTGCATCGCGCCATACTCGAGCCACGTCCAGCGTGTGTCCCAGACAAACGTACATGATTTTATTCAGTGGACCGCGCTCGTGACCGTCAAGCACATCCGAACAAGCCTCACCGCTGCGCTTGCGTTCCGCCCTCCTCGTGAGGCAAGGATGAAGGCGATGAAGAAATCCTCGCCTGCTCCTGCGCCGACTGCCGAAGGCGCGCTGAAAGCTGCCAAGCTCCTCGAAGATGTTGCCGCGAATGTGCGGCTGCTGGCCAAGGCGTCGCCGGTGGCGGCGGCGAGCCTCGAGCAACTCATGGATGCGGGGCAATGGGGCGAGATGGTGGACCGCAACTGGCGCACGCTGGCGTTTGGCACGGGCGGGTTGCGCGGGCGGACGATCGGCAAGTTCGTGACGGCGAGCGAACGCGGCCAGGCGAAGGACGGAGAGCGCCCGGAACTGCCATGCGTGGGGACGAACACGATGAACTATTTCAACATCGGGCGCGCGGCGCAGGGGCTGGCGGCGTATTGCCTGGAGTATTTCAAAAAGCAAAAGCTGAAGGGGCGCCCGCTCATTGTGATCGCGCACGACACGCGGCATTTCTCGCGGGAGTTTGCGGAGCTGGTGGCCAAGGTCGCGGTGGAACTGGGCTGCGACGCAGGATTGTTTGAGGGGCCGCGCAGCACGCCGCAGCTTTCGTTTGCGGTGCGCGAGTTGAACGCCACGGCGGGTGTAGTGATCACGGCGTCGCACAATCCGCCACACGACAACGGCTTCAAATGCTACTTCAACGACGGCGCGCAGGTGATCGATCCGCACGCGACGGCGATCGTGAAAAAGGTGAATGCGCTGACGACGGACGCCTACACACCCCTGCCGAAGTCCAAGCAAGGCAAGCTGCGGGAATTGGGCGCGCCGCTCGATGTCGCCTACATGGCGCGGCTCGAGACGCTGGTGCTCGACCCAGCGATGGTGAAGGCGGCCAGCCGGCTGAAGGTCGTGTTCACGGGCATCCACGGGACCGGCGGCGTGATCTCAAAGCCGATGCTGAAAAAGCTCGGTTTTCGATTTGCGGTGGTGCCGGAGCAGGATGGGTTCAACGGTGCATTCCCGACCGTCAAATCGCCGAATCCGGAAAATGCCGACGCGCTGAAGCTCGGCATCGCGCTGGCGGACAAAGAAGCGGCGGACGTGGTGATTGCCACGGACCCGGATTGCGACCGGATGGGGGTCGCCATTCGCAATGCGAAAGGGAAACTGGAACTGCTGACGGGGAACCAGATCGGCTCGCTGATCGCGGCCTACCGCGTGCGGAAACTGGTCGAGCAAGGCGTGATTACGCCGGAGAACGCGGGGCGGTGTGCGATCATCAAGACATTCGTCACGACCGATCTGCAAAAGGCGATCGCGGAAAAGCATGGCCTGCGCTGCGTGGAGACGCTGACCGGGTTCAAGTACATCGGCGAAAAGCTGGGCAACTACGAGCAGGCGCTGCCGGCGAAAGCGCGCGCCAACTACCGCAAGCTCAGCGAAGCCGAGACGCGCGATCTGCGGCTGAAACACAGCGTCTATTACGTGGCGGGGGGCGAGGAGAGCTACGGCTACAGCGCGCACGATTTTGTGCGGGACAAGGATGGCAACGCCGCGGTGGTGCTCTTTGCCGAGGTGTGCGCGCACGCCAAATCGCGCGGGCTCACGGTGGATGCGCTGCTCGATGAAGTGTACGCTGAGTACGGATTTTACCTCGAAAAGAACGGGACGCTCACCTTTGAAGGCGCGGACGGCGCGGCGAAGATTGCGAAGCTTGCGGCGAGCTATGCGTCGACGCCACCCAAGGCCATGGACGGCGCGAAGGTCACCGGCGCGCGCGATTTTAATCAGGAAACGTTTACCGACGTGGAGGGCGCGACGATTCCGAAGGAACGCATGGTGATTTTCGATCTCGCCGACGGGCGGCGGGTGGCGGTGCGTCCGTCGGGCACGGAGCCGAAGATCAAGTTCTACCTGTTTGCGCGGCGCGATCCCTCGGGCGAAAAGTTTGCGGCGGCGGAACTGGCGAAAGCGAAGAAGGCGACGGCTGCGGCGCTGGAATCGCTGTGGGAGTGGATTCAAAAGGACGTCCACGCGCGGCTGTGACGCGCCATGGAATTCACCTTCACGTCGGCCTTCCTGACGCTGCTGATCGTGCTGGATCCGCTGGGTAGCATCCCCAGCGTGATGGCGGCAATGAAGGCGGTGCCGGACGCGCGGCGGCTCCGGGTCATCGCGCGGGAATTGATGTTCGCGCTGGTGATCCTGATCGGCGTGTTTTTCTGCGGCCGTTCGCTGATGAACGTACTGCATCTCACCGACGAGGCGCTGCGCATCTCCGGCGGCATCGTGCTATTCCTGATCGCGCTGCGGATGGTGTTTCCGACGGCGACCGCGGAGCGGCCGGAGCATCAGCAGGAGGAGCCGTTCATCGTGCCGCTGGCGACGCCGTTCATCGCGGGGCCATCGGTGATGGCCACGATCATGTTCATCGCCGGGCGCGACCCGACGCGGCGTCCACTGTGGCTGCTGGCGCTGTGCACGGCGTGGGCGGTGACGGCGGCGGTGTTGCTGTGCGCGCCGGCGCTGGCGAGGATCTTGAAGAGACGGGGGCTGATGGCAGTGGAAAGGCTGATGGGGATGGTGCTGGTGGTGATGTCAGTGCAGATGTTTTTGGATGGGATCAAATTGACCGTGGGCGGGAAGTGAAGGCCTGGCGGTCATTTTGGCGGAACGGGAACCAAAGCTTTGAACCGCAGATGGACGCAGATACACGCAGATCTTTTTTCCCGCTAAATCGATCGCTAATCGAAGCCAATTTCGGGAGGAAGCGCTGCCTCGAGGACGTAGAGAAGAAAAACCGCGGATCACGCGGATCTACGCGGATCAGGCTGGGAGAGGTCTCCTGGGGATTGGGTTATTCGCGGCGGACGCGTTTGCTCTTTTTCGGTTCTTCGCGGGGATCGAGGGCGTCCTTGAGGTCTTTGGAGTAGCCGGAATTGACGTGGAAATGGGCCTTCTCCATTTCCTCCTTGTTGTGCAGGGATTGGCCGTCGGTTTCGACGTAGCCGAGCGCGACGAGGCCTTTGATGGTGTCGAGCAATTCAGCGAATTCGAGGTCCGCGCAACGTTCGATGAGGGTGGCGCCGTCGATCTCTCCACTGCCAAGGCCGAGCGCTTTGATGATGGAGATTTCGCAGCCGTCGAGTTGGATTTCGTAAGGCATGAGGACGAGTAGGGGCAGGCTCCTTAGCGCAAGTTGCGCCATTACGCACGCCGGAAATGCAGATGGGTGGGAAACAGGTTGTTCATATTGGGGCGGCAACTTCCAACCCGGCGAAGCCAGAACCAAGAGTTGGACAGTGAGAGACAGTAAAACACAGCGAGGAGGGAGGCCGCCGCGAGGACCCAAGGAAAAGAACCGCGGATTTGCCTTCGGCGATCTACGCTTCGCTCCGGTTCGCGGATCTACGCGGATTCGGATCCGATAGCCGGTCGTGATTGATGAGGCTGGGAAGAGCGGCGCTTCGCGCTTTGATGATGGCGCGCGACGAGGAGCGTCACGCCACAGAGGGGAGGCGGTGCGGGCCGGGGACGAGGACGCTTTTCATGCCGGCAGCGTTGGCGGCTTGCAGGCCGGTCTGGGTGTCTTCGAAGACGAGGCAGCGTTCGGGGATGACGCCGAGGCGGCGGGCGGCTTCGAGGAACGGATCGGGGTGCGGCTTGCCGCGGGAGTAATCCTCGCTACACACGATGGTATTGAAGAGGTGGCAGATGCCGAGGGCCTTGAGCGTGCTGTGGACGATGCGGCGATGGCCGCCGCTGGCCACGGCGAGGGGCTTGCGGCCGTGCCATTCCCGCGCGAGCGCGACCACGGGCTCGATGGCGGCGATTTCGACGCTCAATTCCAGAAAGAGGTTTTCCTTGCGGGCGACGGTCTCGGCGACGGGCATGGAATGGCCATGGCGCTCGTTGAGGATTTCCACGATGCGGGAGGTCGGCACGCCGCCGAGTTCGTAGAACATGGCTTCCGGCAAATCTTGGGCGGCACCGCCGAGGGCAATTTGCCAGGCCTTGAAGTGAGTGGGCATCGTGTCGGCCAAAGTGCCATCGCAGTCGAAAATGAATGCGGCAAAGTCGCCGGCCGGCAGTTCGAGGGAGAACGACGAGTTTGTAGTTCGGTCGCTCACGAGCGCGGGAAGATGCTCAGGCTTTGAGAAAATGCCAGTTATTCTTTATTAGAGTTGAGATATTGGCGGTGGCGGCGGGAAATGGTGGTGGGGAAAGGAAGCATTGAAACGCAGATGGGCGCAATGCGGCGGAGCCGAAACCAAGGAAGGAATCCACGGAAGACAACTGAATTCACGGAAGCAATGCAGCGGCCCTTCGTCGGGGCTTAGGGCCCCGCAGCGAAACGTTCAACGCTCAACACCCAATACTCAATGAGAAGGCGCTTCGCGCTTTGATGAGAGCGCGAGCGGCGAGGTGGCGCTGTTTGAAGTTTGAGGGGAGATGAGATACGGGCGAGTGATTTCAGTTTTGCGAAATTCTCATAATCACCATAGAGAGTTGGGGAGGGTGGAAGATACGGGGTTTTGTGGAGGAAGGCGGCGGGGATTTGTGGAGAGAGGGGCCGGGAAGTCTGTATTCTTCAGGGAAGGCGGGCGAGTTGGCACGATCTGGCCCCGCGTTTGCTAAATCCCCCGGCTCACCTTGCGGCTGGTGATCATGGGCGGAAATCCGTGGCTCAGGACGGGGCGTCCTACGCACCGAAACAAATACATTATACAAAAATACATCTAATGCATCATAATAATCCGACGCATGACCGCGTCACTTCATCCCATCGTCTCCAACGTGCCGTGCGCCGCTCCGTGCTGGGCGGGCTCGGTCTCCTCGCCCTCGCGGCGGCCATTCAGCCTGCGCAGGCGAATTATCCGGGCTACCCGGGCGAACCCGGATACCCCGGCTGGCCTTGGCTGCCGGAAATCCCGTGGTACCCGCCGATCGACCCCAATCCCACACCGACGCCGACGCCGACTCCCGAGGAGCCGGTGAACACGGCGCCGACGCTGCACCTGCCGTCTTCCCCGATCGTCGTGGAAGCGAACGGACCGTGGGGCGCGCAAGCGTATTTCGAAGTGAGCGCCAAAGACGAGCAGGACGAAGTGGCCCCCGTGGCCACGGCCTCGCCCGAGAGCGGCAGCACGTTTGGCCTGGGCGAGACGACGGTGAATGTTTCCGCCACGGACAAAGGCGGCCTCACCACGACCGGCAGCTTCCTCGTGAAGGTGCAGGACACCACGGCCCCGTGGATCCAACTCAACTCGAATCAATGCACAGAGAACCTCACCGTTCCCGTGGGCAGCGAATTCTTCGAGCCGGGCGCATGGGCCTACGACAGCGTGGACCAATACGTGGAAGTCTCTTCCTCCGGCTCGGTCGATACGAGCACGGTGGGCAGCTACACGATCACCTACACCGCGAAGGATCGCTCCGGGAACGCGGCCACGCCCGTGACGCGCACCGTCACGGTGGTGAACCCGATGCCCAAAGTGAACAAGCGCCGCTACAGCGGCGGCAACTTCGAGGGCCAGGGTGATTTCAACATCACGGCGGGCGGCAGCGTGTCGGCGGCCCTGCAATTGAAAGGCCAGACCTGGCGCGCGACCTTCCCGCTCACGCAGCGGAACCAGACGGTGGTGTTCAACGGGCCGAAGAAGTCCACGCTCGAAGCGAATCTCTTCGTGAGCGTGAACGGCGGCGGCGAACCGGTGATCGTGGTGAACGCGGCGGACACGTCGCTGGAACTCAAGCCGGTGCTCTTCACTGCGCAGAACCCCGCGCCCGCCAGCGTGGCCGGCACCTACACCTCGGTCTTCCGCAGCTACGGCGCCTACGGCATCGCCGGAGCCAGCACGAGCAGCGAGAGGCAGCCGCTGGGCAGCGGTTTCGCGACGATCAACGTCGCGAAGGACGGCAAAGTGCGCGCGGTGGGCTTCACCGCGGAAGGCACGCCCGTGAGCGGCTCGAGCTACCTCGTGAAGGCGCCGTGCCACAAGAACTACGCCTACGCGGCGTTCTCGCCCGAAGAGCCGACGAATGAAAATCCGATTCCCAGCGAGGAAACCGCGCAGCCCGCGCAGTTCCATCTGCACATGGGCCTCTACACGGCGGCCAAGCGCGGCAGCCTGAGCGGCATCTTCACGCTCGACCGCAGCAATCACTACGGCTCGATCACCGGCGATTTCCGCTGGGAAGCTCCGTCGGGTGCGCTGGCGCTGTATCGCGGCGGCATGGAAACCTGGGGCGAGATCGTCGGTGGCCGCTATGAGAAGAGCCAACCGGCCGGGATGACCGGTCTGCTGTTTACCTTCGACAACGCGAGCGCCTTCGTGGCGAGCGGCACGGTGACGACGTCGCCGGTGTTCTTCGACATGTCGACGACGGATTCGCAACGCTCGGTGGGCCTGCGCTGCCGCTACACGCTGGAGACCGGCGTGTTGACGGGAGCCCGCTACCGCGGGAGCGCGGCGCGCAACTACAAGGCCATCTGGCTGCAGGAGCAGGGCACGATCGAAGGCTTCAGCACCAGCGGCGACGGCAAGTCGCACGGCGCGGTGAACCTCGAGAACACCCAGCCCGAGCAGCCGACCCTGCCGCTGTAATTCAGAACAGACGTCCCACACACAAATGGGGGTAACAGCCCATCCCCAAAAAGGCGCCACGGAGCGAAAGCTCCGTGGCGCTGATTTTTTCGCGCGGAAAGGAAAATTGGGGCCAGACCCGCTCGTCGGCAAAACTCGGAAGACTTGAAAATGAAAACAGGTCCGGAATGGCGTGATTCAAGGCGGGGCCGCTCCTATGCACACGTCTGGGCAGGCCTTCTACCTGCATCCATACATGTGTTCCGCAGGATGCGGAATACGGCACGCTGGAGGCATTGCGCTACCCGGGCGCAAGCCGTGGCTGATAGTGAGAGTTCCAGGTAGGGATGAAATCTCCTCGCAACGGTGGCGGGGGCGGTGTTTCTTCGCGGGCACCTTGCGATGAGTTCCGCTGCCCAAATTACTTCGCTCCTGACGAACCGCGACCTGGATCGGCTGGCGCGGCTGCGTATCAATTCGTCGCGGCGCTTCACGAACCGCGCGCGGGGCGAGCATCTGGCAGCGAAGGGTGGGACGAGCACGGAGTTTTGCGATTTCCGCGACTACTCGCCGGGCGACGACGTGCGGTTTGTGGACTGGAACATTTTCGCGCGGATCAACCGGCCCTACCTCAAGCAGTTCCACATGGAGGAAGAGATGCACCTCGTGCTGCTGGTGGATGCGTCGGCGTCGATGGCGTTCGAGGGGAAGTTTGCGCTGGCGCGGCAATTGGCAACGGCCTTCGGCGTAATCGGGCTGCGCGGCTCGGAGAAAGTGAGCGTGGGGGTGCTGGGCGGCACGCCACGCATCCTGCGGCCATGCCGGGGGCGGGCGAGCCTCGGGAAATTTTTTGGCTTTCTGGAAGGCATCGAGACGGGCGGCGACGTGCCGGTGGATGTGGGGATCGAGGGCTTTCTGCGGCAGCACCAGGGGCGCGGACTGGCGATCGTGCTGTCGGACTTTCTCACCGGGGGCGACTTGCGGCGCGCGTTTAATTTGGTGACCAACACGGGGCTGGAGATTTTCGCGCTGCAGACTCTCAGCCCGGCGGAATTGTCGCCGGAAATCACGGGGGACTTCCGGCTGGTGGACTGCGAGAATGGGTCGACGCTGGATATTTCCAACGCGGGCGATTTGATGATGCTGTATCACGAATACCGGCTCGCGCTGGAGATGGAGCTCTCGTCGCTGTGCTCGAAACGGCAGGGGCGGTTTTTGTCGACGAATTCCGCGGAGCCTTTTGAGCGGGTGTTTTTCGAGACACTGCGGCGGAAAGGATGGGTGGTGTAGATGAGTTTCACCGCCCTGCATTCCGCGTGGTTGTTTGCGCTGCTGGCGCCACTGATCATCTTCTACTTCCTGAAGTTGAAGCGGCCGCGGCAGACCATCTCGTCGCTGGTGCTGTGGCGGCAGGTGCTGAGCGATCAGCGGGTGAATTCGCCGTTCCAGCGGTTCAAGCGGAACATCCTGCTGCTGCTGCAAATCCTGCTGCTGGTGCTGCTCGTTCTCGCGGCGATGCAGCCGTTTCTGCGGAGGGAATCGGAGGCCACGGGGCGGCTGCCGATCCTGGTGGATATCTCGGCGAGCATGGCGGCGCTGGACAAGCCGGGCGGCGCGTCGCGGCTCGACGTGGCGAAGGCGCAATTGCGCGAGCGCATCAACTCGCTGCCGCCCGGGCAGGAGGTGTGCATCATCGCCTTTAGCAAGACGGCGCGGAAACTGACGGGCTTCACCGACAACCAGACGGAGCTGCGCGACGCGGTGGCCGCGCTGGAAGTGGAGGACGTGCCGGGCGACCTCGACGAGGCGCTGCGGCTGGCGCAGGCGCTGGCGCGCACGACGCCGTTTGAGCGGGTGCAGGTGATCACGGACGGCAATCTGCCCTCGAAGACGACGTTCGAACTGCCGTTTCAACTAAGCCTGCAGAAGCTGGAGCCACCAGGGCCGAACGCGGGCATCACGGCCTGCAACGCGCGCCGAAATTCCGCGGGCGATTGGGAGCTATTCGTGCAGGTATCGTGCACGGACCCCGCGCCGGCGAACACGGCGTCGATTACCCTGAGCGCCGGTGGAAACGAATTTGCGCGCGAACAAGTGACGCTGACGGCGGGGGGCGCGCCGCGGCTTGCGTTCAAGATCACAGGGAATCGCGCCGGCGGGAACGACCTCATCCGGGCGACGCTCACGCCGTCGGGCTTTGACTCGCTCGCATCCGACAACGAAGCGTGGCTGAAGTTGCCGGCCACGCGGCCGCTGGACGTGCATGTGCCGGAAGCCCTGGCGGCCTTTCGCCATGCGTTCGCGGGCATCCCGGGGCTCAATATCTACCCGCAGAAGGACGTGCCCTCGCCGAGCGGATTCGACCTGGCCATCGGCGATGGGAAGGACTTGCCGCTGGCGCGCGTGGCGTGCACGTACGGACCGCCACCGCCGGAGCTGGCCGCGCTCATTTCCGTGGAGAAAGATCCGAAGAGCCAGGGCATCCGGGCCATCGATTGGCGGCGCGATTCGCCGCTGCTGCAGCACGTGAGCTTTGACGAGGTGGTGTTTCTCGACGACCCGGTGCTGGCCAAGGGTAAGGACTCCACGGCGATACGCGTACTGGGCTGGGAGGCGCTGGTAGAGGGGCCGCACGGGCCGCTGATGGTCGCGCACATGGAAGAAAACCTCACGCGGGTGCATCTGCTGTTCGAACCGGACCACAGCACGCTACCGTTCCGCGTGGCGTTTCCGATTTTGGTGAGCAATCTCACGGCGCATGCGATGAAGCTGGCCGGGCTAGCGGAGGCCAACGCGGTCGCGACCGGGGTGCTGCCGCCGCAAACGTTTTTGCCCAATGCCACGGTGGCCGTGCGCGGGCCGGGCAATCTCTCCCGCGAGGAAAAAGCAAACGAGCGCGGGCTGGTGAGCGGCATCCCCGCGCCGCGCACGGGTGAATACAGCCTGGCGGCCACCGGTAGCACGGTGGCGCTCGGCGCGAGTTTACTGAGTACCTGGGAATCAAGTCTCTCCGCCGTGAAGGAGATGGAATTTGGCGACCGGATCTCCGTGGCGGCGGAAAGCGTGGTACCGAAAGCCGACCGGTCGCTGTGGTGGATTCTCGCCGCGGTGGGCTATGCGGTGCTGCTGCTGGAATGGTGGTGGTTTCAGCGCCGGCCATTTTAGCCACGAAAACACACTTGCCACAAAGGCATGGCTCGATATTTTCCGCCCCCCCAAAGCAAATGCCAGGGTAGCTCAGCGGTAGAGCAGGGGACTCATAAGCCCTTGGTCGGGAGTTCGATTCTCCCCTCTGGCACTACTTTCCACGCGCCCGCCATGCGACCTTCCGATTCTTCCGTTCCAATCCGGCGGCTTAATTTATGGCGAGGAGCGGTGCTGGCAGCGATGCTCGGCGGCGCGGCGTCGGCGTCCGCGGAACTCGTGGACGTACCGGAACTGGGTGTGCGGCTGGAGCGGGGTTTTCGCATTACGCAAATCTCCGACGAGCAGCTCGCGAACGATATCTGGTGCATGACGCTCAATCCGCGCGACGAAATCGTCGTCTCGGGGCCGGGCTATATTTCCACGCTGCTCGACGGGAAAGACGAACGGCGACGGGAAGCCGGACCAGGCGGTGAAATTTGCGGACTCGAAAGGCGCGATGGGGCTGTGCTTTGACGAGACCGGTAAGCAATTGCTGGTGATGGCGGAGGGCTGGCTTTCGGAGTATCGCGACGACAACCTGGATCGTGTCGCGGACGGCCCGCCGCGCAAGATTCTGCCATTTGCCAGCGGCGAACACGGTGGACACGCGATTCGGCGCGGGCCGGACGGGAAATGGTGGGTGATCGGCGGGAACGACGCGGGGATCGACGAGCGGCGGGAAAGCCAACCGAAGACCTTTACCATCAACGGCGTCGCCATCCTTCCCCCAAAGCCGATCGCCGGGGCGATCGTGCGGCTCTCGGCTGACTTGAAAACGAGCGAGGTGTGGGCGGATGGCTTTCGTAATCCGTACGACTTCGATTTCAACAAGGCGGGCGATGTGTTCACGTTCGATAGCGACTGCGAGCGCGACTATTTTCTCCCGTGGTATTCCGGGTGCCGCGTGTATCACGCCTGGGCAGGGCGGCAGCACGGATGGCGGCTGAACGGCTACCAGCGCAGCTTTCGCATCCCGGACTACATGCCCGACACGGTGCCGTGCCTGGCGGAAATCGGGCGCGGCTCGCCCACGGGGGTGCACGTTTACAAGGGCACAGCGTTTCCGCCGCAGTATCAGGACAGTCTGTTTATCGAGGACTGGACGTTTGGGCGGATCCATTTTCTGCCGCTGGCGCGACCGGAACGCTCCGCGGGTGAAAAAAGGCAGTATGTGACGCGACCGGAAGTTTTCCTGGAGCCGATCGGCACCGCGGGGTTTGCGCCCACCGACCTCGTGGAAACCAAGGACGGCGCGCTGCTGGTGAGCATTGGCGGGCGCAAGACGCGCGGTGCGATCTTTCGCATCGAAGCGCAGAAAGGCGCTCCCTCCCCCGCCCTGCCGGTGCTTGCGCAGATGGAACCGCCGCCGCCTGCCGCGCTCGTTGAACTTGCGGCGGCGCAGGCCTCACTCGGCGGCTGGAAATTGCAAGGGGCAACGGCGGATGCCTTCGTGCCATATGAGCCGGTGGAGCCCAGGGGACTGGCGGGCGAAGATTTGAAGGGCGCGCTCGCCCGCGCGGAAGACGGGCTCTTTTCGCTCGACGATCGCGTCGTGACGGAGGCCGCGCGGCTGCTGGCGATGCTGGAGGACGGGACGCCGCGCAACGCCGACAACATCCTGGCGCAAGTCACGCCGAAATCTTCGCCGACGGCGGACTTTCATTTCCTCGCCTGCCTCGCGCGGCTCCGTGTGGAGCCCACCGCCGAACGCACCGCCAAAACGGCGCATGCGATCCTCGATCTGGATCGCAAGCTCGCCGGGGGCGACCGCCGGCCCAAGCAAATGTGGCCGGTGCGGCTGAATGACGTGGTCGCCCGGCTCGCCAGCAAGGACGCCGGGCTCGCGAAAGCGCTGCTGACGCATTCAGCCTTTGCGACACCCGGGCATCTGCCGCTCGTCGAAACGATGCCAGCCGACGCGAAGGCGGAGGCCGCGAAGCTTTACCTCGACGCGGTGCGCAAGGATGCGGCGTTTGAGTGGTCGCCGGAGTTGATCAAACTGGTCGGTGCCCTGCCAGACGCCCGCCCTTTACTGCGCGCGCAATGGAGGAACCTCGGGTTGAGGCCGGCGATTCGCGCCGTTTTGCAAGCGCAGCCGAGCGAAGCAGACGCAGCGTTGCTCGCGGAAAAAGACACCGCGCCGCCGGTCGCAGAAGACCCGGCGGCGACGGCGACGTTTGTCGAATTGCTCAAGCCCGTGTTGTGGGACAAGGGCGACGGTGCGCGGGGCGAGAAGCTCTTTCGCGAGCGCGCCTGCGCGACGTGCCATGCGGGCACTTCGCCGGGAAAGTCGGGCCGGACCTCTCGGGACCCGTGGCTCGGCTGTCGGCGCCGGATTTGATGACGGACATCCAGTTTCCGAACCGGGCGATTGCGGATGCTTTTCGGAGCCGGCTCTTCACACTCAAGGATGGCACGCAGCGCAATGCATTCGTGGCGTTCCTGAGCGCGGATGGAGTAATTGTGCAGACGGGGCCGGGAATCACGGAGCGGATTGCGCAGGCGGACATTGTGAGCGAGGTCGCGAGCCCGACTTCGCTCATGCCGCCAGGACTTTTGAGCGGGATGAGTGGGGAGCAACTCGCGGATCTGTACGCGTATTTGCGGACGTTGCGGAAGTAGGACTACTCAGCAGCAACGATTCGGCGACTGGAATTGGCGCTCGGTGGTGGAGAGATAGACGTTGCGGCGGGGGAAAG
>JADMIO012752938.1_pt1 | contig 21311 bp, 14 predicted proteins | sample 8958161 | NCBI WGS metagenome assembly JADMIO01 (sample SAMN16585339, study PRJNA669376) | soil metagenome | isolation source: Crop rotation soil | place: USA: Cullars Rotation, Alabama | collected 2011
CGCCGGCGCGGCACGGGCTGCCGGCGGAGCAATCGCTGGAGCACTGGCCGAGGTCGCAGTGCTCGCCGAGCGCGCAGTCCGCGCTGAAGAGGCACGCCGCGCCCGGGACCGGAGGACCGACGGATGCGCCGCCGGCGGGCGCCGGGGCACGGAGGGCCGGTGGTGGGGAAGGAGCAGGGGCCGGCGCGCCGGCGTCCGGCGCTCCCTCCGCTGAATGACCACTCGGATGGCCACACGCTGCCGCGGACAGCGCGGCGCACACCGCGATGAGCTCGATCTTCGTCTTCATGACCGTGACCGCCCTCCTCAGTTCCCCGCTCCGGCGTCGCCGCCGAGCGTATACGTCTCCGCGCCGATGCCGTCCGCCGCGGTGGCCAAAGGCGAGCGGGCGCCCCGCCCCGGGCTCCCGAGCACGAACACCACCTCTTCAGTGGCCGGCTGCTCGCCGACCACGACCAATCCGATGGAGGGGCCGCCTCCGCCCGGGCCGCCGTACTTGCCGTCCCCTCCATCACCACCCGGCGTACCGTCCTTGCCGGCGACGTTCCGGTTGCCTCCGCCGCCCAGCCCGCCCTTGCCGCCGGGACCGCCGGGCTGCCCCTTCGCGCCGGAGCTGGGTTCCCCGCCGTCCCCACCACGGCCCGTGAGCAACCGCGACCACACCAGGGCCACGCCGCTGTTCTCCGAGAGGAGCGCGATGGACGCTCCGCCTGCGCCACCGGCCCTGCCTGCGGCCCCGCCGCACCCCGGGTAGCCGCCCTGTCCGCCGCCGCCGCCGATCTCGTAGTAAAGCCGGACGTCGCCGTGCGGGCCGGCGTCTCCACCGGTGCCACCCCAACCGGCGAAGCCGGGCTTGCCCGGCTCACCGTCCATGCCGGCATTGTCCGCGACGTAGCGGCCATGCTCGACGCGGCCGAAGCCGCGAGCGGCGGCGCTGCCGGAGCGACCGTCCATGCCGCGCACGCCGGCCGGAGCCGGCGCGGCGAGGAGCGGCGTGCCGGCCGCGCCGGACGTGCGCACGAGGCGCAGGCCCCAGTTCGAGCCGTCTCCTCCGGCACCGCCGACGACGCGCGCACCGTCCGGGCAAACGCGTTCGGCGCCGTGCGCGCCGAGACCGCGCGTGAGACAGCCCAGGCCGCCCTGTGGACCCGTGCCGTCCGAGCGCACGGAGCAGCCGGTGTCGCCCCCGACGTCCATGGCGTCCTCCGCCGGCGCCTGCCGCGACCAGACGGGAGCCGGAACGAGCGCGCCGTTGGTACCGTTCGCGGCGTTGCCGGCGGAGAGCTCCGCACGGAGGAAGCGCACGCCGGGGGAGCCCGCGACGACGGCGGCGATGGAACTGCCGCCGGCCTCTTGCGCGTCCGCCGCCCGGAGCGCGAGGCGATCGAGCACGAGCGGCGCCGCGACGCCGGTGACGGTGATCGGGACGCCGCTCGGCGGGTTCACCACCGCTCGGTCGAGGACGCGGCGCCAGCCGTTCGTGCAGTCGTACCCGCCGTGGATGCCGGCGGGAGCCTTACCGTCGAGGACGACGTTCTCCGGGTAGTCGCCGTTGCAGACGTAGACGCTCTTCCCCTGATCCGCGGCGAGCGCGACGGCCTTCACGAGCGTGGCCACCGGCTCCGACGGAGTGCCGGCGGCGCCATCCGAGCCGACCGGGGACACGAAGACGGCCGCGGTCACGTCGCCGTCGATGCCGTCGCAGTTCGAGTCCGTGAAGGCTTCATCGGGCTCGTCCGGGCCGGCGTCGGGAACGCACGAGGGAGCGGGCCCTCCATCCTCCTCCGGGTGCGCGGGCGCCGGCGCCGCGTCAGGCGGGGCGCCGGGACGCGGCCCGGCGTCCGCCGCGGCGGCCGGAGCGGGCTCGCGGGGCTCCACCGGTAGAACTCCCGCATCGACCGCGGCGCGCGGCGTGCCCCGCACGCCGTCTCCGCCTCCACCGCAGGCCACCGCGGCAGACGCCGCCATCATCGAGAAAAGGACCCAGGTCTCCGTCGCCATGTTCGCTTCTTCCTTCCGTGCGCCGAGGCCGCGTCGTGGCTCCCGCGCACCCGGCCCCCATCGGCGTGCGCTTCCCGCCGGTTGCTCGGCTCCCCGCGGCGCTTGCCCCGAACGCGACGTGACGGCACGCTCCGCGGCACCTCATGTCCGGAGCAGCCCGACTCGGCCGGGGGGACGCGCTCGCGGTCCTTTCGCTGCTCGGAACGACGCTGCTCATCGCCGAGCCCATCCTTCGCGGCGGCTACCTGACGTACATCGACAACGCGGTGCACCTCGCGGAGATCCGCGAGCTCGCGCGCGGCACCGGCCACGGCTGGTCGGACATGGCGTTCTGCGGCTTCCCGCTCGGCACGCTGCACTCGCCGCTCTGGTACCCGGCGCTCGCGGCCCTGGCTCGTCACGGTCTGCCCCTCGACGGCGTGTACGCCGCGCTCCTCGTCGTTTCCTTCATGGCGCCGTCGACCGCGCTCTACTTCGTGGCGCGGCGCCGCATCGGCGCGTTCCGCGCCGCGGGGCTCGGGTACTTGCTGATGGTGCAGTCGCACTGGGTGTGGGGCATCGGCTCGCCCCTCGGCGGGATGTGGACGTACGGGCTCGCCGCCACCGGCCTGGTGGTGCTCGCGGACCTCTGGGCCCGGCCGTCCCTCACGCGCGTCGAGCACTGCCTGGCGGCCGTGCTGCTCGCCCTGGTCGCGCTGACGCACTCCTTCGCGTGGCCGGCGGCCGCGCTGCTCGCCTGGGTCACGACGGTGCTGCACCGCCGGCGCGGCACGTTCCCGCGCGACGAGCTCCGCCGCCGCATGATCGGATGGGCCGTCGCGGCCCTCGCCTCCGCGGAGTACTGGCTCACGTTCCTGCTCTCCGCGGACGCGGGCGCCGCTCCGCAGCAGCGGCTCGGACCGCTGGAGCTCGCGGCGCGGCTGCTCCTCCCCGCCGACGCGATGTACCTCTCGGACGGCCTCATCGCGGACTCGATCCGCTGGGACCTGCTCCTCACGGACGCGGCGCCGATGTTCGCGCTCGTTGGCCTGGGCGTGTACGGCTTCGTGCGCGCGCGCCGCTCGAACGATCTGCTCCATGCGAGCGGCGGCTGGCTCGCCACCATCTTCTTCGCGTGCCTCCTGGTCCATCGCTACGTGCCGCTGCGGTTCCTCGGGCCGGTGAGCTGGCGGATGCTCGTCTGGGTGGACCTGGGGCTCGCGCTGTCCGCGGTGGCGGCGCTCGAGGCACCCGCGTTCGAGCGCTTCGCGCGTCCGGACGCGCGCACGGCCGTGGTCGCCGCCGCGATCGCGTGCGCGCTCGGCAGGTGGTGGGGCGTGCCGCTCACCCAGGACCTCCCCGACAGCATCGGCGCGGACCTCGCCGACGTCCGGCGGCTCTGGTCGTGGCTCGAGCGGAACGCGCACGCGTCGTGGGGACGCATCTACCTGCACGACACGTTCGGGAGCCCGTGGCGCGAAGGCGGCCTGTCCCACTCCCACGTGCTCGTGCTCACGAACGAGCACGTGCCCGTTCCGGTGCTCGGCACGTACTACGGCGTGGTGCCGTACCGGCTCCGCTGGACGCTGAGCGAGTTCGACTCCCTGTACACGACGCGGCGTCCCACCAAGGAGTGGCTGTTCGAGGCGATGGAGAAGACGAACGCAGGCGTGCTCGTCATTTCCGGCCGGAGCATGAAGGAGCACGTACGGCAGATCGACGGGCTGGAGCTCCTCTACGAGGTTTCCCGGTACTCCGTCTGGCGCCGCAAGGATGCCGAGGACGAGCCCATCGCGGCGCTCTCACCCGCGAACCACGTGAGCAACGTGGTGAACCGTGTCGGGGAGATCCGCTTCGACCTGCGCACGGAGTATCACCGGACGCGGGTGCTCGCGAAGACGGCGTTCCACTCCTTCTGGCAGCTGGACGGCGTGCCCGGAGGGTGGCTGCGGGAAAGTCCGGAGGGGTTCCTGGTGGTGGACAACGTGCCGCGCGGCACCTTCCACGTGCGCCTGTGGTTCGAGCCCAGCCGTGTGCCCGCAGTGCTCGGTCGTCTGGGCTGGGCCGCGCTCTCCGTCTGGGCCCTGGGGCTCCTGCTGCCCGCGTTGCGCCGGACCTGGGCGACCGCTAAATGACCCCGGAAACCGTGACCTCGCGGACCCTGACGGGGCCCTCCACCGTGGAGGCCGGAGCAGCCGAACGAGTGCGTCCCTCGAACCGCGCGGTCGCGCTGCTCGTGCTCGCGCTCCTGTTCGTCGTGTACCACGCGAACTTCTCCGTGCTGGACGAGGGGGACGCGGTGCCCAGCATCAACCTGCCGCTCAGCGTGCTGGAGACGGGGCGGCTGTCCATCGACGCGGAGCACTTCCCGGAGATGTTCAAGTGGAAGAGCAAAGCGCCCCTGCGCGAGCTCACGGACTTCTACTTCATTTCCTGGAACGACCGCGGCTGGGGCAAGACCATGCGCGAGTGGAAGCGCCTGGGGAACCTGGAGTTCAACGGCCCCCGCTACTACATCGTGAAGTCGCCGCGGCGGGGGACGTACGTGAGCACGTTCGGGCCGATCCCGGGCCTGTTCCTCCTGCCGATGGCCGCGCCGTTCTATGCGCTGGACCACGACCTGGCCGGCAAGCTCGCGCTGAAGACCTCCGTGGCGAAGCTCGAGGCGTCCCTCCTGGTGTCGGCGTGCGCGGCCATGCTGTTCCTCATCGCCGCGCGCCGGACGACGCGCCGGCGCGCGCTCATCGTCGCGTTCGTGTACGGGCTGGGCACCTGCGCGTGGGCCATCTCCAGCCAGAACATCTGGCAGCAGACGGTGAACCAGTTCCTCCTCACGGCGGGCGCGTTCTTCCTGCTGGGGAACGTCGATCGTCGTTCGGTGGCGGCCCTGTCCGGCCTCGCGCTGGGCGCGGCCACGGCCTGCCGCGCCACCGGCGCCGTCATGCTCGTCGCCGCCTTCGCGCACCTCTTCGTGTACCACCGGAAGAGCGCGCTCGCGTTCTTCCTGGGCTCGCTGCCCGTGCCGTTCCTGATCGCCGTCTACAACTGGTACTACTTCGGTAGCCCGCTGGTCTTCGCGCAGGAGCTCGTGGGGCACGTCATCGCGCAGGAGAAGACGGGCTCGCCGGCGCTCTGGCAAACGCCGCTCCTCACGGGCGTGACCGGTCTTCTCACGAGCCCGTCACGCGGGCTCCTGGTGTTCTCTCCCGTGCTCCTGCCCGCGTTCTACGGCGCGTACCGCGCCTCTCGGGACCCGGCGTACCGCGCCTTCCGGCCGCTCATCGCGTCGGCGCTCGTCACCATGGTCCTCCAGTGCAAGTGGTTCGACTGGTGGGGCGGCTGGGCCTACGGCTACCGGCCGTGGCTGGACGCGGTGCCGTACCTGACGCTCCTCCTCTTGCCCGCGCTGGACGCCGTAGTCGCGACCACCGCGCGGCGGGCGCTCTTCGGCGCCGCCTTCGCCTGGTCGGTGTTCGTCCAGGCGGTGGGCGCGCTCACGTACGACCGGATGTGGAACATGCGGACGCTCTTCGTCGTACGCGTGCCGGACCAGGCGAAGCCCATCGGCCTGCCCACCGAGTCCGAGGCGCGGAATCTGGCGGAGCGCCGCAACGGCATCTACCTGGGCCCCACGACGTGCGACATCGACTACCCCTTCTGCCGGCACCGCCTCTGGTCGCTCGACGACAACATGATCTGGTACCACGTGACGCATTTCAGGGAAGCGCGGGGCCGGCGGCTCAAGCCGGCGTGGGACATGCTGGGTCGGCCGCATTGAGTCGTGTTGCGCAGTTGTCTCGCTGGTCCTCGGGCTTCAGGCTTCAGTCATTCCGACCAACGTCGTCAGGGAAAAGCGGAAGCCTGTAGCCTGTAGCCTGGCAGCCAGGCGATAAGGGGCGAAACCCTCGTCTGAACCGGTGTGATACGTTCCGGGCGCTTCGCCGGGACGATAGAGGCCGATGCTGGAAAACAAGTGCGTTCTCGTGACCGGGGGAACCGGATCCTTCGGAAAAGCGTTCGTCCGGACCATCCTGGCGCCGGAGCACCGGGTCTCCCGCATCGTCGTGTACTCGCGGGACGAGCTGAAGCAGTTCGAGATGATGCAGGACCCGGTGTTCCGGGACCGCCGGCTCCGCTTCTTCATCGGGGACGTGCGCGACGGTCCGCGGCTCCTGCGCGCCATGGAAGGCGTGAACGTGGTCGTGCACGCGGCAGCGCTGAAGCAGGTGCCGGCCGCGGAGATCAACCCGTTCGAGGCCATCAAGACGAACATCCTCGGCGCGCAGAACGTCATCGAGTGCGCGCTGGACTCGGGCGTGGAGCTCGTGGCGGCGCTCAGCACGGACAAGGCCGCCGCTCCCATCAACCTGTACGGCGCGACGAAGCTCTGCTCGGACAAGCTGTTCGTCGCGGCGAACCACTTCAAGGGCGCCCGGAACCTGAAGTTCACCGTCGTCCGCTACGGCAACGTCATCGGCAGCCGCGGCAGCGTCATCCCCTTCTTCCTGAAGAAGCGTCGGGAGGGCGCCCTGCCCATCACGGACGCGGCGATGACGCGCTTCAACATCACCCTGCAGGAGGGCGTGGAACTCGTCCTCTTCGCGCTGAAGAAGAGCTGGGGCGGCGAGATCTTCGTCCCGAAGATCCCGAGCTATCGCATCCTGGACGTGGCGAAGGCGGTGGCTCCGGAGGCCGAGCTGGAGTTCGTCGGCATCCGCCCGGGAGAGAAGCTCCACGAGGAGATGATCACCGCGTCGGACTCGATCCACACGCTGGAGTTCGAGCGCCACTACGTCATCCTGCCCAGCATGCCGCTCTGGAAGGTGGAGGACTACCTGGCCGCTCACCGCGGGCACCGCTGCGAGACGGGCTTCACCTACAGCAGCGGGACGAACCCGGAGTTCCTGTCGGTGCCGGAGCTGCAGAAGCTCATCCTGGAGCACGTGGACCCCGGCTTCGTCCCCGGCTGCCACTGAGGCGCGGATGAGCCAGGAGCCGCTGCCCTACGGACGCCAGGACATCGACGAGGACGACGTCCGCGCGGTCGTCGAATGCCTGCGGAGCGACCGGCTGACGCAGGGGCCCCGCGTGACGGCCTTCGAGGACGCGCTCTGCCGCGCGACGGGAGCGCGGCACGCGGTGGCGGTGTGCAACGGCACGGCCGCGCTGCACCTCGGGGCGCTGGCGCTCGGTGTGCGGCCGGGGGACGTGGGCGTCGTCCCCGCGATCACGTTCCTGTCCAGCGCGCACTGCATCCGCTACGCCGGTGGGGACGTGGAGTTCGCGGACGTCGAGCCGGACACCGGGCTCGTGTCCGCGCGGGCGCTGGAAGAGGCGGTCGCGCGCGTGCGCGCCGCTGGCCGTTCGCCCCGCGTGATCGTGCCGGTGGACCTCACCGGGCAGCCGGCGGACTGGGCCGCGGTCCGGAGCATCGCGGACGCGTGCGGCGCGCGCGTCCTGCTGGACGCCGCGCACTCGCTCGGCGCCGTCAGCGCCGAAGGCGGCGCACGCCGGCGCGTCGGGGAATCGGGCGCGGACGCGGCCATCCTGAGCTTCCACCCGGTGAAGCACGTCACCACCGCGGAGGGCGGCGCCGTGCTCACGGACGACGAGGAGCTTTACCGCGAGCTCACGGCGCTGCGCACGTTCGGCATGCACAAGGACCCGGCGCGCCTGGAGCGGCCGGCCACGGACCCCTTCGTCGGGCCCTGGTACTACGAGACGGGCGTGCTCGGCTTCAACTACCGGCTCTCGGACGTCCACGCGGCGCTCGGCGTCTCGCAGCTCGGCAAGCTCCCGCGCTTCCTGTCGCGGCGCCGCGAGATCGCGCGGAGGTACGACCAGGCGCTCGCGGAGGAGCCGCTCGCCGGGCGCCTCGCGCCGCTCGCGCAGCACCCCGGGCGGGAGTCCGCGTACCACCTGTACGTGGCCCGCGTCGTCGGCGGCGCGAGCGTGGAGGAGCGCGCCGGCATGCGCAAGGCGCTGTTCTCGTTCCTGGAGGGGCGCGGCATCCTCTGCCAGGTCCACTACGTGCCGGTGCCGTGGCAGCCGTACTACCGATCGTTGCGGAATGGCCCGCCCCCGGAGCTGCCCGGCGCGGCGGCGTACTACGCCTCGTGTCTGTCGCTGCCGCTCTTTCCGGCCATGACGGACGCTCAGGTCGAACGCGTCGTCACCGCGCTGCGCGCGTGGGCGGAAACGCCGGCCTCGCGCGCCGCGCCATGAGCGGCGGGCGGAGCCTCGTCGTCCGGGCCGACGCGGGCGCCGGCATGGGCACGGGGCACGTGATGCGCTGCCTGGCGCTCGCCGCAGTGTTCCGCGGTGACGGACCCGACGCGCGCGCCGTGCACTTCGCGTGCGCGTCGCTCCCCGAAGCGTCGGAGCGCCGGCTCCTGGCGCACGGCCTCGGCGTGCATCGCACGGGGGCGGAGGCGGCTTCCGCGGAGGACGCGGCGTTCACCGTGGACCTCGCGCGCCGGAGCGGCGCGGACTGGGTCGTGGTCGATGGCTACGCCTTCGACGGTGCGTACGAGGAGGCGCTGCGCCGCGAAGGGCTCCGGGTGCTCGCGCTCGACGACTACGGCCACACGCGCCACACGGCGGACGTGGTGCTGAACCAGAACCTCCACGCGACGCGCGCGCCGTACGAGCCGGTGCCGGGGGGCACGCGCCTGCTGCTCGGCCCGGAGTTCGCGCTGCTGCGCCCCGAGTTCCGGAGGTGGCGCGGCGCCCACCGCACTCACGCCTCGCCCCTTCGCAAGGTGCTGGTCACGCTCGGCGGCTCGGATCCGCAGCGGGTCGCCCCTCGGGTGATCGACGGCCTCGCGCCCCTCGGCCTGGACGCGCGCCTGCTCCTGGGCGGCGCCGACGACGCCGCGGCCGAGACGGAACGGCGCGCCCGCGACGCCGGGTTCGACGTCGTGCGCGACGCGGCCGACGTCTCGGAGCACATGGCGTGGGCGGACGTCGCGGTGGCGTCCGCCGGCGTCACGCTGCTCGAGCTGCTCTTCATGGGCACGCCCAGCCTGCTCGTCGTCGTCGCGGAGAACCAGCGCTCCGGCGCGCTGGTCGCGGAGGCGCAGGGCCTCGCCGGGCTCCTCGGGTTCCACACGGACGTGACGGCGGAGCGCGTCGCGGCGGCCGTGTCGGAGCTCAGGCGAGAGCCGGATCGCGCGCGGCAGTTCGCCGAGCGCGGCCGCGCCGCCGTGGACGGCCGCGGCGCCGAGCGCGTTTGCGAAGCGCTCGGGGTCGGATAGCATTCGAGCCCCATCGTGAACGCCCCTTCGCTGTCGATCGCCGGACGAGCCGTCGGGCCGGGTCACCCGGTATACGTCATCGCGGAGATCTCCGGGAACCACAACGGCAGCTTCGACAAGGCCGTCGCGCTGGTGGAGGCCGCCGCCGCCGCCGGCGCGGATGCCGTGAAGCTCCAGACGTACACGGCCGACACCATCACGCTGCGCTCGGACACGGCGCCCTTCCGCATCGAGTCCGGCACGCTGTGGGACGGGACCACGCTGCACGCCCTGTACGAGAAGGCGCACACGCCGTGGGACTGGCAGCCCGAGCTCTTCGCGCTGGCCGGCAAGCTCGGCATCCACTGCTTCTCGAGCCCGTTCGACCCCACCGCCGTGGCGTTCCTGGAGCGCCTGGGCGTCCCGGCGTACAAGGTGGCCTCGTTCGAGATCGTGGATCTGCCGCTGATCCGCTGCGTGGCGGCCACGCGGAAGCCGATGATCCTGTCCACCGGCATGGCCACGCTCGCGGAGATCGACGAGGCGTTGAAGGCCGCGCGGGAGGCGGGCGCAAAGGAGATCGCGCTGCTCGCGTGCTCCAGCGCCTATCCGTCCCCGCCGGAGGCCATCCGGCTCGCCCGCATCCGCCACCTGGCGGACACCTTCGGCGTGGTCACGGGGCTGTCGGACCACACGCTCGGCATCGACGTGTCGGTCGCGGCGGTCGCCGTCGGCGCGTGCCTCGTCGAGAAGCACCTCTGCCTGTCGCGCGCGGAGCCCGGTCCGGACACGGCGTTCTCGCTCGAGCCCGACGAGCTCCGGGCGCTCGTGGCGGGCATCCGGACCGCGGAGAAGGCCATCGGCGAGCCGAGCTACGGCCCCGCGCCGAGCGAGGTGTCGAGCCTGGCTTTCCGGCGCTCGCTCTTCGTGGTGAAGCCGGTGAAGAAGGGTGAGCGCTTCACGGAGGAGAACGTCCGATCCATCCGCCCCGCGCACGGCCTGCACACGCGCCATCTCCAGGAAGTCCTGGGTCGCAGCGCGGCGCGGGACATCGACGGCGGCACGCCCCTCGCGTGGGACCTGGTGGAGTCCACTCCACACGGCTGACGCGCCCGCAGCGATGACGCCTCACCCTTCCTTCACCCTCCGCGCCGCGACGGCGGACGACCGCCAGGTGCTCTGGGAGTGGGCGAACGACCCCGCCACGCGGCGCGCGTCGTTCAACACCGCGCCCATCCCGTGGGAGGACCACGTCGCCTGGTTGGACCGGAAGCTCCGGGCGCCCGGCACGCGCTACTACGTGGCGGTGGCGACCGGCGCGGTCCCGATCGGCGCCGTGCGCTTCGACACGACGGAGTCCGGAGCCGACGTGAGCGTCGTGCTCGCGCCGGAGTACCGCGGAAAGGGCCTGGCGGCGCCGGTGCTCGACGCCGCCGTCCGGCATCTGTTCCGCGTGTTGCCGGTGCACCAGGTCCGCGCCTTCGTGAAGCCGGAGAACGTCGCCTCGCTGCGCGCCTTCGAGCGGGCAGGCTTCTCACCCGCCCCCACGCCGCGCGCGGATGCGCTGTGTCTGGTCCGTGTCCGTCCCCCCGAGGACCCGCCGTGACACGGAACCCGGCCCTCGAGCGCCTGGTGGAGGACGAGCGGCGAGGCGACGTGTGGACCCGGCGCGTGCTGGGCGTGCCCGTCTGGCCGCTGGAGCGTCTGCATCACTTCCGCGTACACCTCCTTTTCTCGCAGATGGGCGAGGACGCGCCGCTCGAGCGGCGCACGAACCCCGTCCGGAACCTGGCCGAGCGCACCGTCACGTCGGTGCGCGACCTGTCGCGCGGGGGACCGGGGTCGAGGCGCGGCCGCGACATCTGGGTGCTCTCCTCGTCCAACTACCGGCGGAAGGACGAGCGCGGCGAGTACCAGGTCGCGTTCGCGGAGCACCTGCGCCGGCAGCTCGGCGAACGCGTCCTCTTCATCGAGCGCAACCACGCGAACCTGCCGCTGCAGCACCGAGAGGACGTCCTCTTCGTGGACGCGACGCTCATCGGCGCCGAAGCCGTGGGCCGCACCGTGGGTCCGCTGCTGGCGCAGACTCCGCTCGGGTCCGCGGCGCGGGGCGCCGAGAGCCCGACGGCCGCCGCCGTGCTGTGCCAGCACGCCGTGTACACCCGGATGCTCCTCGCGCTCGCCCGTGACTGGGTCCGGAGCGCGCGGCCGAAGGCGGTCTTCGTCCTGAACGGCTACCACCTGTTCATCCCGTTCCAGATCGCGGTGCGGGAAGCGGGCATCCCCCTCATCGAGCTGCAGCACGGCATCATCCACGAGGGCCACCCGGGGTACGTGTTCCACGGCGTCCCCGAGCTGTCGCACATCCCGGACCACCTCCTGGTGTTCGGCCGTCACTTCGGCGAGCTGCTGGACCGCGAGAGCCCGCGCTGGACCGGGCGCTGGACGGTGGGAGGACAGCCGTGGCTCAAGACGAAGCGCCGGGGCATCGACGAGCTGCCGGACTCCGCCTTCGACACCGTCGTCGCGTTCTCGCAGCCGCATCAGCCCGTGCGCGAGAGCCTGCGGACGCTCCTGCCGGAGCTCCGTGCGGAGCTGCCCGCGCACCTTCACCTGGTACTCAAGCCCCACCCCCGGGAGCTCGACGCGTCCGAGTACTACGGCGCGCTGCCGGGTGTCACGCTGGCGAGCCCGCGGGACGACACCTTCGATCTCCTGCGCCGGTGCCGCCTGGCCGTGTCGCCGTACTCCACCGTCGCGTTCGAGACGCTCGCGTTCCGGTGCCGGACGGCCGTGCTCCGGTCCTCGCTCTTCATGGAGGACTTCCAGGCGCTGACCGACCAGGGCGCGTTCATCCTGACGGACGGCGCCCGCCAGCTCGCGGACCTCGCGTCGCGCCCGCTCACGGAGAGCCGCCACGACGACCTCGCGAACCGCCTCTTCGGCGTGCACGAGGCGGAGCCGGATTTCGAGAGGCTGATCCACGACGTGGCGCGTGCGCCGCGGTTCCCGGTGAACGGCGGCTAGCGACGCAAAGGGCGTGGCGCGCTCTCCACCGTCAGCGCCTGCCTTTGCCTTGTACACGACGAGGTCTTCCGGCGTGGCAACGGGCACGCGTAGCCTGCCCAACGGCATCCTATCCGCGCGGTCGAGCGCCTCGCTCTCGAACGGTAGCCAGGCCAGGCTCAGGTCGATCGATACCCGTGGGCTCGTGGCGAAAAAGGAGCACCTGTGCGCGCCGTGCGAAGGCTAGCGCGTTCGCTATGCGTGGAACGATGCCCTGCTCGGCCAGCCGAGCGACCAATTCGCCGGTATCGACACCCACCCCCCAGAGCGTGGCGTCGACATCGTCCGTGAGCCGCCGTATGCCGGAGGCGACGACCGCGACTCACCGATGAGCATATGGCGAGCGCCCAGCGACGCGAGCGCCCGTTCCAGCGCAGCAATCGCCGGCGTAAGCGCCTCAGCCAACGCCCAACGCACGCCGCACGCGCGCCCACGCAAGATGAAACGCGAGGTTCTCACGTTGCGCGCGCGACCGGACCGCGCGCACTCCCAGCGCGTCGGCGGTGCGTCGCAAATCGTCGACTCGAGACACCGCCGTTCGAAGCGACAGACGGTCGCGCCTCGCTTCGCGCGCGCTCCGCCGCGCGGCCAGCTGCTGGCCCCTGGCCCAGCGTGCGACGTCCGCCTTGCGCATCGCCATGCAAGGCGCAGCGTAACATCGGCCGGAGGTTTGTCGATGGGGGCGCCACCGCCGCTGCGCAACGATCACCATCGACGGATGCACGGCGCGCACAGCGGAGCGGATGACGGGGAGGCGGTCGAGGTGCCCGCAAGCTCGTCCACCAGGTGCTCGAGCACGTTCAGGGGGACGACCGCGTCCAGGCTCTCCGACGGAAGGGACAGCGTGCCGGGCCGGCCCGGATGAGCACGACGTTCGTGAGCCCCAGGTCCCGGATGCGCGACGCCGCAGATGCGAGCTGCCGCAGCCCAGGTCGAGCGCCACGCCGCCTCCGAGCGCCTGGCGCGAGACGTCCTTCGCGGCCGCGGAGAAGCCGATTTCCCGCAGAAAGGCACGTCGAAGCCGGAGACAACCGCCACCCCCCTGCGGTATCTGTCGAGGACGACCATGAGCGATGCAAAGACGGAGAGCGGCGTGCGGCTGGAGTCGCTCTGGCAGGGCGATTTCGGCGACGCCTACACGGAGCGTAACGCGGGCGCGGCGAGCGGGCGCCTGCCGTTCTGGAAGGAGCTGCTCGGCTCCATCCACGTGGAACGGCTCCTGGAGGTAGGCTGCAACCTGGGCGCAAACCTCCGGTGGATCGCCACGTTGCTAGAGCCCGAAAATGTGTACGGCGTCGACATCAACCGCAGCGCGCTGGAGAAACTCCGGGTGGAGCTGCCTTCCGTGAATGCGGTGTGGGCGAAGGCACGGGAGCTGCCGTTCCGCGACGGCTTCTTCGACCTGGTCTACACCACCGGCGTCCTCATCCATCAGCCGCCGGAGACGTTGCCCCACGTGATGTCGGAGATCGTGCGCTGCTCGAGGCGCTACGTGCTGGCGGGGGAGTACCACGCGGACACGCCCACGGAAGTGCCGTACCGCGGACAGGAGGGCGCGCTCTTCAAGATGGACTACGGCGCCCTGTACCTGCGGTCGTTTCCGGAGCTCCGGCTGGTCCGGAAAGGGTTCCTGGCGCGGGGCACCGGCTGGGACGACATCACCTGGTGGCTCCTCGAGCGCACGGTATGACCACCGTCGTGGTCGTGCAGGCGCGGATGACGTCCACGCGGCTGCCGGGCAAGGTGCTGGCGGACCTGGGCGGCCGGCCGCTGCTCGCGCAGCTCGTGCGGCGGCTGCGCACCATGACCGAGGCGGACGACGTCGTGGTGGCGACCACGGCGCTGGCGTCGGACGACCCGGTCGCTGCGCTCGCTCGGGCGGAGGGCGTCCGCTGCTTCCGCGGCGACGAGCACGACGTGCTGTCGCGCTATGCCGGCGCCGTACGGGAGACCGACGCGGACGTGGTGGTGCGCGTGACCGGCGACTGCCCGCTGATCGACCCCGCCGAATCGGACCGCGTCGTCTCGGCGCTGAAGGCCGCCCCCGGAGGCGCCGACTACGGCTCCAACGTGGTCCGGCGGACGTTCCCGCGCGGCCTGGAGACGGAGGTGTTCCACCGCGACGTCCTGGACCGCATCGTGCGCCTCGGCCGTTCTCCGGAGGCCCGAGAGCACGTCACTTGGTACATCACCCGGGAGCGTCCCGACCTCTTCGTGCAGCTCTCGGTGGAGGACACGGAGGACAACGCGGACCTGCGCTGGACGGTGGACACCGCGGAAGACCTGGCCATGGCGCGCCGCCTGTACGCGGACCTGGGCCTCGGCGACGCGATCCTGCCGTACCGCCAGGTGCTCGCCCACGTCCGCGCGCACCCGGAGATTGCCGCGATCAACGCCGGGGTGCAGCAGAAGCACGCCTGAACGCGCCCCTCACTTCCGCCGCTTCCACAGCTCCAGGAGCGCCGCGGGTCGCATCCCGGAGAGGACGAGCGTGACGCCGAGCGACGCCGCGAGCCAGGCCGTCTTCGCCGCAAGGCGGACGGCCACGCCTTCGAGCCACGCGTCCAGCGCCCAGAACACCGCGAGGCTCACCGCCGTCCAAACCGTGACGCCGATCCACCGCGGGAACGCGTACGGCAGGGGCAGGCTCCGCATGCCGAACTTCCACCCGAGCGCGCCCATCGTCCCGTTCGACAGGAGCGTGGCCCACGCCGCGCCCATCATGCCCATCCGCGGGATCAGGAAATAGTTCGCCGCGACGTTCGTGACGGCCGCGGCGACGGTGATGATCGGGAGGAGACGGACCGTCGACGGACGGTAGGCCACGGACTGCGACAGGGTCGCGTACCAGGACCACGCGACGACCCCCAGGCTGACGGGCGCGACCACGCGCCAGGACTCCGAGAACTCGGGCGTGGTGGCGACGAGCAGCACCTCGCGCGCCGTCGCGGTGACGGCCTGCGCCAGCGCGCAGCCGGCGAGGAGCGTGAGGAAGCCGACCGAGGCGATGCGGTTCCGGAGCGAGGCGGCGTCCGCGGACCGCCCCTCCGCGTCGGCGCGCTCCGCGCTGCGCAGCGTCTCGATGAACACGGGAGCGAACGCCTGGTTCACCGCGACGACGACCATCATGCCGAGCCCGGCGACGCGATAGCCGATGGAATAGACGCCCACCGCGCCGAGGCCGAGAAGCGCGTTCAGGAAGAACCGATCGATCAGATCGTTGGCGAGCCCCGCGAACCCGTGAGGGACGAGGGGCCAGCCGTACGCGAGCGCGCGCCGCACGTCGGGACCGGAGACGACGAGGCGCGGTCGAATGACCATCAGCGCGAACACCGCGGCCACGGCGACGGCCAGCGCCTCTCCGACGACCTTACCCTCCGCTCCGCGGTGCAGACCCACGACGAACACGATGACGACCGCCGTCGTTCCCAGGGTGCGAGCCAGCGTGAAGGAGGCGAACGCCCACGGCCGCCGCTCGGCCTGGAGCCGGCGCTCGAGGAGCAGGATGAAGGCCAGCGCCATGGCGGTGACGGCGCTCCACAGACCGAGCGGGACGAACGCGACGCCCGGCGTGAGCACGGCACCCACGCGATCGCCGAGCGCCCACAAGAGCGCGATCCCGACGGAGCTGGAGGCCAGCAGGTACCAGACCACGCTGGACTCGAAGCGCCGGCGGCTCTCCGCGTCCTCGAAGTCGAACCGCAGCCGGAACCACGCCGCGTCCAGGCCCTGCATGAAGAGGAAGTAGAGGAAGCTGCGAGCGACCGTCATCACCTCCACCACGCCCATGCCCTCGCCGCCGAGGTAGTGCGCGTAGACCGGAAGCAGGAGAAAAGCCGCCGCCTGATTGGCGATGCGCGACGCGGTGTAGACGGCCCCGTGGAGCAGCACCGTGCGGCGCGACGGCCCGGCGTCTGCTTCCATGAACGGTGTCTATCACGAGCCCGGGTGCACGTATCCGCGTCCGCGACCGAGCACCGCGGCGGCGACCTCCGTCAAGCGGCGCCAGCCGTACTCGCGACGCACGTCGGGATCCGGACAGCGAGGTCTGCGGCGCACGGCGTCCGAGAGCCATCCGCCGAGGAACCTGGCGCCCGCGCCCGGGCTGACCGTTGCGGTGTACGCGGCCGCGCGCCCGACGACGAGCAGCGGATGCACGCCGAGGAACCACGCGTACCGGCCGCGGCGCTCGTAGCCGGCTTCCACGCCGAAGCGCGCCGCCATGGCACGCTGCTGAACCGCCACGACGTCCGTGAGGAGGTGCGTGCGCCACCCGCGGGCGCGCGCCTTCACGTTCGCGGCGCCGTCGAAGCCGGGCCACGGTGGGAGGCCGCCGATGTCGTCCAGGCAGGTCACCCGGAAGAACTGCGTGCCACCGCGCGGCTCGTCCGTCCGCTGGAATCGATCCGTGCTGGGCGCGTCGCCGGCCGGGCCGCGGCTGGCGATGGCGGAGGACACCACGCCGAGCCGCGGGTCTTCTTCCAGGCTCGCGATGAGCCGGGCGTAGTGCTCCGGAGGGACGAGGATGTCCGCGTCGATGACGCCGGCGAAGGCCGGCGGTTCGCCCCGGGCGGACGCCAGCGCGCGGGCCTGCGAGAGCCCCCATCGCTTGATGCGGGCCACGTGGCCTCCGAGGTACTCGTCCGCGGGCTCCGGCGCGGGCTTCACGACCATCCAGGGCCGGGAAGCAGCCTGCTGCTCGAGCCACTCCCGGCTGCCGTCCGTGCTGCCGTCGTCGACCACGAGCCACAGCGCGGGAAGGGGAACCAATCGATCGAGGTGGGAAACCAGATCCGGCAGGATGGCGCGCTCGTCACGTACCGGCGTGGTGAGCACGTACCGAGGAGCGCTCTCTCGCGTCATGTTCCGCTGGACCGTGGACCCGGGCCGGGTAGAGTCTAGCGCCGGAATCGGAGAGATTCATGAGTGACACCCTGGGTCAGCTGACGGAAGTGTTCCGCGACGTCTTCGACGACGGGCTTTCCAGCACATTGGGATCCTAAGCTTAGAATTCCACGTGGACAAGTTGTCGCGGCCGCTTCTATAGTGTCACCTAAATACTAGTGACTCCAGCGTAACTGGACTGGCCACAGTTAGGCCGCAAATGTAATCACACTGGCTCACCTTCGGGTGGGCCTTTCTGCGTTCGCGAGTGGACCCGATAAGCTCATGGAGCGGCGTAACCGTCGCACAGGAAGGACAGAGAAAGCGCGGATCTGGGAAGTGACGGACAGAACGGTCAGGACCTGGATTGGGGAGGCGGTTGCCGCCGCTGCTGCTGACGGTGTGACGTTCTCTGTTCCGGTCACACCACATACGTTCCGCCATTCCTATGCGATGCACATGCTGTATGCCGGTATACCGCTGAAAGTTCTGCAAAGCCTGATGGGACATAAGTCCATCAGTTCAACGGAAGTCTACACGAAGGTTTTTGCGCTGGATGTGGCTGCCCGGCACCGGGTGCAGTTTGCGATGCCGGAGTCTGATGCGGTTGCGATGCTGAAACAATTATCCTGAGAATAAATGCCTTGGCCTTTATATGGAAATGTGGAACTGAGTGGATATGCTGTTTTTGTCTGTTAAACAGAGAAGCTGGCTGTTATCCACTGAGAAGCGAACGAAACAGTCGGGAAAATCTCCCATTATCGTAGAGATCCGCATTATTAATCTCAGGAGCCTGTGTAGCGTTTATAGGAAGTAGTGTTCTGTCATGATGCCTGCAAGCGGTAACGAAAACGATTTGAATATGCCTTCAGGAACAATAGAAATCTTCGTGCGGTGTTACGTTGAAGTGGAGCGGATTATGTCAGCAATGGACAGAACAACCTAATGAACACAGAACCATGATGTGGTCTGTCCTTTTACAGCCAGTAGTGCTCGCCGCAGTCGAGCGACAGGGCGAAGCCCTCGGCTGGTTGCCCTCGCCGCTGGGCTGGCGGCCGTCTATGGCCCTGCAAACGCGCCAGAAACGCCGTCGAAGCCGTGTGCGAGACACCGCGGCCGGCCGCCGGCGTTGTGGATACCTCGCGGAAAACTTGGCCCTCACTGACAGATGAGGGGCGGACGTTGACACTTGAGGGGCCGACTCACCCGGCGCGGCGTTGACAGATGAGGGGCAGGCTCGATTTCGGCCGGCGACGTGGAGCTGGCCAGCCTCGCAAATCGGCGAAAACGCCTGATTTTACGCGAGTTTCCCACAGATGATGTGGACAAGCCTGGGGATAAGTGCCCTGCGGTATTGACACTTGAGGGGCGCGACTACTGACAGATGAGGGGCGCGATCCTTGACACTTGAGGGGCAGAGTGCTGACAGATGAGGGGCGCACCTATTGACATTTGAGGGGCTGTCCACAGGCAGAAAATCCAGCATTTGCAAGGGTTTCCGCCCGTTTTTCGGCCACCGCTAACCTGTCTTTTAACCTGCTTTTAAACCAATATTTATAAACCTTGTTTTTAACCAGGGCTGCGCCCTGTGCGCGTGACCGCGCACGCCGAAGGGGGGTGCCCCCCCTTCTCGAACCCTCCCGGTCGAGTGAGCGAGGAAGCACCAGGGAACAGCACTTATATATTCTGCTTACACACGATGCCTGAAAAAACTTCCCTTGGGGTTATCCACTTATCCACGGGGATATTTTTATAATTATTTTTTTTATAGTTTTTAGATCTTCTTTTTTAGAGCGCCTTGTAGGCCTTTATCCATGCTGGTTCTAGAGAAGGTGTTGTGACAAATTGCCCTTTCAGTGTGACAAATCACCCTCAAATGACAGTCCTGTCTGTGACAAATTGCCCTTAACCCTGTGACAAATTGCCCTCAGAAGAAGCTGTTTTTTCACAAAGTTATCCCTGCTTATTGACTCTTTTTTATTTAGTGTGACAATCTAAAAACTTGTCACACTTCACATGGATCTGTCATGGCGGAAACAGCGGTTATCAATCACAAGAAACGTAAAAATAGCCCGCGAATCGTCCAGTCAAACGACCTCACTGAGGCGGCATATAGTCTCTCCCGGGATCAAAAACGTATGCTGTATCTGTTCGTTGACCAGATCAGAAAATCTGATGGCACCCTACAGGAACATGACGGTATCTGCGAGATCCATGTTGCTAAATATGCTGAAATATTCGGATTGACCTCTGCGGAAGCCAGTAAGGATATACGGCAGGCATTGAAGAGTTTCGCGGGGAAGGAAGTGGTTTTTTATCGCCCTGAAGAGGATGCCGGCGATGAAAAAGGCTATGAATCTTTTCCTTGGTTTATCAAACGTGCGCACAGTCCATCCAGAGGGCTTTACAGTGTACATATCAACCCATATCTCATTCCCTTCTTTATCGGGTTACAGAACCGGTTTACGCAGTTTCGGCTTAGTGAAACAAAAGAAATCACCAATCCGTATGCCATGCGTTTATACGAATCCCTGTGTCAGTATCGTAAGCCGGATGGCTCAGGCATCGTCTCTCTGAAAATCGACTGGATCATAGAGCGTTACCAGCTGCCTCAAAGTTACCAGCGTATGCCTGACTTCCGCCGCCGCTTCCTGCAGGTCTGTGTTAATGAGATCAACAGCAGAACTCCAATGCGCCTCTCATACATTGAGAAAAAGAAAGGCCGCCAGACGACTCATATCGTATTTTCCTTCCGCGATATCACTTCCATGACGACAGGATAGTCTGAGGGTTATCTGTCACAGATTTGAGGGTGGTTCGTCACATTTGTTCTGACCTACTGAGGGTAATTTGTCACAGTTTTGCTGTTTCCTTCAGCCTGCATGGATTTTCTCATACTTTTTGAACTGTAATTTTTAAGGAAGCCAAATTTGAGGGCAGTTTGTCACAGTTGATTTCCTTCTCTTTCCCTTCGTCATGTGACTTGATATCGGGGGTTAGTTCGTCATCATTGATGAGGGTTGATTATCACAGTTTATTACTCTGAATTGGCTATCCGCGTGTGTACCTCTACCTGGAGTTTTTCCCACGGTGGATATTTCTTCTTGCGCTGAGCGTAAGAGCTATCTGACAGAACAGTTCTTCTTTGCTTCCTCGCCAGTTCGCTCGCTATGCTCGGTTACACGGCTGCGGCGAGCGCTAGTGATAATAAGTGACTGAGGTATGTGCTCTTCTTATCTCCTTTTGTAGTGTTGCTCTTATTTTAAACAACTTTGCGGTTTTTTGATGACTTTGCGATTTTGTTGTTGCTTTGCAGTAAATTGCAAGATTTAATAAAAAAACGCAAAGCAATGATTAAAGGATGTTCAGAATGAAACTCATGGAAACACTTAACCAGTGCATAAACGCTGGTCATGAAATGACGAAGGCTATCGCCATTGCACAGTTTAATGATGACAGCCCGGAAGCGAGGAAAATAACCCGGCGCTGGAGAATAGGTGAAGCAGCGGATTTAGTTGGGGTTTCTTCTCAGGCTATCAGAGATGCCGAGAAAGCAGGGCGACTACCGCACCCGGATATGGAAATTCGAGGACGGGTTGAGCAACGTGTTGGTTATACAATTGAACAAATTAATCATATGCGTGATGTGTTTGGTACGCGATTGCGACGTGCTGAAGACGTATTTCCACCGGTGATCGGGGTTGCTGCCCATAAAGGAGGCGTTTACAAAACCTCAGTTTCTGTTCATCTTGCTCAGGATCTGGCTCTGAAGGGGCTACGTGTTTTGCTCGTGGAAGGTAACGACCCCCAGGGAACAGCCTCAATGTATCACGGATGGGTACCAGATCTTCATATTCATGCAGAAGACACTCTCCTGCCTTTCTATCTTGGGGAAAAGGACGATGTCACTTATGCAATAAAGCCCACTTGCTGGCCGGGGCTTGACATTATTCCTTCCTGTCTGGCTCTGCACCGTATTGAAACTGAGTTAATGGGCAAATTTGATGAAGGTAAACTGCCCACCGATCCACACCTGATGCTCCGACTGGCCATTGAAACTGTTGCTCATGACTATGATGTCATAGTTATTGACAGCGCGCCTAACCTGGGTATCGGCACGATTAATGTCGTATGTGCTGGGGAAAG